>Ga0247777_1000055_pt1 | contig 43973 bp, 23 predicted proteins | sample UWRJL154409C5_FD_179937 | JGI IMG/M metagenome (GOLD analysis project Ga0247777, IMG submission 179937) | Plant litter microbial communities from Arlington Agricultural Research Station in Wisconsin, United States - UWRJ-L154-409C-5 | ecosystem: Environmental > Terrestrial > Plant litter >...
CTATAGAGCGTTAAATCTACCAGATGGTCCTATACGGTGACATTATGTAATTGTTAATCATGGTTCTCCTCTGATGAAGGTACTTAGAAGAAATCCTTAATATATATAAATATTATATATATTTACGTAAAGTCTTTTCTGAAAAAAAAAAAATTAAATTTTCACAAAGTCTTTTCTGAAAAAAAAAATAAATAAACAAAAAATAAATAATATAAATTGTTTAACTTTTTATTTAAAAATATAAAATAAACAATATAAATTTATTTATAAAAATTATTCTATAACTTTAAAATTCAAATTTTATAAAGATAATTTAATTAACTTTTTTATTATTATTGATAATATCTTAGCTAACTTAGTTATTAATCAAATTATTAATAATATACTATTAATATATATTTTAATTTAAAATTTATTTCAAAGGTTAAAAAAATTAACGCATTTTTTATGAAAAAGGTATTGATAAATTAAAAAATGCTAATGAATTCCTTAGACAATAGGTCTATTTTTTTATTAGCTAATAATAAGATTGAATCACAAGAATTAAAAACAAATATATCTTCAATTTCTATGTGAACAGAAAGATGATTTTTATCTTCAAATGCTAAAGATATAGGAACATTATATTTAATGTTTGCATTATTTTCAGGACTTGTAGGAACGGCGTACTCAGTATTAATAAGATTAGAGTTATCTGGACCTGGTGTTCAATATATAGCAGATAATCAACTATATAATAGTATAATTACTGCTCATGCTATAGTTATGATATTCTTTATGGTTATGCCTGCATTAATAGGAGGTTTTGGTAACTTTCTATTACCATTGTTAGTAGGGGGTCCAGATATGGCATTCCCTAGATTAAATAATATATCATTCTGATTATTACCTCCTAGTTTACTTTTATTTTTATTTGCTAGTGGTATAGAAAATGGAGCTGGTACAGGATGAACTCTTGGAATAAGGGAGTTGTTCTATGGTGACATAGAAGCAATAAAACTCTTCTCGATGCGTGAACATCTTCTAGTATTCCTTATAGCAGGATTACACGTTATATATTACTCATGTTTGTTATTAGGATTTAGTTTCTTAATACTTACGTATGTAAAAATGTATATTTCATGGAGACAATACGCCTGGGTAAAAAAATATTTTTCTACCCATCAGAGACTAAATGAAGAGCATCTTAATGATTGATTTGAACAATGATTAGTAGGATTTACAGATGGAGATGGTAATTTTTCTATAAATTATCAACAAGGTAAATGAGGTTTAGGATTTAAATTAACACAATCTAGATATAATCTAAGAGTATTATATTATGTAAAGAAAGAATTAGGTGTAGGATCTGTTACTAAAGATAATACAAAAGGACAATTTTTTATAAGAGATAGAAAAGTAATTGAAGATAAATTATTACCTATTTTTGAAAAATATCCTTTATTAACTACTAAACATTTTGACTACATAAAATTAAAAAAAGCTCTTTATATATTAAATGACGTTAATTTAAGTAAAGAAGATAAAAGTGAAAAACTTTTAATTTTAAAAAATACTAAACCGCCTGTAAATTATAAAGCTCCTGTTTGATCTAATGTTAATTTACCTCTAAAAAGTGTAAATTGTATAAAACACATAATGAGTAAACCATGAGTAGTTGGATTTATAGAAGCTGAAGGTAGTTTTTATTTAACATCTAAGAATTCAACTAGAATAGTTCATGGTTTTGGATTAACACAAAAATTAAATAGTATAGTTTTAGAAAGTATAGGTTTAATATTACATTTACCTAATTCTGTTAAGTATAAAGAATTGCATAATTATTATATACTAGATACTACTAATTCAAGAGCTATTGAAAACATTATTGAATATTTTCATAATACGATGAAAGGTATTAAATCAGCAGAATATAGAATATGAGCTAGATCTTATATAAAACATAAAGGTAATTATGAAAAATTATCTATTATAAGAGAAATGCTTAGAAATATGAGAAAAAACCTTTTAGAAATTCAATAGTAAAATCAATAAATTAAGATGAAGGTATAGTCCGAACAATAAAGAAATTTATTGAGTGTAACGATAGTTTAGTATTTTCTACTCACCAAAAGGGTAAGTGAGAAGATATAAATGAGGTTACCAACATAATTGTTATCCACCTTTATCAGGTATACAAAGCCATAGTGGACCAAGTGTAGATTTAGCTATATTTGGTTTACATTTATCAGGTGTAAGTAGTTTATTAGGAGCTATTAATTTCATAACAACAATATTAAATATGAGAAGCCCTGGAATAAGATTACATAAATTAGCATTATTTGGATGAGCAGTTATAGTTACTGCTGTTTTACTATTATTATCTTTACCTGTTCTTGCAGGTGCTATTACAATGGTTTTAACAGATAGAAACTTCAATACTTCTTTCTTTGAAGCGGCCGGAGGAGGTGATCCTATATTATACCAACACCTTTTCTGATTCTTTGGTCACCCTGAGGTTTATATTTTAATTATACCAGGGTTTGGTATAATAAGTACTACTATATCAGCTAGCTCTAATAAATCTGTATTTGGATATTTAGGTATGGTTTATGCTATGATGTCTATCGGAGTTTTAGGTTTTGTAGTTTGAAGTCATCATATGTATGTTGTAGGTTTAGATGTAGATACAAGAGCTTACTTTACAGCTGCAACACTAATTATTGCAGTTCCTACTGGTATTAAAATATTTAGTTGATTAGCTACATGTTATGGTGGTTCAGTACATCTAACACCATCTATGTTATTTGCATTAGGTTTTGTATTTATGTTTACTATTGGGGGATTAAGTGGGGTTGTTTTAGCTAACGCATCACTTGATATTGCTTTCCATGATACTTACTATGTTGTAGCTCATTTCCACTATGTATTAAGTATGGGAGCAGTATTTGCTTTATTCAGTGCATGATATTTCTGAATACCAAAAATATTAGGATTAGAATATAATGTATTATTAGGTAAAGTTCATTTCTGAATTTTATTTATAGGGGTTAATGTTACATTTTTCCCTCAACATTTCTTAGGATTACAAGGAATGCCTAGAAGAATTAGTGATTATCCTGATGCTTATGCTGGATGAAATTTAATAAGTAGTTTTGGATCAATAATTTCTGTAGTAGCTACATGATTATTCTTAAAAATCCTATTTGATCAATTAGTATATGGTAAAGCTACATCAAGATATCCTTGATTAACACCTCAATTCTTTACTGATATTTTACAAGCACTATTAAATAGAGCTTATAATAGTTTAGAATGATGTTTAACTAGTCCACCTAAGCCTCATGCTTTTGTAAGTTTACCTTTACAAAGTTAAAATTAAACAATAATTTATACCTTAGTATATTAATAATATATATATATATTTTCTGTTGGGAATATTGGTAGTGTTACTTTTATAGAAGAAAAAAAGTTTTTTTTTTCGTAATCAGAACTAAATTAGAAATTAAAGATTAAAATGTTGTTGTTTAATAATTAATCAACTCACGTAAAGTAACGGTAACAAAAAAAGATCCATTTTCATACTACATATTTACAAAGTGTATTTTATGATAAATAAAATACCTAACCACTTATTCAAGTTTTCAGTCCAAAAGCTCCATTACGAGTTTTAGAATTAATTTGAGTGTATTGTAAATTTGGTTTCATATATCCTCTTAATACTACAGATGATATATTTTTATATGATGAATCTATATTTTTTAAACTACCTTTATGTTTTAATTTATGTATAGATCTCGAAGCAGTAAGTCTTTTTGTTAATCTACCCGCAGCTTCTAGTCTTACACCACTTATTTTCTTGTATTTAATAGAGTTTATAATTCTCTTCATTATCATTTGTTTTCCTGTTAAATTAGAATACATTTTTAGTGTTTCATAATTATTAAAGTAAGAATTACTAATTTTATCTTTTAAAAATGTATGGATAGATGATACTTTTATAAGTCTTAATACTCTATTTAAAACTTTTAAAATTCTGTTTTTTCTATTTCTTAGTTTAACAGCCATAGACTCTGAAAGCATATCACTATTTAAATGTATATATTTTAGATTTACAATATTAAATTCTACTTTTTTTTTATAAATATTGTATAAGATATGTTTCAGATTATATAAAAATCAATTTTTATATTTATAATTATTAATATATATCATTTGTACATAATATATATATAATGGTAGAACAATATTTAATTTTTTTCTTAAAATATTATTAGATTGTAACATCAATATAAATTTTGGATTAATTATTTTATATTGAGGTGAATAAATAAGTTCAGTTATAGGAGATAAAGTATTATTATTTAAAATTGTATTTGAAGAAATAGATTTATCTGTAACTAAAGTATTAAAATTCGTTTTTTGTAATATATTTACAATTCTTGAATTTTTTATTAATTTTATTTTTCTAATTAATTTTTTATAATCTATTTTTAAATCTAATATTTTTTTTATAGATAATATTTCTCTATTATATTTTATAAATTTAGATTTTTTGTAAATTTGTATAAAATAATAAGATGAAAATATAGGATTTTTAATATTTAATGCTTCAAATATGTAGGCGAACTTTTTCAAGTTTACTTTATATACTTTGTTGACATAATTATTAAAATTACCTACAATTTTCTTAAATACTTTAAATGTAACTTTATCATGTATAGTATTTTTTAAGTTAATTTTTTTATCATTTTCAAAAAGTATTTGATTTTTAAAAATGGATGCAATTTTAGTAAAATTCAAAAAATTATATCTTCTTTTATAATATTTAGAATAATCTCTAAAATAAAAATTAAATTTATTATTATAAAATTTAGTATTTTTAATATTTTCATTAATATAGCTATTTAAATTTAGTATATTTTTATATAAGATTTTTTGTGTTAAATTTTTATTTAAATATTGTTTTATATATCTTTTTACTTTATAGGTATTGTATTTATATACACTATATATTGTATTATATAATACAATAGATTTAGAGTCATTATTAACTAAAGAAATTCTATTTTTATTATTAGCTTTTAATTTAGTTAAACTATGAATTTGGAAAAAAGAAAATAATTTTTTTATTATCGATCTATAATAATTAATATTTTTTGTTAAATTATTATGTACAATGAACAATAAATTATCTATTGGTTTAAGTTTGTTTTTTTGAGAATCTAAATTAACATATTTAACCGTGTTTTTTTTTGCTATTAAAAAGTTTTTTGGAATATATAATTTTTTAAAAATTTGATATTTAACAAAGCTTTTACTATATAATTTGTGTAATATACTATATTTATATATAGAATATTCAATTAAATTTTTATATACATATAAAACTTCATTTTTTATTAATTTATAATTACCAATCGTAGATTGTATTTTAGATTTAGAGTTAAAAATGAAATTTTTAGTTAATTTACTTAATTTATTAGTTAACTTATTTAATTTTCTTGATAAAATTTTATTAATTAATAGATTTTGAATTAATTGAATAATATATAAATTTTTTTGTTTAATTTTTATTCTTTTTTTTTCCAAACCATCAAAAGGATTAATTATATTAGTAAATATTTTAGAAAAAATAAATCTTCTAGATAAATTTATAATTCCTGAATAAAATGATTTTTTTATTATAGAAACATTTTTATTTATTCATATATTTTTCCTTATGATTGTTAAACCGTTACAAAATATAGTTCTATTATAAGTATAAAGAGTAATAATTACTTTATTATTAGTATGTTTCATTTCTGCTCTACTTAAATAAATTCTATTAGCTGATAACCGTTTATTTCTAATACGCATATTTTTAGATTTCAGTTTAGATTTTTCAAGAGAAGAAGTTAAATGAAAATAACTTTTAAGTAAATTATTTACTATTTTATCTGTAATAGGCAAAGATTTAATATAATTTTTATTATATGAATATATACTATTAAATCACTCTTTATTTGTAGGTGGATAATGTTTAGTTGGAGCTAAATCATTCGATTTAAATGAAGATTTTTCATCTAAATATAAAGCGTTCATGTAATTACTGTTTTTAATTTTAATTTTATTTAAATTAATCATTACTTTAAATTATTTTTTTTTTCAAAAACTTAATAATTTAATACTTTATTCTTAATTGCTAAATTTTAGTAACTAAAATAAAAAATTATTGAAAAAAAAATCTTTTTTTTTTATCACCGTCAATTATCACCAATCACTAAAGTGTAGTTACAAAAGATGGCGCTCAAAAGAAAAAAGAGATATGGAGGAATTGAACCCCAAGTTATTTGATCTGCAATCAAATTGCAGAACCTCCTGCAACATATCCCTAAAAATATTCTTATCCAGGAATCGAACTTGGATCCAGATATTAGAAGTATCTTGCTCTACCATTAAGCTAATAAGAATATAATATCCTATTTTTTTTTTAACATTCTTGTTAATTTTAAAATATAACTACTATATAACTAGTGTACTTAGTATAGTTAGTATATAATAATTATACACTATAGATATTATTAGAATATCTATACTAAATATAAATAGTACAATTATAAAATATTTATAGTATATAGTATAATTATATTTTTAATAATGTATATTAATATATATTATTTAATGTATATTATATATATAAATTAATAGCCGGGAGAAAAATTTGAATTCTCATTCTTAATGCATGAAATTAATGTTCTAACCAATTGAATATTATTTTACAGAAGATTATTTTGGAGAATATTTTCTTTCAACTATATATTTACCTTTATATAATTTATTTTTATCTACATAATTTAATAAAGTAGAATGATTTATTTGTAATTCTCTAGCAGCAGAACGAATAGAACTATATTCTTTTACAACATTAGTTTCAGTATCTTTAATGGAAATAACATGAGATTTAGCTAATAACTGATTAGCTTTAGCTAAAGAAGATAAAGTTGCACCTATCTTTGCTTTTTTTAAATTAGATAAAGCTTCAGCACTTAACTTACGAGATTTGAATATATCTAATGTTTGTTTAGAATGTCTAAAATTTAAACTAGAGGCTGCTTTAGTTAATATGTTATATTCAGGTTTAAACCTATTTATATAATCTTGTTCTATTTTAATAATATTAGATCTATCACAATACTCTAATATCTCAAGACGGAAGTTATTATATCCATAAGACAATAAAGCATTCTATATTTTACTATTATATATAGATGTTCTTTTAATTAAGTAATTTATAGATAAATAATTTGATAAACGTAAACTTAAATTGACGGAACTTCCAATATAACTTTTACCATTTATTTTATTTACTCATTTATAAATACCACATTTTTGTTTATTATCTTGTAATATTTCTTTTTTAGTTGTCAATACATCTTCATATATAATAATACTACTAGAAGAATAATTATGAAAATTGGTTATAATTAAATTGGGTTTTGAATGTTTAATTGGCCTTTTGAATTGTAAGTTATTTACTATGTTCTTTATTAACTTTTTTATTACGAGCCAGAGGAGAAAGTCGAATTCTCATTCTTAATGCATGAAATTAATGTTCTAACCTGTTGAACTACTCGGGCTAAAATAATAAAATTGTATGGTATCGAATAATTATAGTTTAAAATAACGAAATTATAATGAATATAATTACATAGGGAGGATACCCTGAATCGAACAGGGAACTTACTGTTCCACATACAGTTGTTCTACCTATTGAACTATATCCACCTTTACATTTTTTTATTTATCTTATAAAATTTATATTTATTTAATAATTATAATCTATATCAATATAAAAATTAGTTGTAAATGATAAGGTATTATCCATTTTATACTTTATAATATTATAATTTTAAAGATAATAAAATCAAAAGACTAAAATATTATGTTGGAGTGATTCGAACACTCAATAGTAAATACCAAAAATTTATGACTTACCGATTAGTCTACAACATATAATAATATGGGTAACAAGACTTGAACTTGTATGGTTAATACCATCCCGTCCTAAGCGGGACCTGACTACCAATTCCAGCATACCCATTTTTCATTATTAAATATAAAAAAAAAAGTTTTAATACCTTAAAAGTTTATTAACAAAAATAATGGTAATATTAAAATAATTTTACAAAATATTATAAAACTTGCTCAAGATAAGATTCGAACTTATAACCTAAACATCTTCAGAGTTCCGCTCTACCAATTGAGCTTCTTGAGCTTATTAAATATATAAATTTTACTAAAATAAATAACTTAATATTTAGCAACTTAATAAAGTAATTAATAAATATTAAATAATATTATTAAATTCAAACTAATTAGTATAAAAATTTATAATCATTTTTATATAATCACTTTTTTAGAATTAAAAACTATTAGTAAAACGTTAATTAACATTTTGTTACCAATTAACTTTATTAAATAGTATTAAATGGAGATATCAGGACTCGATCCTAAATTAACGATATGCAAAATCGCAGTTTTACCAATTAAACTATATCCCCTTTTTCCTTTTTGTCACTTAAGTGCTAATGCTAGGTGTTTATACTATAATTTTTGTTTAAAAAATTGTTTTTGTTTTTTGTGCTTTATAAATCACAATTTAATAATGAGATAAAGACTCATATTTTAATTTTAACCCCACCAGGATTCGAACCCGGGTTCGAACAATGAAAAAGTTATGTCTTAACCACTAGACCATAGGGTCTTTTAAATAATTATAATTTAAACTATTATAATCTTGAAATAATCTTTTTTTATAAACGAAATATCTACGTTACCTAAGTCTTAGCGAAAAATAGGACTAAAGTCTGCATTTATCACGAGCCGCTTTGCGACAAGTGCTGAGGCGCTTCGTAAGACAAATGAATTTATAGTTAATATATTAAATTCCATTCTATCTATTAAAAAGTATAAAAAAAATTATCCGAAAAACGACTTGAACGTTTACGATTAAATATCAACGAATCTTAAGATCGTCCTGTCTACCAATTCCAGCACTCGGATTTATTACTATAAATTAAAAAGAATAAATAATTTACAAAAGTTCATTAAATTATAATAAGAATAAAAAAGAATAAAAATAAAGAATAATATTGACAAAATAAATAAGGCCAGAATGAATCGAACACTCATCTTAGCTATCATGAGCAGCTTGCTTTACCAATTAAGCTATAACCTTTTAAATGCGGACAAAGGACTTGAACCCATATATATTGGACATGAGCCAATTATGTTACCATTACATCAACCCGCCTTTTTTTATATTAATAATTTATAATGATATATAGTTTAATGATTTATAATTAAACATAGTAATTTATAAATAAATATAATGATTTATAGTTAACTATAATGATTTATAATTTATTATAGTAAAACTATAGTCTATAAATTACATTTCTTTTTTTTTATAAAATATAACTTTAAAGAAAGTTTATTTTAAACCATATCATCATAATAAACCCAGTGCAAGTATCGCACTTACTTCTACCGATTACAAAACGGTTGCATTACTTTTATGCTAACCGGGCTATAACAATCTTTATTGGTATAAATATATATATATAATATATTAGTAAGACAATAAAAATAGATGATATTTATTACTTTAACTATGTAAATAGTTAAATAATATTTGCTAATAAAATAAAATAAAATTAAGAACTATAGGATTCGAACCCATATAATAATGCTTAAAAGGCATATGCTTTACCATTAAGCTAAGCTCTCTTTTATAATAAAAGTTTTAACATTATTGATAATTTAAACCTCTATTCGGATTCGAACCGAATTTTGAATATTTTTTTTTAATTCATTTTTCCTAAATAGGTTTTTCTTTTTTTTTATTGTTAATTTTAATTAATCCCGTGCAACTTCCACTACACGAACCGTATTTCGACTTAACACTAATTAAAGTCATGCATACGAAAATTGTTAATCAAAATATATAAACTTAATTGTTTAATGTATATATTAATAACAACCAAACTTATTGCACATACTTCTTTCAGCGCCTGACGAGTGGTTAGTACCTATCTGAGATAAAATTCACCGTGACGTGATTATTCACGATTACTAGTAATTCCTTTTTCATATAGTCGAGTTTCAGACTACAATCTACTTTTTCTCCTCTTTTAAGGATTAGCTCATATTCGCATTTTCGCATCCTTTTGTGTAGGCATATGTGGCACGTCTGTAGCCCACAATATTAAGGCCATGATGACTTGTCTTAGTCCCTATTATCAAAACCATATATAGCGGTGAACTGCTTTATTAAAAAATAAAGCAAGGGCTTACGTAAATTTAATGGAGCTAACCATAGTCTCACGACATCAACTGAAGACAGCCGTGCAACGCTTGTATTAGTATTATATTACTAATATTCAAATTGTGGTAAGATTTTTCGCGGATTATCGAATTGAACAACATACTTCACTACTGTTCTCAGAAACGGTCTAATGATTTCAGTTCCTGCGTTGCCACATTACTCTTGAGGTGGAGTGTTTACACTTTCATTTATACACTAAGATTTAACCTAGTCTATGACACTCATCATTGTCTGCCTGGACTACTAGGGTATCTAATCCTATTCGTTACCCAAGCCTTCGTCCCTCAACGTCAGTTATTATAATCTAGTTAATAAAATTTACTAACTTTTAAAAAGATAGAGGTTTGCTTTCGCCTTTTCCAGTCCTATAAGTATCAAAGTATTTCATCACTACTCCTATAGTTCTAATATTTACCTCTCCTATATAACTCTAGTAAAAAAGTACCCTTTCAATATACACGGGGCTATTATTTACCGTCTAGGTACCCTTTATACCTAATAAAGATGACTAACACTTGTCTCCATCGTATTACCGCGACTGCTGGCACGATATTTGGTCAAGACTTAAAAATAGATAAATGTCATAATCATTTACTATTTCGAACTTTATAAGACTAAGTCTTTATACATTCCTCCAAGTTGCTGGTTCAGCCGTTAGGCTATTGACCAATATTCCTCACTGCTGTACTACACGTATTGGGGTTTTTTCAGACCCAATGTGGTCGATCAACCTCTCAGTTTCGACTACGGGCTTTTGCTAGTTAAACCATTACTTTAACTACTACATACCCGAGATATAAATAAACATCTTAAAGCGAAAATATTCTTTCATTATATAAGGAATCTATTCCTTACTTTAAGGTAGTTAAATTATCATTTACTCACCTGTACACCACTTTATCTTTAAAAGATAACGTTCGATTAGCATGTGTCAAGCATTTGGATAGCGTTAAATCAGAGCCATCATCAAACTCAATTAATAAAAATTTATTGATAAACATATAATCTATATAGTATTATTAAAATAAATGGCACTGTAACTTATCTATAGTGCTATTATTAATAGTAACACTGAATTTTTTAAGATTAAAAAAAGAATTAACTATATTTAACCCTTTTTTTTTTCAATAATGTGATAAAATTTGGATATAATATATATTATTAAATTAAATTTTTATTATTGCTCTTTTAATCAAGTTAAATACTTTTCTAATGATACAGATTGTATAACAATAGGCATTGAACTATGTAAAATACCACATAATTCTGAACATTGTCCATAGAATGTACCTAATCTGTTAGCAAGAACAGAAAATTGGTTTAATCTTCCAGGATATGCATCACATTTTATGGCTAGAGCTGGACATGCAAATGAATGAATTACATCTGCAGCACTTACAATAAATCTTACGTGAGTTATTTCAGGTAATAATACTCTATTATCGACTTCTAACATTCTCAATGCTCCTTCTTCTAAATCACTTTCAGGAACTATATAAGAATCAAATTCTACAAATTCATCATCAGCGTTTGTAAATTCTGGGTATTGGTAACTTCAATATCATTGGTGACCCTCTGCTAATAAAGTTAAATTTGGATCTGTTACTTCATCCATTAAATATAATAATTTAAAAGATGGGAAAGCTATTAAGATAAGAATTATAGCAGGAGAAATAGTTCAAATTAATTCAATTAATGTACCATGAGTTAAATATTTATTACTAATTGGTGATTTATTGCTAACATAATTTCTCATTATAGTTAATATAATTCATCCTACACCAAATAATATTATAGTTAAATAGAACATAATATTATTATGTAATTCTACCAAAGCCTCCATTTGAGGGCTAGCACTATCTTGAAAATATAAACCTCAAGCTTTAGGAGCGTCACAATTAAGAAGTATATTCATAAGTCACATTAGACTGTTATTTTATCTTTCATCATCAAAGTGAAAATTACATTTAAAAATTAGTGTCTCGCAAAGCGCCCCAGCACTTGTCGCAGAGCGGGTCGTGATAGGTGCTAGGGACTCCATTATCATTTTTTAATTTTATAAGTAAAATATTTTATTACTGGGAAAAGCATATAAATATAATATTTATAAACCGTGGTCCAAAAGACTAATTATCTTCAAATGAACAAATTTTTATTCATTTTATTCGGTATATTTATTAACAATAGTAAATAATCAAAAGATTTAATAAAATTTTATGTGATATTATCATTATTTAGTTTTTAATAAAATTAGTACTTTATACCTAAAAACATCAAAGTTATTAAAGTTAAAGCCTATTAAAATTTAAAATTTTAGATTTTTACCTAAAATATATACATTATTTTTGTAGTATTATACTACGTATATTAAAGAGTATCTTAAAATAAGTTTCGTACCTAGATGCATTCAGTACTTATCTTTAATTAACATAGCTTTCCTGTTATGCCTATGCTATAAACAGTTACGTGAGTATAAGTAATAATATAAATTAGCTATCTCACCTATTTAATATAGTTTATTGATTAAAAAAGAAAAAATTCTTTTTAACTAACTTTATTTAGGATCGAAACCATAAATAATTAATATTAATCACATAAACAACAGGTAAACCATAGGTTAATATACCCAACTCCTTTCGTACGAAGGGGCTATTTTTATTTTACTCTACATTCCTCTAGAAGATAGAAACCATACTGTCTCACGACGTATTTAACCCAGCTCGTGTAACTCTTTAATTGACGAACAGTCAAACCCTTCATGATTCCTACATTCATGTGGATGAGTTAAGCCGACATCGAGGTGCCAAACTGCGCACTCAATTTGTACTCTCTGGCGCAATTAGCCTGTTATCCCTAGCGTAGCTTTTTCAAAAATCCAAGACCTTTCCTTTCTGCATCTTGTGATCATATGCCCCGCTTACGCGACTGAAAGACGTGTAAGTCAAACAGTAAAGCAAGATTAAGCCATTAAACTTTTCAAGTAAAAATAAAAATCACCATACAAATTTTATTTATATAATAATTTAAAACATTATAATTAACGTTTTATTTACATCTATTTTCCATATAGATAAAATCTTACTTAAAAAAAAATTTTAAATTCTAACTTAATAGAACAATAGTTGAATTAATTTATAAAAAATAACGAACTAAGTAAAAATATAAAAGTAAATTACTTAAATAAAGTTTTTTACTTTTATAAAATTATTGCAAATAAAAATGCAATTTTACAATATTAATTTTGGATACACCCAGGTACTTTTTATGGGATCTGTGCCCCGCATAAACTATCTACTAGCAACTGTCTTCTACCGAAATAATACATATAGACCCGGTTTAATTAATTACTCCTACACGCTTCATCTATTTCAGTTTATTCATCTATCGTTTCATTTATTTCCACTATTCTATCGATATGATAAACTGAGTAAAGGTGTTTCAATTATATTTCATCAACTACCTTATACACTACAACCCGTTATATCATATCTAATAACTAGTAACAGTAAAGCTGCATAGGGTCTTCTCGTCTATCTAGAGGTAAACAGTATCTGCACTGCTATTCCAATTTCACTGAGCCAATCATTGAGACAGCTGTTGTATCGTTACATCATTCATGCAAGACCGCATTTAACGGCCAGGGTATTCCGCTACCTTAGGACCCTTATAGCTAAGGCCGCCATTGATCGGGGTATCCTTCCAAATTTAACTTATATTAGTCAGTTAAAAAAATCCGTTAACCAGCCGACATTGGGCAGACATCACACTCAATACTTTGATTTATCATCTTATGCAAAGTGCTTTGTTTTAATTAAACAGTCGTACAACACCATTCTATGCTTCCTCTTTTTTACCTGATATTAAACAGGAAAAATGGCCCACCTTATCCCGAAGTTACGGAGTCAATTTGCCGAGTTCCTTAATGATTGTTAGCTCAAACGCCTTCGTATTCTCTACTTGCTTACTTGTGGTAGTATTTAGGTACGGTTTTTGTGCTATAAATATAAAAATTCTTTTACCTAAGTACATTTTCTGCAATTAAGTAAAATAATTTGAAATTTATAGTATACTTCTTTTCCAGCACACATTCTACTCTAAAATTACATAATTAATATTTAAATAAATTTAGTAATGGTTAAGTATATAACTCTCATCATTTTAACCTTTAGGTTATAAACTTAGAGACCGTATTTAGTACGATGTATTCTAATTCCATAAGCTTAAGGCGAGGGACTAATTCCCTTTTTCGTTACTCATGCCAGCATTATCACTTGGGGTTTCTATTTTTATTTATCCTTAAAAAGGACTATATCTAATGATTACCCAACGTTCCGCTACCCTATGATTATATATATTATACATTTATTATTAACAGATTGTTAATTAAAATATAATATTACCAATAATAAAATCATAGACAAGGTTTCGGTATATTGTTTAGATCCGTTATATTTTCGACGCTTTTAACTGTCAACAATATATTTGTTGAAATAAGCCAGTGCTCTGTTACGAGGTCTTCAAAAAATGGCCGCTTCTAAGCCTATTTCCTGGCTGTATAAGAAAAAAACTTCCTTTATTTCACTTAACAATAATTTTGGAACCTTAAACTCTTGTTCTGGGCTGTTTCCCTTTAGACATACAACCTTATCGTACTATGTCCGATTATTCAATATACATTATAGCCCTTCCGAGAAAAAAAACTCACTGATAAAATCTTCACGATTCCCCAATGTATACAAAAAAGAAAAATTCTTTTTTGTCTGAGATCACATTTCTGTACCTACTAATATGTTATTTGAATTACCTACTTATATAGGTTTCGCGGAAAACCAGCTATCCTAGTCAGTTTTGTCTTTCACTAGCTTACCACAGTTCTTCGGATATCTTTACAACGATAACCCGTTCGGACTTTTATAATCCTGACCATGGTAAGATCACTAGGTTTCGGGTCTAATATTAGATACTAATTCATTATTTCATAATTGGTTTATCTAGGCATTACTGCTCGCATCTAACATTAACTTGCTGACCCATTATGCAAAAGGTACGCTCTTGTTTTTATATTAACATTTTACTTGAGCTGCTTATAAAATTACTATTTTTATAATTTCCCTCACGGTACCATATTCTATCGCTTATATATTATATTTAGACTTAGAGGAAGGTTCCCCTATATTCAAACAGATTGAGAATCCATTTTACTTAATTACCAGAGACGCTTCTCTTAGGCTCCCCGCAGGAAAGACTTACAAAGATTTCACGATTTTAATGCTATGATTACTCTACAGCATTCTAGATATGTCCTTACTATTTTCATTATTATTAATCATAGATTTATTACTATTTTCGCTCACACTAATTATAGTATCTCGTTTGATTTTTTTTCCTGAAGTTAATAAGATATTTCAATTAGCTTCGTTTATATATTGAATTTATTCAAGAGTTGATCACATACAAATTTTTCTACCTCTTTAATATATAGCTATTTTTCCGTAATAATTTCTTTATATACTGACCATTATTCGTTTTTGAAATAATGAAATAATATATTTAATATCTTCATAATTTTTCGGGTTATTATGATTCGAACATAACTATTCCTCAACCCAAATGAGACGCCTAACCAACCTGGCTCTAACCCGTATAATTATATTCATAATATATAGCATAATTAAGTATACATTATAACTATTTATATAGCATAATTAAGTATACATTATAACTATTTATAAAGTATAATTTATATATAGATAGATATATAGTATAACCAAATTTATAATTATATAACCATAATAAAATGGGATTAAAATATAAACAGAGAATATCCGATTTGAACGGATGTGGTCTTTTGAACCAAGTAAGTCTCAAGCTTACCGCTTTAAACCACTCAGCCAATTCTCTAAAAAAATAAAATTTAGATTATTCATAATCTTTTTATAATGGCATTTTAATGTAATCAGTATATTATACAGTTATTACTAATGTAAATACATTTTACTCCTTAATAAATAAAAAATATATAATCTTTTTAGCGTCAACACCTATCACTCATCATCATCAAGGTGTTAGATAGCGTTAACACACACCCTGCACTTCGCGCTAGCACCTTACACATTGCACCTTGCACCTTGCGCCTGTCGCAAAGTGGATCACGATAAGTGATAAATGACAAGTGATAAGTGATAAGTGATAAGTGATAATTGCATAAATACCAGCTACGTTTTCTAAATCTTTTTTTACAGTAATAAGAGTGGAGTTATCTTGTAATTTGCTATAACTACTATGAAAGTATATAGAAACTTTATTATTATCAGTTTTAACTCTTTTTTTACTTATTAAGTCTTTATTTAGTACGAAAGGTACTTAAAGTAAAGCTAAATTACTTGGGATAATTTCAAAACTATATAAAATACAAGGAACTAATATTATAAAGGCTATCACTATAGGTAATAATACTGTTCAACAGAATGACATTAATTGATCAAATCTTATTCTTGGAAATGAGGCTCTCACTCATATAAATGTAAATATCATTATACAAGATTTAATACCTAAAGTTAAACCATATAATAACCCTTCTACTAAAGGATTAGAAAAATAAGTTTCGTAACTAATAATATTAGAGTAATCTAAATCAAAGAGTTCAATTATTATATTTAACATAGGTATAAAATTAAATATATAACCACCAAGAAATAATATACTATTTAATATACAAATTAATACTATACTTGCATATTCAGCTAAGAAAAAGAAAACAAATATAACAGCAGCATGTTCTGTCATAAATCCACTAACCAACTCTGATTCAGCTTCAGCTAAATCAAACGGTGCTCTATTAGTTTCTGCAACCGATCCTATAAAAAAAATGATAAATATAGGAAATAAAGGTATAGCAAATCAAATAGCTCTTTGTGCTTCTATATTAACAGTTAAATTTAGACTACCTGTTAACAGAATAACCAATAATATGGCAGAACTTAAAATTAACTCATAACTTATTAATTGAGCTGTACTTCTCAAAGATCCTAAAAAAGCATATTTAGAATTAGCAGATCAACCTGCTAATAATATACCATATGTAGATAATGAAGATACAGCTAACATATAAAGTATTCCTAAATTAAAATCTGATATAGCTAAACCAGGACCATAAGGTACTACGGCAAAACCTAATAATGAAAATATTAAAGTTATTATAGGACCAAGAAAAAATAAAACTAAATTAGCTTGTGTAGGAGCTACATATTCTTTTAGTAATAATTTAAGAGCATCTGCAAATGCTTGTAATAATCCTCAATATCCTACTATATTAGGACCCAGTCTTCTTTGCATACTCGCCATTGTTTTTCTTTCTGCTATAGTAACATAAGCAACGGTTAATAAAACAGGAACAGTAATTAATAATACTTCTAAAACAGAAAAAAGAGTTTGTGAATATAACATTTTAGAAAAAAAAATCTAATAATCAAAATGTTTATAGTTTAATGTATCCTTATTTAAATTTACTATTCACCCTAGGTGCTTGTAAATTATTATTTAATTTATTGTGGTCGAAGTAATAAGATATAAAATTATCTTAGATTATATTAGATTAATCATAAACATATCTTTTTACATTATCATACCTAACACTTTAATGATGATCAATTGTCACCTATGTGCAAGGTAAAGTGTAATTTAAAGATTGATGTTATATATATTACAAAATAATAAAAAAATAAATATTATATACAAGAAATGTAATATAAATTATAAATTGTTTGTAGTATTAATTTAATACTTTTTTTTATATAAAATAGAACTTAACGTATTGTCGACAAATTCATTTGTCTTGCGAAGCGCCTCAGCACTTGTCGCAAAGCGGCTCGTGATAAATGCAGACTTTAGTCCTATTTTTCGCTAAGACTTAGGTAACGTAGATATTTCGTTAATAAAAAAGATAAGGATATTAATAAGCCAACTTAATAATTTATTAATGGTTTAGATAATAAAAACTGAAAGTTTTTTAGGATAAAATTAACCTGGTTTCTGTTTATGCACATTAGTCTAAAAAAAGGCTTAATAGAGGTTATGCAGCTCATAATCATACTATACTATATTGTTATTATAAAAATAATAAAAAGTTATATAATTTTTATTTTCTGCTAGAAACCTAGATTTTGATCTATAAAAAAAATTTTTTTTCTATTTAAAAAGCTTCAGATTTTCCTATGTTACTAAATTAACATCGTACAATTATTATCACTAAATTACAATTTATTTTCAGTTTCATAGAATACCAACACCCTTATCTTAGTGACTGATAGAAAATAACGACGACAAAATTTGACCATTATATCGATAAGTTTATATTAAAAAAAAAAGAGGGAATTAAAAGTAACAGTTATTACTAAATAAAATAGATTTTTTTTTTAATTAAAAGTAACAGTTAGTACATAATAAAACAGATTATAAAATAATTAAAAGCAACAGTTAGTACACAATAAAATAGATAAATATTAAAAGTATAATTTATAAAAAATAAAGTTTAATCCTTTTTATTTTTATGTCTATTTATTATAATAATGAGACTTTAAAAACTATTAGAATGAGGTTTATAATGAAACTTATAATAATGAGACTATTATTAATTGTAATTGTAATTTAATTGTTATTAAAATATTATTATAAAAATACCTAATTTCAAGTCTAATAAATATGCTACTATATTCTTTAATTTTATTATTATTATCTAATGCCGTCACATTAAGACGAGACAAGTCAACATCATATAATAGAGTTACTTTAATAATATTAGTATTTACTTCTTATATATTATATAATTCTATGTACATATCTCACATTGACAAAGGTATAGCTTTGTTTGGTGGTTTATTTCATGTGTCTTCTATTACAGATGTTTTTCATTTTTTTGTATTATTATTAACTTCAATAATATTAACATTAACTGGATTTTACCCTAGAAAAGTGTGAGTAAAAGATTATTCAAGTTTTACCAAACTTTTCTTCTATAAATTTATTTATTATAAATCCAAAATTTTAAATAACAAAGCAGAACAATATAAAATTATAGAATATCCTTTAATTATTTTATTTATAATATCTGGTGGTTTGTTTTTAATGTCTACTAGTGATATAGTATCTATATTTTTATCTATAGAATTACAAAGTTATGGATTATATTTATTGTGTACAATATATAGAAATTCGGAATTAGCTACTTCAGGTGGTTTAACTTACTTTTTATTAGGAGGTTTATCTTCTTCTTTTATATTATTAGCTACCAGTTTATTATATGCAAACTCAGGTACTACGAGATTAGAAAGTTTATACGTAATATACAATATATCAGAATATACTGATTTATCATCAGGTTGATTGAGTTTAGCTTATTGATATAAACCACATTATATACATTTTTCTTTATTAATTATGTCAGTAGGATTCCTTTTCAAAATTTCAGCTGCTCCATTCCATAATTGAAGTCCTGATGTATATGATGCAATACCTACTATCGTTACAACATTTGTAGCTATAGTAGCGAAAGTATCTATTTTTATCTTTTTTATAGAACTTGTATATTATACAAGTAAATCTGTTTATTTATCTAATTTCTCGTGAACATACAGTTTATTATTAAGTTCATTATTATCATTAATAATTGGGACTGTAGTAGGATTATCACAGTTTAGAATAAAAAGACTATTCGCTTACAGTACGATATCTCATTTAGGTTTTATATTATTGGCATTAAGTATTAATAGTATAGAATCAATACAATCTTTTATATTCTATGTAATGCAATATTCTATAGCTAATCTAAATAGTTTTATATTATTAATTAGTATAGGTTATACTTTTTATTTCTATCTAAAGAAAAAAGATGAAAATTTACAAGATAAAAATAATTCACCTATACAACTTATTAGTCAATTAAAAGGTTATTTTTACATAAAACCAATATTAGCTATAAGTTTAACAATTACTTTATTTTCATTTGTAGGAGTCCCTCCTTTAATAGGTTTTTTTGCTAAACAGATGGTTTTAACTGCTGCTATTGATAATGGTTATATATTCATGTCATTAGTTGCTATTTTAACTAGCGTTATTAGTGCTGTTTATTATTTAGTGGTAGTAAAACAGATTTTCTTTGATAAGCCAGAAGAAAATATTAATGTAGAATTAAATCAATTAAATTTATCAGGTTATATATATAATTCAAAAGATATACAAAAAGTTTTAACATCATCAAACGATGTTAATTTATCAAGTATTTTATATAATGAATCTGAGGGTATAAAAGAAAAATTAGATAAATTATCTACATTAAATTTATCTAATATTATACCTAATATGAATACAAATGAAATTAATAAAAATAAAGTAAATTTTGGTTTAGAAAATATAGTATTATCTAGTTCTTTAACATTAATAACATCTATTTTAACTTTAATTATTATAGGGTTTATGTTTGACCCAGCTCAAATTATAAATACATCTAGTATACTTTCTATAATTTTGTTTAATATTTAATGACAAGTTTAACTTTTTTTATTATTTTTGTACCTATATTATCTATAATACTATTAGCTGTTAATCTAGTACTTGCTCCTCATAATCCTTATGATGAAAAAAAAAGTACTTTTGAATGTGGATTTCATTCATTCTTAGGTCAAAACAGACAACAATTTAGTATTTCATTCTTTATATTTGCTTTATTATTTTTATTATTTGATTTAGAAATATTATTAATGTATCCTTATTCAGTAAGTCATTATACAAATGAAATTTATGGTTTGATAATAATGATTATATTTTTTATTCTTTTAACTATAGGTTTTGTCTTTGAATTTGGTAAAAAGGCCTTAAAAATAGATAGTAGACAGACTACTAAATTGAATTTAAATAAATATTCCGTTGTTATTTTAGAAAAATCTAATTAAATTTATTCTATCCATTTTCTGTAAAAAAAAGAATATTCGTTTTTTGTCCCTGATATTTACATACACTAAATTATTTTTTACATTTTATAATTATGTATTTTAATGAACTCTATACATTATTTAGCTTATATTTTATATTATGTATTAATATATTAAAATACGTATAAATAGAAATAGAAATATATATATATATATATATTTTTTTGATAATAAAAATAAAAATATTCATTTTCAAATTTTGTATCATAATAAAACAAATAAATATTTTATATACATAATTATGAAAAAACCTAATTACTTATAGCAAAAGCTATAAAAAAAAAATTAAATAATATATTTATATAATAATTAGACTTAAATTAAAACATTTAAACTTAAAAATAATGAGAATTTTAAAACGTCATCCTTTATTAAAAATAGTTAATTCATATGTAATAGATTCACCACAACCTTCTAATATAAGTTATCTTTGAAACTTTGGTTCATTACTTGGATTATGTTTAGTAATTCAAATAGTTACAGGTGTAACATTAGCAATGCACTATAACCCTAGTGTAGTTGAAGCTTTCAATTCAATCGAACATATTATGAGAGATGTAAATAATGGATGATTAATTCGTTACTTACATTCAAATACTGCATCAGCTTTCTTCTTTTTAGTTTATTTACACATAGGAAGAAATTTATATTATGGTTCATATAAAGCACCTAGAACATTAGCATTTACTATAGGAGTTATAATTCTTATAGCTATGATGGCTACAGGTTTCTTGGGTTATTGACATAGCCCAAAATGAGATACATTCTTTTTTAATATATTACCATTTTTTATAGAAATTATAAACAGTATTAATATAGACAATCAAATTACTTTAAGCGCTACGATGGTAGTAACATCAAATAATAATCTACTAAAGACTTTCTTGGAAGAATATAAGTTAAATCCTACATATATATATAATGATTTACATTTAGATGAAACAAGAAAAATAATAAATAATGATACTAAAAATTTAAGTGGTATTTATCTTATATTCAATAAAGTTACTGGTGATTATTATATTGGATCTGCTTCTACGAATAAACTTTATTCAAGATTTTCTAGACATTTAATTTATTTAGTTGGAAGTAAAATAGTTAAGAATGTAGTAAAAAAGTATAAATTAAATAATTTTGTATTTGTAATACTAGAATTATTTCCTGAAATAGTAAATAAAGAAAATAATAAAAAATTACTAGATCTTGAAGATTTTTATTTAAAATCTTTACTACCTAATTACAATATATTAACAGAAGCCGGATCAAATTTCGGTTATAAACATACTGAAATATCTCGTATAAAAATGAAATCTAGTATTAGTTTAGAATCTCGTTTGAAACGTGCTGATAATATTCGTAATTTGAATAAAGGTAAAGAGTTTTCTCCAGAAACAATAGAAAAGATGAAAGTAAGTGCTTTAAACAGAAAAAAGCATATTTATTCCGAGGAAATATTATTAAATATGAAGAAAAACTCTAAAGTTTTAATAGTATATAATTTAGATTATACAGTTTTTGGAGAGTATTCTAGTATAATTGAAGTAACTAAAGCTACTAATAGTAGTATTAGTACTATACAAAGAACTTTAAAAACTCCAAAAAAAATATTAAAAAGACGGTTTATAATTAAATTAAAAGACGAAAATGTTAAAAAATAATGTATCTTATAGTCCCGTTAGTATTAGTTTCTATGCAATTTCTATAAAAAAATAGTTTTATCTTTGATAAAAGCAAGATTTATGTTATCTTGTAAACAAAACGGAATAACTCGACAGAGTTATTGAAGAAAAATTTTATTTCTTTGGCGACATTAGTGAAAACGATCAAAGAACCTTAGTGTTAGAGATCGTCAGTTATATAGATAATTGCGACAGACTGGGTCACTAGTGGGTAGCTGTAATGCTGCTTAATGCACAGTCGGGATTCTTAATCATGAAATGATTAAAAGAATATGTGAATTCAAAGCTATTCTTATTTTTTACTTAACTATAAAAAATGAATTTGTATGTTTTACCATATGGTCAAATGTCCTTATGAGGTGCAACTGTTATTACTAATCTTTTAAGTGCAATACCTTGAATTGGACAAGATCTTGTTGAGTCAAAAAACATTACAGAAGATATTTCAACCATATTATATACTGCTAGTATACTTCCTACTATAGGAAATGTTAGTATACACGCATTAAAAAAAGGAAATAAAGATAGAAGATTAAATAAAGAAGAATATATTTCTATACCTTCAACTTTTATTCAATTTTTAGTTGGATTAATAGATGGAGATGGTTATATTCAAATAACTAGAAGTACAAAAGGATTTATAGTTATTAAACTTGTTATTTCAGTACATTTAGAAGATTTATCTTCTTTAGAGTATATTCAATCTGTATTAAAATTAGGTAAGATCACAATTAATAAGGATCATAAAAGTCCAAGTTGTAAATTAATAATTAATAAAACTGATTTACAGGAAGTTCTTTTCCCATTGTTTTTACATCATAAGATTTTCTTCTTAACTAATACTAGAATAGATCAGTTTAATCTTGCTGTGTTAATTATGAAAGAAGATATAAAAATGTATGATAAACTTCCAATTAAAGAAATTCCTATGTTATTTAAACTACCTGAAACAGCTTTAGGATATACAAGTTTACCTTTCTTTAAGAATTGAATTGTTGGATTTACAAATTCTGAAGGTTCATTTTTTATAAAGAAAAATAATGATGGATGTTTTCAATTGAAACAAAGAACACATGAGTTATTATTTGAAGCTTTTAAATTAGTTTTTAATACAAATCGAAAGATAGATAATGAAAATAATTTATATAATCAATTTAGTGTTAGTTCTAAATCCGATGTACAGACAGTTATTAACTTCTTTTCTTTTTCAGGTTTACATCCTTTAATTGGATTAAAAAATATTCAATATTTTAAATGATTAAATGACTTGAAAAACAGTTCTCGTTATAAAAATCTTAATTTTCCTCCATTATAATGGTTATATTATTTTGAAATTTCTGTAAAAGATAGGCTCCTTAAAACAGTAATGTTTTAGAGGCAAATGGGGAAAATTGCAAGGACATCTTAACTTATTCCCTCCGTAATTAAGAATATTTGCAGCGAAGTTTAATTCGGTATTTTTATTATGATTAATAAAATGAATTAAGAACGTTCAACGACTAACAAGTGAGTTATACCAACAATAAGCTTGACACGATAACCCCACAACCAATATTGGTTGAAGACATAGTCTAAACACTATTGTGAAATAGTGAAGATAAGATTTAAATTTCTTATCATAATTAATTTGTTATTTGAGGAGGTTTCTCTGTGAATAATGCAACTTTAAATAGATTCTTTGCTTTACATTTTGTATTACCATTTGTACTAGCAGCTTTAGTAGTAATGCATTTAATAGCAATGCATGATGTTGCAGGATCAAGTAATCCTTTAGGTGTTTCAGGTAATTATGATAGATTACCTTTTGCTCCTTATTTTGTATTTAAAGATTTAATTACTGTATTTATTTTCATATTAGTTTTATCTATCTTTGTTTTCTTTATGCCTAATGTATTAGGTGATAGTGAAAATTATGTTATGGCTAATCCTATGCAAACACCACCTGCAATTGTGCCTGAATGATATCTTTTACCATTCTATGCTATACTAAGATCTATACCTAATAAATTATTAGGTGTTATAGCTATGTTTGGTTCTATGTTAATTTTATTAACATTACCTTTTACTGATTTTAGTAGAAATGCTGGAATACAATTCAGACCTCTAAGTAAAATCGCTTTCTTCATTTTTGTAGCCAACTTCCTAATATTAGGACAATTGGGTGCTAAACACGTTGAATCTCCATTTATAGAATTTGGACAAATAAGTACAGTTATTTATTTTGCTTATTTTATAGTTATAGTTCCTTCATTAACTTTATTAGAAAATAGTTTAATGGATTTAGCTACTAATTCTTACTCTCCTTCTTATAATAATTATTTTTAATTAAAAAAAAATGATTTTAAACTATTTATAAAAACTATAAATTATAATAGAAATACTATAGAATAAAATTATTTATATTTAATTATAATTTATTATTTTATATTTATATCTATAATAAGTGGTAAATTTATTTCATATTTTTTGTCCGTTGTCACTTTTCACAAGCACCTAGGGTGAGTGGTCGTACTAGGTGCAGGGGAAACAAAAGTTTAAATTTTATACTTTTAACTTAAAGGTTTAAATTATCTTAATAACATAAAATAAAAATCTAAATATATTTATATTAGTTCTTTAAAACGTTCTTTTTATTTATTAATAAAATCCAACACCGACCACGACCCACTACGTACCGGTCAATGACAGGTGTGATAATAAAGTGGAATGAATATAAAGGAATTAGCTTAATTGGTAGAGCAACCGTTTTACACACGGTAGGTTAGGTGTTCAAATCACCTATTCCTTAATATTAATTTACATTGGTTATATATATTTACTGTAAAGCCTTTATAGCTTAATGGTAAAGCGAAATACTGTTAATATTTGGATAGATGTTCGATTCATCTTAAGGGCTTTTATAAAATAATATATAGTTAATTTAACTTTTATAAGAACTTGCTTATTCTTATAAATAAAAAGATATTAAATTTAATAATCTAGTTGCATTTATGATTTTAGCTATAAAATATAGTTAAAAAATTAAGTAATTAATTATTTTAAACGGTTGTAGGTTAATGGTAGACCGTTCGTCTTCCAAACGAAGTGTACCGATTCGAATTCGGTTGACCGTATAGAGTTAATAACTTAATTGGTAAAGGACTTCCTTGTCGAGGAAGTACATGTCGGATCGAAGCCGACTTAGCTCGATTATTAAGGAAAAGTTGTCATTGGTAGGGCGAGATATTTGCTAAATATTGTGTTTCTGCACCTGGATGTTCGATTCATCTCTTTTCCGTTGTTAAAGAACATTTGGCGTTTTAAGTTCCATTTCTTATTAGTAAGCTATTATTCCCATAACTTAGCACTCTCACAATAGTGGTCAGCGATATTTATCACGACCCGCTTTGCGACAGGTACGAGGTGCTAGTGCGAGGTACTAGTGAGAATAGAGTACAGATGTGAGTGTGAATACGAGTGCGAGCATTCTATGAAACACTGAAAAGAAATTGTAATTTATGATTCTAATTTATTGTAAATTAGAGATTATAAATCGTACTGTAAGTATGAATTTATTTATAGTTTTAATTATATATATTTATATTTTATGAAGAGTATAGTTTAATTGGTAAAATAGGAAGCTTCAAACTTCAAATTTTCAGTTCAAGTCTGAATGCTCTTGAATTTTTATATTTTGTGTTTATATTTAACTTTTTGGTTATAAATATGAAGTTATGCAAAACGATAATAATTATAGTTAATCATCTAACCTTTGTCACTCACCGGCACGTAATGAGTCGTGGTCGGTGCTAAATAATTTTTTAGCGCTTTGGCGACTAAAAGTTTTATTATAATTAGTTATTATTTAATAAAGGTTCTTTAACTTAACTGGTAAAGTGCGTTCTTGATAAGGATGTTATTCAAGTTCGAGTCTTGAAGGAATCAATTAAATTAATAATAAATATTAAATTGAAATTTAAATTCATTTTTTTAAAGGAAGGTTCCGTTTGTTGGTATGACGGGTTGAGCTGTAAACTCAATAGCAAAAGCTATCGAAGGTTCAATTCCTTCTCTTCCTATAAGTTATATAATGAGTTTTTTGTAACGTAATCACTAACCGACCACTTTTTATAGTGGTCGGTGCAAGGGAAAGAACTCTAAACTATAACTAAATTGTGTTAACTAAATTATTATAGTATTTATATAAATTGATAAATGTAATTAATTTACATAGAAGTTATATAAAAATTACAAGTTGGATTCTTGTACACATATTACAATATAATATCTTATTTCATTCTAGTTATACATATCTCCATTTTATTTATAACTTTTCTTAAGTTTAGTTAAAAAGAAATGAAGAGCTAATTTATGCACGGTCGCACCCACATATTGGCGATGAATATTGCCGACCACTATAGAGGGCGCTCACCCAGCAATTATCACAAAGCGGGTCGTGATAAATATCGCCGACCACTATAGTGAGAGCACTAAGTGACAAAAACAAATTGTTCATTTTTTATAAACTCAATTTTTATCCACAAAAAAGACTATTTTGATTTAAAATTTTATTAGTCATTGAAATGGAAAACGGTATTTGAGAAAGTATTTTATTTAAAACAATGTATTTATATATTTTAACTGAGAACTTCACTAATGGATTTTGAGATAATATCTTAAATATAATTGCCGTTATGTCTATATTAGCTAGTATATTAGTTATAATAAGCAAAAATCCTATTGTTTCTGTATTATTTTTAATTGGATTATTTTTAGGACTATCTTGCTATTTATTAATGTTAGGACTTAATTTTATAGGATTATCTTATATATTAGTATATGTAGGAGCAGTATCTATACTATTTTTATTTATATTAATGTTAATAAATGTGAGAGTATCTGAATTATTAAGTTACACTAGTAATAGTATACCTTTAGCAATTATGATTGGTATAATTTTTAATTATGCTATATATCCGACATTACCACAAGATGTTACGTGATTTAAATTTATTAATAATTTATGAAAATATGTTGAAGAAAATGTATTTTCTTATAAAAATATTAATGATGAATTAACATATGTAACATCTAAACAATGAGATGGAAGTTTATTAGAAACTTCTCATATTTCTAGTATAGGGAACATTATGTATACTAGTTATAGTATATGATTACTTATAACATCTATTATATTATTATTGGCAATGGTAGGAACTATTGTTATCACGGTAAAACAAAATTTATTAAAAAAGAGTAGATTAGTAAATTAGTAGATAATCATGAAAATAATAATTTAAATATAAACTTATAATTTAAATATAATCTTTTAATTAAATTATTATATGCTTTGCCATCATATAAGTTCTAAGTGCCGAGGCGCTTCGTGAGAAAAACATAACCATTAATATAGTTTATTAACTATGAATACTTCTAATTAATCTATGAATAAAATATTATATTTAATTAATGCTGAAATAGAAAAATAGTTTAAATTACTAATTATAAATTAATAGAATAGATTCTTAATTTAACCAAATTTGTAAAAAGGAGGGAAATATTGTTTTATAATAGATTTTTATAATAGTAATAAAGACTAATTTGGATGAATAAAAGTAGATTTTTTGCTAATATTATATCTATAGATAAATTTACACTTGTCACCTATATGCTAGATAGCAATAAAAATTCAAATTTAATAGCGCGTTAACTAAATGGTATAGTATTGTGCTACGGACACAGATTTATAGGTTCAACTCCTATACGCGTTTAGTTATTCATTACTATTATAATAATATGTTAAATATTATTTATAAAATTAAATTATTTTAAACATGTATTATAATTAGTAATAACACATGTAAATATATATTTATATTTATATATAAATATATATAAGCAGGTGTATATAGTGTAATATTTATTAATTTAAATTAAATTATAGAATAAATTTACTAAAATTAAGCGAATTCTTTAAACATATTATACTACTTGTTACAGTATTTTCGTATTAAAATGGCTGAGTTTATATGGTACATAACAGCAGAGATTTGTTTCAAACACATTCCTCTAAATTTTTTTCATTTTTTATATATATATTCATGTATATAATAATATTATTATTTTTACTTATAATTTGCTACTTTTTAATAAAATTTCATTATAATATAATTTGAGATTCTATTTGTTTATATTCTATGGATCCTAAAACAACGGAAATACTAGAAATTAATAAAGATATTGCACATTGACAGAGTGATTTGGAAAATCTTATGGATTTTAAAAATCAGCTTGTTCATAATTGGCAAAAATTAGGCTTTTCTCAAGAAAAATATTATAATGAAATGCGTGATGTAGAAGAACAAATAACCCAAACTAAAGAAAATATTAGCTATTTCATAAAAAAGAAGGTGGACTTACAACGTGAGCTAGATATTTTCAAAACACCTTCTGTATTAGGTAAAAGATCAGGTGAATAGTATATATTTGAAATTATATTGGGTTATATTTTCTTTCTATAAGAAAATTATTTAATTAGTATATTTTACAATTTGTTAATTATAATTAAAATTCTTATGTCATTTTTAGTATTCAATATTTTAATTCATTTATTTCTCATAGTGTAAAAAAGATTTTTTTTTTAATTTATTACTTAAAAGATGGTATTTTTTTAATTTATTATAAATTATATAATAAAATAGCTAATCAGAAAATATGGTCTTTTTTTTTGAGCTAAACTAATAAGAAATAATTCAATTTAGTGTCCGTCACGGGGGTGCTAACGCTAAATTGATTACTTATTAAAATAGGATCATTTTTTTTATTCTTTTTTAAATTAGACGTTATTAAAATAGGATCATTTTTTTTATTCTTTTTTAAATTAGACGTTATTAAAATAGGAGTATTATTTTTAGTATTTGATTTTCTCGCCTCCCACATCTATGACGACCCGCTTTGCGACAGGTGCAAGGTGCTAGTCCGAAGTGCTAATGAGGTGACAAAAATTAAAACTATTTTCGTCATAGTGCCAAAGCGTAAACATTTTTAAATTATTAATGAATGCTATGTAATCCCATAACATTCTTTTTTTATTACATAGATATATGTAATGTAATATTTTTATTATAGAACCGATAAAATTTGATTTAAAGTAAATCAAGAGTAGTTATTTTATTTATTTAAATTATTTTATGTTACTTTCTAGTTTACTATTAACACCTTTAGTTGGTATATTTATTATATATACAAGAATGTATGATGTATTAACAGTTTCTACAGTGAAATGAATAAAAAGCGTAGCTTTATTTACATCTATAATTAACTTAATTATATCTTTTATAATTTTTATTTTTTTTGATTTTAGCAATAATCAATTTCAATTTGTACAAGAATATCATGAGATAAGTTATTTTGATCTTTACTTAGGAGTAGATGGATTATCTATATACTTTGTATTGTTAACTACTATAATTATGCCTGTAGCATTACTAGCTAATTGAACTTCTATATCTGATAATATAAGATCTTATGTAATCATTGTATTATTATTAGAAACCTTATTATTAGCCGTTTTTATGGTATTAGATATTTTACTATTTTATGTATTTTTTGAAAGTATTTTACCTCCATTATTTATATTAATTGGATTATTTGGATCTAGTAATAAAGTAAGGGCCAGTTTTTATTTATTTTTATATACATTGTTAGGATCTTTGTTTTTATTATTATCGATAGTTACAATATATTCTATAATGGGTACTACTGATTTCGACGCTTTATATAAAACTAATTTTAACTATTATACACAATTATTTTTATTTTATGGTATTTTTATCGCTATTGCTGTAAAAACTCCTACTATATTCTTAAATATATGACTTTTAAAAGCTCACGTTGAATCACCATTAGGTGGTAGTATTATTCTTGCTGCTATTGTATTAAAATTAGCTCTTTATGGTATTATAAGATTAATATTACCTATATTACCTAAAGCTTCTTTAGAATATACTTATATCATATATTTAATAGGAGTGGTTACTGTTATATATGCTAGTTTAAGTACATTAAGAACTATTGATGTTAAAGAATTAATAGCTTATTCTTCAGTTGCTCATGCAGCTATATATTTAATGGGTATATTTAGTAATTCAATACAAGGTATTGAAGGTGCTATTTCATTAGGGCTAGCTCATGGTTTTGTATCATCAGGTTTATTTATATGTGTAGGGGGTATTTTATATGATAGATCTCACACTAGATTAGTAAGTTACTATAGAGGTATAGCACAAGTTATGCCTTTATTTTCTATATTATTTTTTATTCTTTGTTTAGGTAATGCAGGTACTCCTTTAACTTTCAATTTTATAGGAGAATTTATGTCTTTATATGGTACATTCGAAAGATTACCTATTATGGGTGCTTTAGCTAGCTCTTCTATAGTATTTTCTGCAGCATATACTATGTTTATGTTTAACAGAATAGTATTTGGGGGTTCATTCTCTAAATTCTTTAAAGTTAATATTCCTGATTTAGTTAAAAGAGAATTTATAATATTATTATCTTTAGTTGCATTCACTATATTATTGGGTATATATCCTAGTATTGTATTGGATGGTTTACATTATTCAGTGTCAACTTTAATATATAATAGTTAATTATTAAAAAATAAAGTTAACTTTTTTCTACCAATTTTCATCTTCATTTCGTTAATAGAGGTGACAAGAGTATAATATTACTTTAGATAACATATAAGCTGCTCCTTTCTCTCTTGCGTTTGAAAATAAATTACAATAACTTAATCGTTATAATAATATATTCAAAAACAACTAAATTAATTTAGTTATAAAAATATATTATTATATAATATAGTTTAATTTTTATTTTTTTCTCATAGTGTAAAAAAGATTTTTTTTTCTATAATATAAAAAGGATTAACTTTATTTAATAAAATTGTATGATTATAAATTAATTAATAGTGATAAAAATATGAATACATTTTATTATATATAAAATAAGTTATCATAGATAAGGATTATTCTTGGTCAGATTTTACTTATTATTAGTTTATGACCCTATTTATTTTTTGTTTTAATTGTATAACAATGTAAATAGTTATATCGAAGTTTAGTACTCCTGAATAGTCATAGTCACCAAAATGCAAGCACAGATTACCTGTCAATTGTCGCAAAGCGGATCGTACTAGCTGCGTATGTATGCCGACGATTAAAATTACCTGGAAAATAATGTTACTTTTAAAAATAGTATTTATTATAATAATAATGTGTAGGTTATTAAAAACAATATTTATATATTGTGTAAATCTAGCATCTAACTGACAAGTGAGTTTTTTTTTACTAGTCTAATTTTAGAATTATTCACTTTCACATATTGGTAAGCCAAAGCGCTAAAATTTTTTATATTTATTCTTTTTTATGATTTTATGAATTTATCTATTATATTATTTTTAATTGGTACACTTGGTTTCGTTTTAAACAGAAAAAATATTATACTAATGCTTATTTCTATAGAAATAATGTTATTAGCTATTACATTCTTAATATTGGTAAGTTCATTAAGCTTTGATGATATATTAGGTCAAACATTTGCTATATATATAATCTCTATCGCTGGTGCCGAATCAGCTATAGGATTAGGTATATTAGTGGCATTTTATAGATTAAGAGGAAGTATTGCAATTGATTTTAAATAATGTATTTAGCTATAATAATTTTACCTCTTTTTGGATCCATAGTTTCCGGGTTTTTAGGAAGAAAAGTCGGAGTTAGCGGAGCACAATTAATAACATGTAGTTCAGTAATAATTACAACCATTTTTGCTATAATTGCCTTTTTTGAAGTGGGATTAAATAACATTCCCGTATCAATCCACCTTTTCAGGTGAATTGATTCAGAATCTCTTAATATATCATGAGGTTTTCATTTTGATTCTTTAAATGTGTCTATGTTAATACCTGTATTAATTGTTTCTTCATTAGTACATATATATTCTATAGGATACATGAGTCATGATCCTCATAATCAAAGATTCTTTAGTTATTTAAGTTTATTCACTTTTATGATGATAATACTTGTAACAGCAAACAATTTCTTACTTATGTTTGTAGGATGAGAAGGTGTTGGAGTTTGTTCTTATCTTTTAGTTAGTTTTTGATTTACTAGAATAGCAGCAAATCAAAGTTCTATATCAGCCTTTTTAACAAATAGAGTAGGTGATTGTTTTTTAACTATAGGTATGTTTGCTATATTATGATCTTTTGGAAATATAGATTATGCTACTGTATTCTCTTTAGCTCCCTATATAAATGAAAATATTATTACAATAATAGGTATATGTTTATTAATTGGAGCTATGGCTAAAAGTTCTCAAGTAGGATTACACGTTTGATTACCAATGGCTATGGAGGGTTTTTTAAGTAGGGCTCTCCCTAAACTTCACTATATGCGGGAACGTCCTGGTTTAACTTCTTGGTCCTCTGTCTATGTAAGAGACTTCGGAAAAATCCAAGAACAGGGAAAATCCGCAGGAAACCTCATAAAGATTGAGGGCTCCTCAGAGACTACACGTGAAGCAATTAATTTGGACAATAACTTTAAATGATGATTTATAGGTTTTACAGAGGGAGATGGGTCTTTTATTTTAAACAAAGATGGATATTTAGAGTTTAAAGTAACACAATCTAGTGTTGATGCTCAGATATTGTTTTATATAAAAAAAGAATTAGGATTTGGATCCGTCTCGATTCAAGATAAAATAAATAAAACCCATCATTTTAGAGTTAGAGACAAAGAAAATTTATTAAAATTAATTAGTATATTTAATGGTAATTTATTAACTAGGTATAAAATAAATCAATTCAAATTATGAGTAGAAGGTTTTAATAAAAGATATAATATGAAAATAGAAGTATTAGAATCTAAACAAATAGTAAATTTAAATAATGCTTGATTATCTGGATTTACTGATGCTGAGGGTTGTTTTACTTCTTCTGTATTAACATCTAAAGATGGTAAAACAATAGTTACGGTGAGATATATTATATCTCAAAAGGATGATAAAGATTTTAGCCAAAGTGTAGCTACATTACTTGATGGTTATATAACTCATGTAAAAAGTTATCATGGGTATAATACAGTAGTCAATTTTGGAAAATTAGGTAAAATACTTAATTATCTAAAAAATTATCCTTTAAAAACTAAAAAACTTATTTCATATAATAGATGATTAAAAATATACTATTTAGTTAAAAATAAAAAACATTTTACACCTGAAGGTTTAATAATTATCAAATTTATAGCTAAAAATATTAATAAATAATTTAATTGAAGATATAGTCCAACCAATAACGTAAGTTATTGAGTAATTTCACCGTATTTGTACAATTATTGTATATAGTGAAATTCAATATTATGCCTACTCCTGTTTCTGCATTAATACATGCTGCTACAATGGTTACTGCTGGTGTGTATTTATTAATGCGTTCTAGTCCTTTAATAGAATATAGTTCTACAGTTTTATTACTTACTTTATGATTAGGTGCTATTACTACTGTATTTAGTTCTTTAATTGGTTTATTCCAACAAGATATTAAAAAAGTTATCGCTTATTCTACTATGAGTCAATTAGGTATGATGGTGATAGCGATTGGTTTATCTTCTTATAATGTAGCCTTATTTCATTTAGTGAATCATGCTTTTTATAAAGCGCTTCTTTTCTTAGGTGCTGGTGCTGTAATTCATGCTGTATCGGATAATCAAGATTTTAGAAGATATGGAGGATTAAGACCTTTTTTACCTTTAACATATTCAATTATGTTAATAGCTTCACTTAGTTTAGTTGCTTTCCCTTTTATGACTGGATTCTATTCTAAAGATTTTATACTTGAATCAGCATATGGACAATTTTATTTTTCTGGAACTGTAGTTTATTTCATTGCTAGTATAGGTGCTATGTTTACTACTTTATATTCAGTAAAAGTTTTATATTTAACTTTCCTAACGAATCCTAATGGTCCTTTAGTTAATTATAAAAATGCACATGAAGGAGATATTTTTATGAGTCTACCTTTAATTATATTAGCTGTTTTTTCTATATTCTTTGGTTATATTACTAAAGATATATTTATAGGATTAGGATCTAGTTTCTTTTCGGATAATAGCTTATTTATTCATCCTAAACATGAAATTATGTTAAATACTGAATTTGCTGTTCCTACTCTATTTAAATTATTACCTTTAATGCTTACTATATCATTAAGTGTAATATCATTAGTTTTATCAGAATGACTTCCCAATGTACTAGTTAATTTTAAATTATCTAGAGTTGGTTATAACATATTCAGTTTCTTTAATCAAAGATTTTTAATTGAACTTTTTTATAATAGATATATAACAGAATTTATATTATATTTAGGAGGTCAAACTACTAAAGTTTTAGATAAAGGTTCTATAGAATTAATAGGACCTTATGGTTTAGAAAAAGGATTAAGTAATTTAAGTGATAATATAGCTAGATTAGATACTGGTGTTATTACATCTTATGCCTTATATATTTTAGTAGGTCTAATATTTTATATATTAATACCTTATTTTTATTTATATGATTTCAATTTACTTATCATCATATTATTTAATTTATTATTTCTTAGTGTAAATAACTTTTTGACTTCGTTCAACTATCTATCACAATACAATAGAATTTTAATAAAGTTATATAATATATTATTTTTATTCTATTTTTATAAATATATATATTTATATTCATTTTCAACATTGGTACAGAATTCTATTATAGAAAATTCTATTTTATTTATTTTAATTTTCTATATAAATTATATAGAAAATAATTTATTTTATTCTAAAGGTACCAAATTTATTCATTTTATTAATTTTAGATTTTGTAACATTAAATTACAAACTATATTAAATAAAATATATAATAGTTTAGAGTGATGTTGAATAACTCCACCTAAACCTTATCCTTTCATAGTTTTACCTCTTCAAAGTAACTTATTTAAAAATTTAATTAAATTATCTAATATAAAAAAAGCTTGAAAAAATACTTTAAAAAAAGGTGTGCTAAAACTTTTTGGATGTTTAATTTTAACTCTTATAATTAAGTTATCTCTTTGATATTTTGTAAAGGATGTATATTTTTTAATATTAAGTATATCATTTAGTTTTTGTATTATTAGTTTTTGAAAAGAACTTGTAGAGATAGTATGTAATGAAATTAAATTTCCTGACCAATTTTTTTATAATAATAATAATTTAACCAGTTTCATTTCAAAATTAATTAAATCTATTTCAAAATTAATAAAATCTATCTTTAGATTAATAAAATCTATTTATTATATAATTGGAGATAAATTTCAACTTAATACTTTAACAATAAATATAAATAAAACCTTGATGTCTAAATTTAAACATATTTCTACTATCTTTAATCTTTCAGAAAACTCTTCTAGATCAAATCAGTTAAATTCTTCAGAAAATCAGTCTCAACAAGGAAGTAGTCAATCTCAAGCTAGGTCTGGAGTTTCGCGTCAGCATATAGTAATAGTGGAAGGTGAAAGAGGATCTAGTTATAAAGCTTGTCACAGTGTTAGTGGAACTAGAAATCCTAGAGATTACGTAGGATGATCTCCTAAATCTATACCAGAAATTACACCAGATCCGACGAATGTTGGATCTAGAGGGTATATCCAAGGAGGTCAAAATCAACCTTTTGCTTCTAATATTGCTCATAAATTGCTAATGACTAGAAATAATAGTATTCCAGCTAATTTAGATGCACCTTCAAGAAAATTTCTTAACCAATTTTTTCAAACTGAATATATAAATAGAGGTTTTGTTGATGGTACTGATACTAGAATTAGAAATGTACATTTTAATAATAGGACTATTAGAGCTCATTTACGTAGATGTTAATAATGGTAATTTAAATGTAATAATAAATACATAATGAATAGGTTTATATTCAATGGTATATATTTGATTTAAAACATTTATATAAATATATAATGGTAGCTTCCATTATAATCTGTTTAATTGTATATTGATGATATAGATATCATATCTGGGTTAAAGTTAAATACATTAATTTATAATTACTATGGTAAAATAAAAACCATTAATTACCTTCTTTCGGTAAAATAAAAACCATTCATTATATTTTTTCGATAAATTAATAGTACTTATAATTACAATAATAGTCATTCTGATAATAACAATAATAATAATAATTCTGATAATCAATTTAGCGTTAGCACCCTCCCCCGTGACGGACACTAAATTGAATTCCTTTTTTATTAGTTTAGCTCAAAAAAAAAAGACCATATTTTCTGATTATAGATATTTTATTATATAATTTATTATAAATTATAAAATAATGGATTATTTCACACTTTATTAAAAAGAAAGATTTTATAGTACTTTTTACCTGTTTAAGATAGAAGTTATTAGCACCTAGTACTTAAGTAACATTAGTAACTTATCGTTAGTATCTAAGTGACAACTACTCATTATAATGGTCGATGCGTATAACAATAATGTTCTTTATACAGATAATAAAGTTACTAAAATTAAGCAAATTTTTTAAACATATTATATTACTTGTTACAATATTTTCGTATTAAAATGGCTGAGTTTATGTCTAATTTGAATAGAAGTTTATTTCAAGCACATCCTTTTCATTTAGTTTCTCCTTCTCCTTGACCTATTTACTGTTGCATTAGTTTATTAACTTTAACAACAACTGGAGTTTTAACTATGCATGGATTCCAAAATGCACACATTTTTTTAACATTAGCATTTATAACATTAGTATCCTCAATGTCATTTTGATTTAGAGATATAATATCTGAGGGTACATATTTAGGTAATCACACTCTTGCAGTTCAAAAAGGTTTAAATATGGGAGTAGCTTTATTTATAGTTAGTGAAGCATTATTTTTCTTAGCTATATTCTGAACATTTTTCCATAGTGCATTATCACCTACTGTAGAATTAGGTTCTCAATGACCACCTATGGGTATAGAAGCTATAAATCCTTTTGAATTACCTTTATTAAATACAGTTATTTTATTATCATCAGGTGTAACAGTAACTTGAGCTCATCATGCTTTAATTCAAGGTAACAGAAGTGGAGCCTTATATGGTTTAGTTTGAACAATTATATTGGCTGTTATATTTACAGCTTGTCAAGGTATAGAATATTCAGTTTCTTCCTTCACTATTTCAGATGGTGTATTTGGATCATGTTTTTATTTTGGGACTGGCTTCCATGGGTTACATGTTATGATTGGAACAGCTTTTTTAGCTGTTGGATTTTGACGTTTATTGGCTTATCATCTTACTGAAAACCATCATCTTGGTTTAGAAGCAGGTATTCTTTACTGACATTTTGTTGATGTAGTTTGATTATTTTTATTTATTTCAATATATTATTGAGGATCTTAATTTACCTTTATTAATAATATTTTTGAAATTTTAATCTTTATTACTGAAAAATAAAAAAAAATAAATCTTTTTTTATTTATTGTTTGTTAATTAATTAGATAGGAAAATATATTAATATGGATGATATTTACTTTAAAAAGCGAGGTTGGGGCTTTTTATAATTAACTTGTTAACAATTTCCTTTTATAAAGTTTATAAAAATATAATAATATTAAATAATTAATATTATTATAATAATTAATTTTTAAAAATAATAAATGTTATTTATGTATTTCTTATAGTAATGATAGTATAGTACATACTATCATATAATAATAAACTATCCTATATATAAATATAAAAATAGAAATATATTTATAATATATATTTTTTTTGATAATAAAAATATTCATTTTCAAATCTTGTATCATAATAAAACAAATAAATATTTTATATACATAATTATGAAAAAACCCAATTACTTATAGCGAAAACTATAAAAATAAAATTAAATAATATATTTATATAATAATTAGACTTAAATTAAAACATTTAAACTTAAAAATAATGAGAATGTTAGAACGTCATCCTTTAAAAAGAGTGAATTCGTATAATAATAATATTATTAATCAATTTAATAATAAACAATTTAATAGTAGTCAATGCATTAATAAACAATATAGTATTAGTCTAGATAAGAATAGAAAAGGGATTAATTATAGAATGTTTAGCACTAGTCCTAAACAATTTTATAAAAATGATAGCTTAAATAAAAATGTAAATAATACTTTAGATAACCTTGATAAAGAAAGCCTAGCGAGCAAACGATCGTGAGAGAGTTCTCTGCAAAGAAAAGAAGCGGGTGAAAAATTAGATTCATTAACTAAAAATCCTGTGAATTATCAAGAGGAAATGGGTAAACAAATACATATTTATAAAAAAAAGGGGGAAAATAATCCTTCTGCTAGTAATAATTCTGATAATAATACTGATTGAATGGAAAATGAAGATTCATGAAATCTATCATCATTATATGAAAGTAATATTAATTCTTCTGATAATTCTAATATAGATTATACTACAACCGTTTCAGAAAATTTACATACAAGTTCATTGTCTGAATTAAATATAGAAAAAACGGAACTTGATGTAGACGAAATTGAAACTGAAATCGAACCATATATCAATAATGTTGATTATAATGCGGAGACATGAGATATTACCTCCATAATAAATAATTTTATAGAATATTATTTAGCAGAAGTAACTTCTATAAATGATATCCATGATTTAATTAATGTATTAATTGGTATATATTATATCATAAATTTTCTTGATCAAAATAAAGAGTCTAATTCCGTTAAAAATAAAGTTTCAAATAAAAAATATCACTTGAATAAAACCAAATTAACAAATGCTAATTATTTTATAAATATTGGATTACCTAATAATTTAAATAATAATTATTTGAGTTATTTAACTGATATATCAATAAGAAGATCTGATATAATAGTTAATATGATGAAAATGGATAATTCAGACCTTTTTACTTACAGAAAGTTTACATCATGATATGCAGAGTGTTTAAATAAATTACATGATATAGGATGTTGAGATGTACATTTGAAAGAATATAGTAAAGCGGTTTTAACAGATATAAATACAGAAGGTTCTAAATTAGGAAGTATACATTTTACATACGACCCAAAGAGTTGAGAAGTTATCCTATGATTAGAAATAACATTAGTGAAGGGTAAAGGTAAAGGTAAAAGGTCAGAAGGATCTTCTTCTAGCACTGGGTCAGAGATAAGTACAACTTTTAGAATACCTATTAAGTCCAATTCTGATTTATTCACTGTACGTCATTTTCTTCCTAGAAATGTTACTACAAAATCAGGATTAAATAAAATAGATAAAACTGCTTTTTATATTGCTGAATATATTTTTAATATATTTAAAGAAATGCATTCTTTAAGAAGGAAGCTTGATAAATATAATAACAAATTAAAAAGGTCTACTCATCAACAGAAGAATTATCAGCAAACAATGCTAAATAAATTAAATATTAAATGACTCCAACTTTATACTAAGATAGAATATGAATATATAAAATACAATGATATTAAAGGACATAAAAATATTAAAATTGCACAAGTATTAGGTATAAATTTATTTTCTGACATTAAACCAGGTCCAATTTATACTGGAGTATCTACTAATATTTCTTTAGATCCTAGTGTATCTACTAATATTTCTTTAGATCCTAGTGTATCTACTAATATTTCTTTAGATCCTAGTGTATCTACTAATATTTCTTTAGATCCTAGTGGATCTAATAATGTTATAAGTTATGATTTAATAAATCCTAATTTAGCTTTAGATACTACTGCATTTGATACTACTGGATTAGATACTACTGGATTTTATAATTTACCTTTAGATACTACTGGATTTGATAATTTACCTTTAGATACTACTGGATTTGATATTACTGGATTTGATATTAATGCATTGGATACTACTGGATTTGATATTACTGGATTTGATATTAATGCATTTGAGAATTTACCTTTAGATACTAATGTACCTATAAATACTAATGTACCTTTAGATATTAATGTACCTATAAATACTAATGTAGATATAAATACTAATGTATCTAATAATTCATCTATAGATAATATGAAGAATTACATAGGTATAAAACCATTTTTATAAAACTTATTAAGTGATTATTTAGTTAATTGTGTTAATTATATAAACTTTGTTAGTTAAACTATATCAAAATATATGTTAAAAAAAATAGTTTTTATACTTAAAAAATGTAATTAATTTTAATGTTGTGTTAATAATTCTATTTATATGTTAATACTTACACATTATGATTGGTACAACTTTCTTAGCCGTTGGATTCTGACGTTTATTAGCTTACCATTTAACAGAAAATCATCATCTTGGATTAGAAGCGGGTATTTTTTATTGACATTTTGTTGATGTAATTTGATTATTTTTATTTATATCAATCTATTACTGAGGATCATAATTTTATTATTAAATTTTATTATTAAATTTTAATAAATAGTAATTATACAATCAATAGTTAATAATTATTGATAAAGGAGGATATATTTATAAGGTCGATATCCACTTAATAAGGCGGGGTTGGTGCCTTATTTTTATTAACACAAGTAAATTACAATAATAAGTAATATAATTACTATTACAATAATTAATTAATAAGTAATATAATTACTATTACAATTATTATATATAATAATAAAATTATAATTATAATTTGTATTTCTACATATAATAACATGTAAATAATATGTTTTTTTAAGTCTATAAACCACTAGTACTTCGCACTAGTACCTTGTACCTTGCACCTGTCGCAAAGCGGGTCGTAATAAGTGATAAGTGACGGTGATAGTAACGGTGATAGTGATGATGACTAAAAAATGGTAGTTAACTCTTTAATATCGTTAATTACAAAATAGTTCACTGGGGGTGGTTAAAATCTCCAAATTTGGTTTTACTTTCATTTTCGTTTTCTGTATAAAATAAATATATATATGAATTATATCATTAACAGTTTAGCTTTATTTACCAATAATAATATTATGAATACCTTTATTTCTCCTCTTGACCAATTTGAAATAAGAAATCTTTTAAGTTTAAATTTACCTATATTAGGTAATTTAAATATATCATTTAGCAATATAGCATTATATTTGACTATAGCTGCTTTTTTAAGTTTTACTTTAACTTTATTAGCTACAAATTATAACGTATTAGTAAGTAATAATTGATCTATAGTTAAAGAAACTATTTATTTTACAGTATACAGTATAGTAGTAAATCAAATCAATTCAAAAAATGGACAAATATACTTTCCATTTATGTATGTGTTATTTATATTTATTTTAATAAATAATTTATTAGGAATGGTGCCTTATAGTTTTGCATCAACTAGTCATTTTATATTAACATTATCATTTAGTTTTACTATAGTTCTTGGTGCAACTATACTGAGTTTCCAAAAACATGGATTAAAATTCTTTGCATTCTTTGTACCTGCTGGTTGTCCTTTGGGTCTTGTACCTATGTTAGTATTAATTGAATTTATATCATATCTTGCTAGAAATGTTTCATTGGGATTAAGACTTGCAGCGAACATACTTTCGGGGCACATGTTACTTAATATATTAAGTGGCTTTACATTTAATATAATGGCCTCTAGTATAGTATTCTTCTTTGTAGGTTTATTACCATTAATATTTATTATAGCATTCTGTGGTTTAGAGTTAGGTATAGCATTTATTCAAGCCCAAGTTTTTGTAGTTTTATCTTGTTCTTATATTAAGGATGGATTAGAATTACATTAATTTTAACAATACAAATAGTATAAAGTTCAAACTTTTAATATCACTGTGAAATATAGATCTATATAATAAAAAATATGACTATGAATTTTAACTTTTTCAATAAAACTAACTTTTTCCAAAATCCTAACTTTTTCAATAATACTAACTTTTTCAATAATACTAACTTTTTCAATAATACTAACTTTTTCAAAACTATTCCTTATTTCAAAACTATTCTTCTTTTTATTTTTTCTTTCATTATACTTAGCTATATTGCGGCTTATTTATATGGGATTATTAAAATAATTCCGTTACTAGAACAAGTTTTTCTTTTAACTTATCTATTTATTACTTTAATTTACTTAAATGATGTTAAACTATTCGATTATATCTTAATAAAATATCATCATCTTATACCTATCTGAATAATAATGATTAAAATTTATTTTATAATCCCAACTTATTTGTCTTATAATTTATTTTTACTTTGAGATTTGGTTGTACTGTTTGAAGACAATTATATGGTAATGATGAATCCTGGTAATAATCCATGAGATTGATACTTTGGTGCAGGTCCTAGCGGATCTAATAACTTTGGAGGAGCCGGTGGATCTAGTGGTTCTGGTGGTCCTGGTGGTCCTGGTGGACCTGAGGGATTAGGCAATGCTTATCCTGCTGTATCTAACAGTGGAAATTCTAATAACTCAGAACAAGCTACGGTTCCAGCATCAGCTACAGTTCCAACACCGGCACCGGCACCGGCACCAACACCAGGACCATCAACAGCAACGGCGGCTAATTTAGCTCCGGTTGTTTATGACCCTAGTGGTACTGTGCCCCCTAGCACTACCAGAGAATTATATCGTCTTATAAGACATAGAGTTGATTATCAAATAAATGTTAGAGGTCTTTCTAACGTCACTGTTACCACGATATTTGCTAAAGATGATATTGTAAATAGGATAGCTAAAGAAATGTTATTTGCATACATTTTCGATCATAGACAACAATTACCAACGGCCTATAGAGCGTTAAATCTACCAGATGGTCCTATACGGTGACATTATGTAATTGTTAATCATGGTTCTCCTCTGATGAAGGTACTTAGAAGAAATCCTTAATATATATAAATATTATATATATTTACATAAAGTATTTTATGA
>Ga0247777_1000056_pt1 | contig 43923 bp, 58 predicted proteins | sample UWRJL154409C5_FD_179937 | JGI IMG/M metagenome (GOLD analysis project Ga0247777, IMG submission 179937) | Plant litter microbial communities from Arlington Agricultural Research Station in Wisconsin, United States - UWRJ-L154-409C-5 | ecosystem: Environmental > Terrestrial > Plant litter >...
TCTATTTCGTCATCGCTCTTTGAATTTGTTACAACATCTATCTGGTTGAACAATGGATCGTTGATCAAGTCCCCTTTAATCTTAAGACCTGCCGACTGGAATAGGTCTTCGAATATCGTATGCAGGAATAACCCCGGGGCAAAGTCCTCAGGCCTGGCAGACTTCCACCGGCGCGTTTTAAGCGGCCCTGCGTCTATCCATGGATAAACTAGCCCTGATGTCTTAGACCATGAATCAATGACGTTTGCTGAGGTCTGTAGTGTGTCGTACTTGGCTATGTTCAGAGTCGATAGATTCCCGGTAAGCTTCGAGAACCAGTTACTATTTCCACTGAAGAACGACCACCGGATCTTGTTGTTCGCAATTCCCTCTACCCGCACAGACCCAAAGTACATCTGAGTCCCGGCGTCGTTCATCAATGTGGCATTATTTACCACGTACTGCGATCCAAGCAGGCTGTCGGCGAGTGGCATGCCAAGAGCCTTTCGGTTATGGCCATTGTCTGGCATTTCAGCTGCGTAAGAAAAATCACCAACCGATGTGTCGATCTGCTCAAAAAGCTTTGCCTGCCGCTCCATGCTTACGGCCGCGTTGAAATCCAGTACTGTATCGTTTACCTTTAATATCACGCGGTTTGCGCAGGAATATCCCCTGTCTCCGTAATGGTAAATTCAATCTCCCGAAGCTTGTCTCCGTCCCCTGTGATGCGCAGCGAGTTAGTGTCGACTGTCACTGTTCGCCTTCCAGCGGCATCGATGATCTGAACCAATGGTGACGATTTGATGTAAGCCAGAGCGAACGCTTCCTCTCGGGTTATGCCGTTCTGAGAACGCACTACGATCTGCCGGCGTGACGCACGAAGCGTTTCGTATCGCAGTGTATCGGCCGTGCTGCCGTATGACTGTGGCCATGATGGAAGTACGTTCTTTTCTGACTCCTGAGTCTCCTTTACCTCGGTCATGTAGTCCTTCTCTGCCTTGAATGTCCAGTAGTCGAACCCGCCCAGGTTGTTAACCCAGGTCAGTTTTATCTCCTGATTCGCACACCCGCAATCTATCTTCACCATCTTTGATTCAGACTTGCGCGGGTAAACTTCAGTATCTAAAGTAAAGTCGGTAATGTAAATGTTGGTCGATGTGCCTAGCCCGGCTGGCATGGTAGCGTAAATACCTACGTACTTAGCGTCAGGCAGGTCGTAATCCAACGTGTTTATGTGCGTTGCTGCCGCCGAGAATGCTATGATAAGCTGTTCGTTGATGATGTTTAGATCGTCATCCAAAGCCACCAGGAAGAACGATACCGTGGTCGTTGCGTTGTTTTTGGTTAGTCGATAGCTAAAAGTGTAGGTACCGGATGCGATGTTGACCTCGTCGTACATGATCTTCGCAACATTTGATAGCCCAGAAATTGCGTTAGCAAAGTCCTCTGCGCCTGGATCATCAACCCAGTCCGTAGCTGTGAAGCTGTATGGATCTACCTGATTCTCTTCGGTAAGTTCAAACGCCGCCTGTGGTGTGCCATCAATGATCGTCACCCGCATGGAGTCATAGTAGCACGTGTTAACTCCTGGCTCGCGTAGCGGTATTCTGTAAACACCCAGGCCCTTCTCGGGTATGTCGTCCTGCGTGGTGATGTCAACAACTCCGTCCTTATAGTACTCACGTTGAAGTGTACCTCCACCGGCAGGTGATATGAAAGAGATGTCTTGGTAACACGGTGCATCTGCTTCCTCGCATGCGAACAGAGTTGGAATAGCGAACAGAGTTAGGAATTTGCCGGTTTGTATGTTCATGAGGTACTCAGATAGGTATCCAGAATAGATGTTGCCGAACACAAGTTTGGCATTAACCGCGTGCCCTACGTAGTCCGGGGTGTCAGTAGTTACGCTTCCCTCAAACCGCAACAGCGTATATCCAAACGAGTAATCGTATGTCTCCTGATAGGTTACGTAGAAGTCAGTGAAGAAGTCTACCTGCACCGGCATGGTGTCATCGCCTACACCGTTACGTAGTTTTACGTATGCCTTTAGTATCTCACTGATCGAGAACTTTACTGTGTTGTTATTGTCGGGGAGAAACTTAAGTGTAGCTGCCAGCTCTAAAGGCTTCTTCGTGATGAAAGATCCTGATGTGATGCCCGCGTACACCCGCACGATAAGCGCATAGTTGCTATAGTACTTACGTACCTGCGCGCCTGACTGGTTGTATGTCCCCTTGTAAGTCAGGTCGATAGTTACTCGGTTAAGTGTTGTAACCGCCTGTACCTGAAATATACCGTTTAACTCAGGACTAGTTGCGTTTGTTATCCTTATGAACTCAAGTGGATATATGGTAAGTGAAGATGAAAGTCTCAGCCTGGCGTATCCATTATCATTGTCGATTGATACTATTGATAATGCAGTTGTGGTATTGTATGGGAATAGGTCAGTGGCAACCTCATACACGATCGGAAGATGCACAGCGCTCCACATGTGCTCGATGTCCTCGCCACGTACCGTTACGGTCGCGTCGTTAACCCATAGCACGTAGTCAACACCTGCGGCCGGACGTATGAAGTACTCGTTGGCATCGTTCACGTCGGCGTACCATATCCCATTGTAAGCCGGCACCGGGCTGTTCTCGATAACCAGGAAGTCGCCGGTGGTCAGGCCGTGAGCCGTGGAGGTAAACCGCGCATAGTTGAAGTTGTTGTCAACCGTTGCTGTCTTCGCCGGTGCCCCGAACCTACGCCCGATCGGTCTGGTTATTGTTAAAGCCATGGATATTCAATAAAAGCCCATTGAGAGACTCTGTACAGATCGTCTGTAAACCATCTGTCATCCTTAATTCCATCTTTGTCAAAAACTATAAATGCACCTGATTGATAATTTGCTACGCATAAATCTCCGTTATTTAATATGACGAAGTAGAAACCGCATTTGCTTGGAGAACATTTCACCAAATCAAACCACTGTGTTGTTGAACCCATTTTTAATACGTGTGATTGATGCCTGTATAAAGTCCTGTGTTATCTGCTCGGTTATCTCCTTTTCCAGCTTTTCGATGGTCGGGGTGAATACTACGCGGCCGCCTTTCTTGTAAGTTTGATCGCCTTCACGGTTGATCTGAAGCGTCATGTACCGGGCGATGTGCTCCCGCTCCTTTGGGGTCTTGTCCATCGCAATGCCCCTGGCGTTCATGTATTCCAACATCGACTTGTCGTAGCCTTGGTACTCGGATGACTTCCTTGGACCGCGACCGGTTTCGATTGCATTGAAGAACTTGCGACCGTAAAAGATAAGCGAGTAAATCGTGTCCTTGATCTTGACCTCAAAGTGTACGCTCTTGACCGTTCCTCCTGTAGCCGAAAGTGGCCTCAACACGTTCTGTATCGCCTTCACGCCTATTATTCCGAACTGATTGAGGGTCGATTCCAGGTTGGTCATTTGTTGCGTTTACCGTAAACAAAGTCTACCATACCCCAAATAACAAATGCCATAAATGCAAATATTACTAATCCGCAAATTAAACCGTATGTATTCATGTTAGCACTGTGGCTCCAAATCTACACAAAAAACAGAACCGGAGGGGGTATTAAGGTCGAAACTTAGGATCACCCCGGTTAGCACGTCGGCGTGCCGCTTGTGGAAAGGTTCCCGGGAACGGCTCGGCATGGTGATAAGTTTGGACTTCTTCAGGCCCCGGTCGTAGATGTCGGATAGCTTCGCGGCGATCGCGTCGGCCTTGTCCTTCAGCGACTCGTAGTGCTCTGGCTTTGAAGGAAGGCTGTCTTTGAACGCGATGTGCAGCACCACGTTCCATGTCTGGTTCTTGTTAGCCTCTACCGTTTCGGTCATGGAGAGGGACTCCAACCACACGTACGGGTACGGCTTGTCCTTCTCCGAATTGAAGTCAGACACCTGCCCAGAGTTGAACTTTGCCACCTCGGAAAGCACGGCTGTGCCTTGCTCAAGGAATGCGCGTACTTCGGATCTGGTCATTTCTTATTTGGTTTATCAAACGCTTTAATGTATCTCTTCTGTGCCTCTGCATACAAAGACACGTATTCTAATCTCTTGTGGAACCGGTAAACATGCCAGTTATAAAGCTCTTCCGTTGAGCACCCAGTCTCTTTCTCCATAGCCACAGTCGTACCGTAGAAACCGTAAAAATTAGCCAGGCGCGGATAACCAGCAGCAACTTCTTCGTCAGTGTAATTTCCTTTCGGGAGACGTCGTTGATGGGCCTGCTCAATCCGATCAATTTCAGTAACGTAAAACTTCCTACGGCCAGCACCTCCATGGCTGGCGCGTTCATGAACTGCTCGGCCATTTCTTCGGCTTTCTCGAAATCGAACTCTCCGTCGTTAGTTTGCGGTTGCGCGTACACTGCGCAGTACAAAGCGTAGCGCCGGATCTGATCGTTAGCGTTGAGTGTTGCGGTGCTTGCCACGTCTTCGCGTATGTATTGGTACTGACCTATGGTTTCGAATCCGAGGTCCTTCGGCAGATCGTAACCCAGAATGCTTGTCGGAACACCTTTCGGTATCTCAGTGGTAGTGAGGAACGAAAGGCAGATCAGAAGCTCGTCCAGCGTTCCGGTCTCCGCACGTGCGTTACCGATGGCCTCCGAAGGCTCTTCCAGGAACACCCCGAATATCTTCAGCCAATCGTCGTTGCACTCGTTTATCGCCAGCAACTGACGAAAGGTTACCTCCTCCCACCGAGTGGGGATTTGAACCGTCTTGATCTTCTTGCCTAGTCGTACGTTGAATGTCTGCATCGTGTGTGTTTAAAATACCTGCATAGCCGGTGCCCCCTGTGGGGTAGTACTCAAAAGCACGTCAAAGTAAGCGCGCATGATGTACGTATCCAAATCGTCGGGGGAATGACCGAGCATTTCTTTCATAATTTCTTTCTTGATGATCCCCTGTTTCATGTCGGAATCTACCGCTTTGCGCTTTAGCTGTTCCAGTTCGAGGGTAATCTTGTCCCGGACCTCGCCTTCCTGCGGGTCGTAAATCGCCGCTGCGTTCACAATCTCCGCAAGTTTAAAAGCGCATTGGCTCTTCAGCATGTCGAAGTTAGCCCGCACAGTCTGGCCCTGAAGATCCCGTTCGTAGGTCAGGAGAGGCAATGACGCCGCGATGAATCCGGAGCAGTTCAGGATGTCCTTAACACCTCCGCCTACGCCGTCCTCGTCAACGATCGTGCGCGACATGGGTATCTGGTAGGCATTGGCCAGTTCGCGGATACTGGCGGCTGTATCGGTCACTGTGGACTTCGTGAGCACCACCCGCTTAATGCAGCGCCAGCCGGACCAAACCCTTATGATCGTCTTGTCTTTGCCCATGCGGGCGATGTCGGCGGATATGTAACCGATACCTTCAGGCACGTGCTGGTTATGGAAAATGTCGAGTATGTTGTTGTACTCGCACATGGTCGCAGGATCGTCGTCAAACTCCCAGTTTCCTTTTAACAGGCGTTCCTTCTCGTTGGTTGACAAAACCCTCTGTAGGTTCTCCAAATACCCAGCAGCAAGCTTTTTGTTATCCTCCGGTAGGGCCTGAACGAAACGCTTCCAAGCGTCTAATTCCCCGTTCTTGTTTGGCTTGTAGTACGATCGATAGAGGTAGTTCTTAGATGGATTGCATGTTTGAAGTAGCTTACCAGACAACCCAAAGTCATCATTTTTCCAACGTCCTATTGTTGCGGCTAGGTTGTTCTTTGCAGCCTCTTGTAACTCGCCTGCTTCCTCAATCCATCCGCGAGTCATCTGCATGGACCCAAACCTCTGGAACTGTTCATCCCCAGGCTGATACGCCGCCTCAATCAAAAAAACCTTAGATTTGTTGTGGAGGGTGTAGAAGTTGTCTTGACCATCGTATTTGTAGTACGAAGGTCCTAAGCCCCAATGCCTGAACACCTCATCGATAGACGGCTTAGTGTATTTGCGTAGGTCGTTAAGCTTCTTTCTTGCGATGAAATACTGTGTCTCCGGGTAGATCAAAGCGTCTCCGAATATCAACGAGACGCCCAGATATGACTTGCCCGATCCCTTACTGCCACCGTAAACAATATCCGACACCGAGTCGTCAACCCAATGCCGGCAAACCTCCTTCTGCTTCTCGTTCCCGTTGGTGTCGAATGTGATCTTCAAGAAATATGCCCCCTTCTCCTCATGTCCTTTACAATTGCCAGAATTCGTGCTCCCCGAGATTTAGATAATCTCAGTTTATGCCCTGGGTATTAAACGTAGTCGAATCTTGTGAACTATGCCATATTTTATTCTGTCGCTGTTGTCTAACCCCCGTATTTTTAGATACCTTACCAAAGAATATTCTGCACTGTTCACCGAAGATTATTCGGTTTGCGGTTAAAGAATTCCATGTACGCCGCCAGGCCTATTCCGTACAGAAGAAGCGAGAAATAGGCTATGCAGGGAAGAAGTAAAAGCCATTGGTACCACTTCACTTCTGTGATTGCTTAACCATCATTACTAAAATTCCCATTGCCACTCCAACAAAGTAGCATATTGTGCAATAAACCGCGATTGTCATTTTATCTCCATTCCGGTTATAGGTGTTATGTTTACCTGAGCCTCTAGCTCTTTCTTGTCAGCTAGTCCCTCTAGTCGTGCTGCGAGGTTCGCATTGTACACCCCGGCCATCGCCCCTTCGATGATGTCAGCGCTACACTGCTTCTTTAGTGCGCGTATGATCGGCACATATTCCGTGTACGCATCCCCTCTATTCTGCTCGTAATGGCCCAAATGCTCTAAAATACCGTTTCTCGAAAGGTACCCTTCGAACCCGACCCATGAAAGAGGACGCTGCTTTCTTCTCTCTACTGAGTCTCCATCCTTTCCTACAAAGTCGTGGACCATGTATGGGTTATCTTGAATCCATTGCTTGTAGTCCTCGAAAAGGCTTTTAAGGGCTTCGGGTGATTCTATTGCTTTAGGCTTACTCATCTTTTACCTTTTTTATAAAAACAGTTTCTATGCCTGGCCTACTCTGCTTAGTTCGTACACCTAGCCTCCAAGACCCTATAGCCTCTTTTACCCCCATTCCATTCAAATAAGCGTATATGGCGTTGCATGTCTCGATGTCATCAAGGTGTATCTCATCCACGGTTCCGTCTTCATTTCGATCTATTCTGGGCATCTCAGTACGGGAAAGCCTCCCGTCTCCGTTTCCTTGTTTGTTCAGCTTCCGCCCTCTTCGCTTTTTCGCACGCTGGGCAGTATGGCGTTTCTCGGTGCATAGGTCCTGGCCTTTTAAACAAAGCTACAGGGAAAGATGTTTCGCAAAGCTTGCAGGTCTTCTCTGTTCCGTCTTTGTTCTTTCGACCGGAAGGATGTCCCTTCATTGGGTCGAGTGTGCGCATCATATCTTGTCGTCTATCCACTTAATACCGAGAGCCACCGCGCTGATAGATACGACTGAAACCAGGAAGTAAACCAGCTTGTTACCGAAATTCCAGCATACCAAGCCCAAAAGGCTCAGGCCCGCGTAAGTCACGGCGGTCATTACTACCGCTAAGATAAGTGTTGCGAGGATTGATTTGAATGTCATATTGTTTGTTTTTAAAGTGATCCTGTGCATTGTGCCTGAGGATGTTCGCTTGCGAAGCCATGACAGTTTTTACGAGACTGTTCTGCCATCCACTCGGGCTTGTACCGGAAGTTGCAGAATGTTGCTTTAAGTCCATCAGCCATTTGCGTTGCGTGAGGATATCCTGATTTAAGATATGAGCCAGACATCCCATATAATGCGTGTCTATCAACCACAGGCAACTTATTTATGAATTGGTCTATATCACTCCATTTCATCTTCACCGGCACCCCCTTCGCGTGGCGCTCCTTCCAGGTACTGGATAGTTCGTGTTTCTTTATCTGGTCGGATGTCATCATGCGAGCCTCCCAGTTTTTTAAGTTACCCATTGCTACCTCCTTTCGGTCCGTGTCCATGCCTCCAGCGGAAATTTGTGAAACGGCCGTTAACTATCTGCCCGTATGGTTTCTGCGGTGTTATGGATTGAATACCTGGATGCCCTGTGAAAGCATGCACGTAGTTGAATTGCGTCGGAATCCGATGGCATAATCGCCCAAACTCCAAAGCTTCATCGGAAGACATTACGATCGGCTCCCCTTTCTTCCTCTGCTCGTCCTGGTAGGCGCGGAGGTCAATCCATAAGTCTGGATTTATAACTGGAAAATACTTATCGACATTTTGATACGTATACACGTGCACATCGCCAGGTAGAAGACATGCACGCATACCTTCGTCATATCGTTGTTTTACATATTCGTTCCACTCACCCACGTCTCCCTCCTTTACCCTCATCAATGTACAAATCGGAAGTCATAACTACGTAAATAATGTAAGCAAATGCTGCTGTGAAAACTGAAGGAATAATTAACCAATACATATTTTCTGGGTTTAAAAGTTTAGCGTAGACGTCAGGCTTCGAACCTGAATGCTACCTTAGACCTTCTCAGGCTCTCGGTCGAGGATGGCCATTTTGCCAGGCCACATGAACCGTTCAGGTTGCTACCTTATAGTGTATAACCAATTCCACCACATCTACAAAACTAACCCGGGGCTTATGGTGACCTCTTCCTTAACACCGGTCCCCGGGTGGTCTACAGATTAACGCTGTAGCCCGTTATTTGATCCTGATTGTGGTCATGTGGGTACACGAAAGCTGAATCGATGCTATGAATCCGTGTGTGGCCAATGCACGTACGTTGTAACCCATCGTCGGTTTCTCCTGGTGCCATGATGCCAACCTGAAGATCATACATCACCTTCTCGCGTGAGAAGATCACTTTCGTGACATGGCAGTTCCGGATTATCGGGTTGCTCTCCCCGAACTGTAAGCAAACCTCGCAACCAATATTATAGGCGCTTGGCAGATCCCATGTAGGGTTTACGGGTGGTTTAGTTGATTCATACATACTTTATCTGTACCGCTTTGCCGGTCCCTGCATTTTTTTGTAAAGTTTACGTCGATATGTAGACATCCGATAGTAATCGTCCAGTGACCGGTTTTGAAACCAAAGAGGAATGCCTACTATGGCGGCCATGATCAAGGCCCATGCAATAATACATCCAAGTGCTTCTATCATAGTCCCTTCAGTTTTTTTAGTTTCTGTGCCTCCTCCTGGTAATGCTTCGTAAGAGCGTCGATCTCGAACTGCTCGAACTTGCGAGTGCCGCGTGAGCGAGCCAGGATACGGTCGGCGGTTCCGGCGCCGTACTTCTTATCGATGTACTTACCGAATATCAACTGCATACCGTGATTAAAGATGTTACAACTTACACATTGAATTCCGCAATTCTGTTCATCGAATCTGGTAGCCATTTGCTTTCGACTTATGAAGTGTCCGCATTGACCACTTTTCACCGTAAGAAGCTTTCCGCATGTGCAGCAGTTCCCATACCCGTTATCTTCAATGTCACGATAACGAATATACAAACTGAATTGCTTGTCTAATGCTTCTATGTTCGGCATGGCTAATACGTTTCAAGTTTCTTCGGCAGCCTCTTAAAGTACACCCCGTCGTCCTTCCGGATGATCTCAACCTCGTACTTCCCCCGCCTCTTTATGTTGTTCTTGTACTGAGTAGGGTACTCCGCAGCAAGCCCTTCGAGCTTCCTTAATTCCCCTGGCTTCATGTCGTCGAACGTTGGTTTTCGTCCCATAGTATTGTTTTAAAAAAAATGCCTCGCAATGTGTAACCTAATTACTCCCATACCTACCCGATATGTGATGTGACTTATCGACCAGTCACCACCCGAGGCTGCACGAATCGAACGTGTTTCGTCTTTAAAATAACCTGGTTTCTCTGGGTCGGCTATGCCAGGTCACATCACCCTTCTTCGCCATGCGCAAGGCCCGTGATGTATATTTTTAAAAAGTACCGGTTTTTGCGAGGTTGCCGGTGCCCCGTGGTTGTCCGTTTTCCCTGTGGGTTGGTCCGCAACCTGTGCCAAGAGACGGACCGAAGTCCGCCCGGGGTTTCACCGGCTAGCTCTTAACGTGTAGGTAAGTTGAATCGAACAACTGAACCGGCCCGGAACCGGTGAGATACCACTTCTCAATACCCACATTTTTGCCCTTTACTAGCCTTAGCCTCATGAACCACCGAAGTGGGATAGGGTGGCGGCAGGTTAGTCTTCTCACTCCCACCAGATAGTGTAACTGGCCGGCCTCCATTACTGGACACCGCAGGCGGTGGAGTGTGTTATCTCCCTATCTACTTAATGCTTTAAAGAAAGTGCACCGCTGCAACGGTCACTATCCCGAATCTTCGATGCCCATTTGTAACCGCGCGATCTGACTGCGGGGGTTAAGTTTTCAGCACCTCCGATTCTAAATTCGTTTACGTTTCGCAAATCACAGCCGTATGACCCCGTCTGAACCATGAACCAAAGGTAAGAATTAAATTTATAAAGTCAAGAGAAATCAGAAAAATAAAATTTATTCACAAAGCGTGAACAAGTATGAATTTTATTCGTATATTTACATCAGTAACAAAAACACAAACCCATGACAGTAAAATTTGCAGACTACGTAGGCCAGACGGTAAAGGCCAGATATGCAGTGGAACGTAACCATGACGGTGCCGACGTGCCGGTAATACGTGAAGGAGAGATAACCATTGGCATCGATCCATACGGCGATATAATGATCGATGATGATGGAAACTTTCTGTATCCCTTTGAAGCAACTTTCGAATTACTTTAATCTATAAACAAACCCAGCATGAAAAACGAAACGAAACTCACCGGCATGACACTTGTAGTCGCCAAGCACAACGAAGATGGCGAGGTTATCGCACAAGGAATCGTGCGCTACGAAGGCGCCCGCGAAGACTCGCAGCGCGACATCTCCCGCGTATGGATCACAGTCACCGACCTAGACGGATGCTACGAGGACACCGTACGCCAGGCGTTTAAAGACGAGTACTACGACTGTATGATTGAAGAGCTAAACCTTCCAAAGTAATGGAAAAATGTCAACTCTGTGGAAAGTTTTTGTCCCCAAAACAAAAGGGCGTACTAATGTACCGGCGTTTTATTTGTGGATACGTCATGGACAAGTTCTCAATGTTAGAGAAACTTGAATACGTTCATAAGAAGTGCGAAAATAAGATCATGATTTAACCTATAAAATAATGGATAACAAAGACTCAGGAGTACTACAGTTCACAAACAAGGTACAGACTACGGAGCAATTTGCTGCCGCGCAGAAAGTTAATGCCACCACTTCCTACATGGACATGATTGCAACCGCTGTTTCATCGGGGGCCAGCATAGAAGCGCTGGAACGATTGATGGCGCTGAAGGAACGGCACGAAAAAGAGATTGCGCGACAATCTTTCCTAAACGCCCTTTCTGATTTCCAGATGGACTCTCCTGACATCCGAAAGACAAAGGGTGTGGAGTTCGGAACCACGAAGTACATGTACGCCCCACTGGCCGACATAGATAGACAGCTACGCAAGGTCATGAAGGATCACGGCTTCTCAAAGCGGTGGGAGATCCAGGATAACGGAGACGAGATAAAGGTTACCTGCATCATAGCGCACATCGGCGGGCACACGGAGCAGACATCGATGACAGCAAAACCTGACACCTCAGGCTCTAAGAACCCAATACAGGCCCGTGGCAGCGCGATCGAGTACATGAAGCGCTACACACTGGTTGGGGCGCTTGGAATCACTACGGCGGATTCTGACATCGATGGGAGGCTACCAGAGGTTGACGTTGACAAGCTGCACAAAAACTACATGGAATTGTTCGAAAAGATCGTGGAGAAAGACTCGACCTACCGGACAACCATGGACCCAGACAACTGGAAGTCAGAGCGAACCGCGAAACTGTACGTAGTAGCTATCGGAAAGGCAAGAGAGATTTTAACTAAACTGACAAAGGCATGAGCAAGGTAATTGAGGTAAAAGACGAGTCAATCGTTTTCGACGATGGCTTGCAAATCTATTCTTATCACTCAAGTGAGTGTTGCGAAGAGCATTATTTGTCATTCAAAGATCTTACAATTCAAGACTTTGAAGGACTTGAATTTGATCTTACAGGCGACAATTTCTTTAATCGAGTTAAAGGGTACGGTATTGAATTGATCCCGTTACACGGCCATCCTGTCAGAGTGCCTGGATACGGAAGTAACAATGGATACTACAGCGAACAACTATCATTATGCCTTGATGGTATTGAAGGTGTCGATAAATGCTGGGATATTACAGACTGCCAAGAAATAGATTACTGATGGACTTTTTCGAATCACTCAACAGCGGCGACGCATCGCAGTACCTAATAACCCAAGGCAGCGATGCCTGGGACGATATACGGCGCGGGCGTTTCACTTCGTCCGAGATACACAACCTCATGAGTCCGGGCTACCGGCTCATGACTCCAGATGAACTGAAGAACCGACCGAAGAAAGGCGAAGGCTCGGCGGTTAAGTGGATAGAGTCGCCCGACATCCTGAGCGATGCCGCGAAGACCTACATACAAATCAAGGTTGCTGAAGTGTTAACTGGAACATCGAAGGAAAACTCGTATGCGTTTCCGCTCGTGCGTGGTACGGAGATGGAACCGGAAGCAGTGGAGTACTTCGAAAAGCAAACTGGAATGGTTTGCGAAGAAGTTGGATTCGTTCCTTTCGGTGATCATGCAGGCGGTAGCCCTGACCGGTATATCGGTGAAGATGACCTGCTTGAGGTTAAGTGCCCGTGGACGCTTGAAAAGCAGATAGACTATCTGGAACTAACCGACCAGTGGGACTTGAAGCGATATAGCGCGGAATACTACTGGCAGTGCATGAGCAACCTGTTCTTCACCGCCAGAGAGCGCTGCCACTTCATCACGTACGACCCGCGCTATCCGGAACCGTATCGTATGACTCACATCATCATAAAACCAGAGGCGCAGGCGTTCGACCTGATCGCAAAGAAGATCACCGCAGCAGTCAAAGAGAAGCTTGAGAAACTTAAATACATCGAGGAATGCTTACAAGTAAAGAAGTAGCCCGCTACCACCGCAACAGAATGACCCGCGCCCTGTTGGCAGGACTGATAATATCGGTCATGCTTTTCATTACAATCGGAACTGTATTCGCTTACCTAACTGAAAGTCTATGAAAAATAGGACATTGGTACATAGTGATAATTGGGCTACTCCTCCGGAACTTTATAACAAACTGAATCAAGAATTCAATTTTGATTTTGATCCATGTCCGCTTAATGAAGGTTACATAACTCCAGATAAAGACGGTTTATTAATTGAATGGGGAGATCGTAATTTTATAAACCCACCGTACTCAAGAAAGCTAAAGGAAGCCTTTGTAAAAAGAGCTGTTGAGATGTCTGGATACGGAAAGCTATGTGTTTTACTTCTACCTGTTAGTACATCAACTGCACTTTTTCACGACGTTGTTAAGCCTAATGCTTCTGAGATTCGATTCATTCGAGGGCGTGTTAAATTCATAGGAATTAACACAAAAGGCGAAAAAGTCAATAACCATTCAGGAATGCACGATAGTATGATCGTAATACTAAAAACGAAAAAACTATGACACCGGAAGAAGAGTACCAAGACCACGACAACCCGGACTTCGGTCCGAGGTTAGTCGGTGCGCTAGTATCAATGGTTTTACTTGTCGTATTCGTGATATGGAGAATCCTGGCACACTAGCCGACCAACAGAACCCAGGCCGCACGAAAGCCCAACTGAAGGACTCATGCGATGCCCTGAACATGCGGAAGCTACGCATTCAAAAGAAGATGCGAGCACTCGCAAGAGAACTGCGCTACGACGCGGGGAACGACAAGATCAACCCCGATAAACTAAACCAGTACCAGGAGCTTAACAACTCGCTCCGGGAGACCAAAATAATCGAAGCAGAATTCAACTATACAATGCACATGCTATGAACGGACAACTATTCTCAATCGGACAGGCGGTAACGCCGGTATCAAATCCAATCGGGTGGGAACTACGGGGAACGGATAACTTGCCTCAATTTGGTAAGGTATACCACGTATCAGGTTTCAAGTTTAAGTGGGAAACATGGTGGATCACTTTGAAGGAAAATTACCCTCTCAATAACTTCGATCAGGCAGGTTTCGCCAAGGTAGTCTCCGACACCGTTCTCGCCGAAGAACTTTCCGAGATATTTTCTTTGGAAGTTCGGAAATAATATTTATGTTTGCATATCCCTGCGCTGTTTTCGTGGAACAAGGCGGCGCTGGGTTTGGGTTTTCACAACCTGCCGGGTGTCTCGTTCCACAGACCCCGGCTTTTTTTATGCCCTATGACAAGAACATGGCGAGACTCAGCAAAACATATCATCGCGCAAGTGTTGAAAGAGACACGCGGAAAGAGCGAGAAGGAGATAAAGAAAGCTTTGTTTGATGCGTATCCTTACGGTGCTCGACAGTGGCACCCGTACAAGATATGGCTTGACGAGATAAAGGTACAGCGTGGTCTAAAGCGCAAGAAAAAAGACATTCCAGACGTCAACCAAACCGGGCTATTCTAGTGGGTAAGCAGCCATACATCCCTTTCTATATTGGAGACTACATCAAGGCAACGCGTATACTTCCGCTGGCTGTTCGAGGCGCTTGGGTAGATCTTATTTTGAATATGTGGGAAAATCCCGTGCGCGGTGAGCTTACCGGAACGTATGAAGATTTTTCCAGGATGATGTCGTGCACAGAGGAAGAAGCAAGGTTTGCAATAAATTTGCTTATGCAAAAAAAGACCGCAGACATTACTTTGCATGGCGACGGCACAGTCACAATTGTCAGCCGAAGGATGAAACGTGATTGCGACATTTCTTCAAAACGCGCTGATTCGGCTAAAAAGCGATGGGACAAAGAAGTTAGTAAAGATTTTGCATATCCAAAAACAATACAAAACACTGAATATGATAATGAATATGAAAGTGATAATGAAATTGTATTTGGTAATAAAAAGGAGTCAAGAATTTCGATTAAGAAAGTTTACGCTGGTGACAAGGTGAAGATCATCTATGACCTGCGTGCTTACTTCGCTGACAAGCTTGACGACTTCGCCCGCGCTGGATGGACGGCATACGATGCATTCATGACGGCTAACCCGGCCGCCGTGTTTGAGGACGACACGCACCTTTACAATTCATACCGAAAGTTCTGCACAACCGCAACTAAGAAAAGTACATACGTAGACATGACCGACATATGAGAGAATTTTTCAAACAACTCCTGAACGATTTAAAGCGACTCTGCGGGCTTAATCAGTTACAGACTCTGAATGATATGCCCGATCCGAGAAAAGAGATTGCAGCCCTACTAGACGTGCTCTGCCGGGTCGCTGATCAGTTCCCCATGATCCCGGATGCGGACAAACAGAAGATCATCGAAAACGGGGTAATCTTTGACACGGAGTTTACCGGCTTGAATGCCAGGGTTATTGCGCGCTGGCTTAACCAGCACAAAGACCGATACACCACAATGGCGGCAAAGGTCGAAAGTGAGATAAGCACTGGCAAGATTCTGACACCTGATGAGTACGCTCCGTACCTGGAACAGTGGCTAGAGCAGGTTAAGAAGATAGGTAACCAGGATGTCACCCAAGAGCAGCGCATCGAGAATCGGCGGAAGCAGTTCTTTGGAAAGGAAATCGAAGGCCCGTCATTCCACCCATCGACAACCATCGAGCAGTACGAGGAACGCGAACTTGAACTTGAAGCCGCTAAGTCTGCCCGTCTCGCCGAACTCCGGGAGAAGCACCCGACTTTAACCATCGAAGAACTAAATAGACTTTTATAAAATCACCCGACTTTAACGATAGAGCTGTGATTTGCTTTTAATGTAAACGAAACGTTTTTAAACTAAAACACTATTAAAATTATGGAACAATCAAGCGAGTTAATCGAACAAGACTTCAGCTACGCTATAGGCTGCTGGTTAGTCCAAGGGTGGACAGTAAAGTGTATGGCTCCGGCCGGAATCAACGGTGCTGTACTTGTTGTTTTTGAACGTCAACAACCCTGTGTAACACCAAAGCCATGACCTCAGAACAAAAAACCGCCATCGACGCCTGCAAGGATCAGGCAGCGACAGAGATACAATATGAATCCTGGGATGATATGGTAAAACGGACATCTAAGAAAATGATTGCGTCACGAGCCCATCGCGCCATGCAGCTATACGGCGAGCAGTGCCGGGAGCTGGTAGTGAAATTAACAGCAGAGGATATTGCATACATGATCGCATCATACCCATCAGAATCAGATTTCTTACTTGCTGAAAAAATATACGAAAAACTAACCGCCCCGGGGGCGTTAACCGGATGAAACACTATGACCCTACAAGAGTTTAAAGAGCAGGTAGCCCAGGAATACGGCTACGAAAACTTCGATGATATGTACTCAGATATGATACATATAGGCGATGAAGACAATCTTATAAAAGAGATTGATCGAGCCGCAGAGCTATACGCGAAGCAGGAATTTGATGAAGGATACTCATGCGGCGCGAATAACGCTGCTCACTGAATGATCAGCCCTATAAGCACGCCCGCAGCTACAGCGCCTACTTTATCTAACCAGGATTTGAAAGCTGCGCGGCGTTCTTTCTTCTCGTACGTCTGGATGATAAGTTCTTTGGAATCAGTTATGGAGTGGAGGGTGTCGTACCGAGCCTGCCAGAGGGTGTCGTTCTTTCCGAAGGCAGCCTTTAGGTATCCGTTCTCGTGGTTTAGGTTTCCAATCAGCGAATCCTTTTGCAAGAGTAACGTGTCCTGCACCCGCTTGCTTACGGCATCCGCCATGATAACCCGGGCAGATTCGATCGGAAGGCAGTACAGGGAATCCGATTGTTGCGGCGCGATGATAACCCGAACGCTGTCCAACTGGCGCGGGGTGGCGTTCGCAAGGGTGATTTTCCGGAGTTTACCCTCTAAAGCCGAGATTCGCGTTTTAAGCGCTTTACGCGCATCCGAGGCTCTAGCCGTGTCTTGCTTCATCTTCTCGCGGAAAGTCTCGTGTAGCGCAGCCAGGCTATCCAGAGCGAACTGTTTCGAGATAACCTCCCGCTTGATCCGGTCCACCTTCTCGTCGAACTCCCGCTTCTCGCAGGATTTGATCGTGAACAGGACCGACAGAACCAGCACCGCAGCGCCTATAACAAGGAATATTTTGCTTTTCATAGCACGAAATTAGTCAAATTTTATTTAACTTTAATCATGGAAATAAAGCACACACCAGGTCCGTGGACTGTAGACAATGAAGACGGGCGTACAATATACAGCGCCATTGGCTCTGAAATAGCGGTAACTTCTCTTCGCCCAAAGGAAGTTATGGACGATGGAAGCCTTCTCAATCGAAAGGTATACAATGCAAAGCTGATAGCCGCCGCGCCGGACATGCTTGATGCTTTGATTACCGCAAAAGATGCGATCGACGACCTTATGGACATTGCTGATGGGTACGATAAAGACCTTGAAAAGGTACTTGCAGCCATCAAAAAAGCAACTAGCGAAATTTGATTGCAGGCATAGTTTTTGTAGTTTTGCGACCGTGCCGGGGAAACCGTAGCCCGGTAAGAATCACAAAGCCCTCCGGCTGTCGTTCGGTTCAGCGACAGGTTATCCGGAGGGCTTTTGAATTAGACCTTTTTGCGAATCACGATCGTGAACGAATCGGGCAGTTTATCGATAAGCATTTGAAGTGCTTCACCCGATCTGATGATGTCAGGAACGCCGTCTTTGTTCAAGTCTGCAAACTCCATACCAACGCCAATACATCCTTTTAAACCGCTCACGTAGCTGATCTTATGGATCAAAATACCCGTGCGCCCGGGCACTTCAGGAAGCCTGAAATACGGGTATGGCCGGTCTGCTTTAGGAGGCTGTTTGATTACCTTGTATGATCCTTCCGGAATGCACGATACGCTGCGTGCGTTATCCTTCCACGGTAGTTCCATGGTCTTGCATGCGAACTCCCCGTTAATGTACATGCTGCCAAGCGTCTCTGTCGGCAAGTAAACTCGTTCAATTAATACATTCATAACCCTTGTTGTCTGTTGAAATCCCTCAACACATTTCTCTTAGCTTCCAGGAAGTCGCCCAGTTTTTGGTGCAACATCTGTAGCTCCACCATGGCGATGCCGCGCAGATTCGAAATAGCTTCCATTGTATTCCAGTCCTGCTTCGTGTAAAGCTGTTCCAAGATTATCAAAGAATTCTCGACTGCCCATAAAATAAGATACGTCAGCCCATGAGCGCTTGACCCTTCCTTTATCGGCCCCTCGTGGTTCATCCTGTGAATCATGTCGGCGAACTCCGCTTGGTGCGCCTGCTTCAGATATTCTATCTCCGCCATCTTCTTGCGGATGACTCTCCGGTACGCTAATACGAACCCCGGCAACCATAGACAGGAAGCCAAAACAAATCCGATCAATAACCCGAGATACAAGTTGCTCACGTCGCTCCCCCATATAGCCGTTGATTGTTGCCTTTCATAGCTGATAAAATAAGCGTACCGTATACCACCAGCTTAATGGTGTCGATGTTAAAGCCTGATACGATTATATCCTGATTGTATCGGACAACATAGTCAATCAGCGTTACGATTTCCAGGGCAAAAAATACCCACATGATTCGCCTATGTTCCGGCAGAGCCAGTAGAAGCGCAAAGATTAAGATCGCCCGGCTTACGTGTTCCTGCGCGTAATACACGTAGGACTCCAAGCTGATTAGCTGATCCGCAAACAAAAAGTAATCCCTCTCCGGACCATCTGGGAATAGCCCATAGACTACCATCACAATGGTGGAGAGGAATAGGCAAAATAAGATGTACTTATCCCGCATCACTTTGACTTTTTGCCTCCTGGTGGTTTCGGTGGAGGGTTGGTCGGCTTTTCCTCGGCTGATTTACTTTTTGTTTTCGACATGGTTCAAATCGTTTAAAGTTTTCTGTCCTGTAAATATAGATGTTGCGAGCAATGCCGCAATGAATCCCGCTAAAACTCCCATTAAGCCACCCTGGTTTTCTTGGAAAATACACCACCATATCCCCACAATGACGAACCCGCGACCGGCCCAAAGCACTAATAGGATTAGTACAATCGTAACCGCGTCCTTTAGGTTTGGCTTGTCGTCGCTGTCCTCAGCCAGTCTTCGGAACCAATGAGCTACCCCGGGGAATTTAAGGCACAAGATCAAAACAGCCGGCTCAAGACAGTGTAGATTAAACACCGTCCAGCACATGACAATGATCTTCCAAGGCTCCTTTTCAGCCCAGTAGCTTGAAGGTAACTTGTCGATTACCTGCTTTACGACGTCTAAAGAATCAGATTCCAAAGATGCCTTTCGCGTTAAGCTGTAGAACAAAGTCGGCGTCTGTCCGTGACTGTGGAGCCCCTGTGTCGACGATGGCAATTATCGGCGATGTTGCAGGCGTTCCGGTGTCTTTATATATCACAAACGTCTGCGCTGTCATCGTACCGGTGATCGTCCATGACGGGTTCGCGAAGTCGAAGTACACCCGGTTGTCGGTGTTGTCACGAGTAATCACTTTGCTCGTGAGCGTCTGCCCACCGGCAGTGTACCCCGTCGCGGTGATTTGGTTCGAAGACACCGAGTTGATAAAGTCCTGTGTTGCAACATTCACAGTGAACTGATTGCATGCCATGATCTTAATGGTATCTGCAATGGGATCTATGTCTCCATTGAGAGTAAGATCTTTGTATTTATTTGTTAAATAGCTAGGCATAAAATTATGGTTTTTCGATTAAAATAAGTCCTGTGATACACGCGTCGCGGGTTTGTGATGCCCGTGCCGCGATGGTAATTTCTCCCGCTGTAGGCGTAACGGAGTCGAATATGATTCCTTGGAACACGCTGTATTGCGCGTACATGGTCTGAGTCGAGGCCCCGATAGTTACCGATGCTTCCGCCCGGCTGGCGAAGTCGTCGCCGTTGTCCATCCCTACGTACACCACAACCTTGTAGGATTTGGCGTTGTTCAGGCCTGTGAACTTCATCGATCCGTTAGTGATCGATGTCAGCATACGTGCGCCGTCGCGGTTGAAGTTAACACCCAACCCGAAGTAGTTCGCCGCCATCCGTACGCTGTGCTCGGTCTGCGGGAGGAACGTGCTAAACCGGTTTATGATTGTCAATCCTACTGTTGACGAGGCTCCGTCATATTCAACCAGGTTGTTAATCGACTGACCGTTGTTTATGTTGGTCAGATTGTTGATCGGTGATGAGCTGGGATAAGTGGAAGATCCGAGGTCGACAATGAACATACGCGCGTACAGCGATGCCTTCAGCGCGGCCAGTTGACCTAGCAATCCGGTCTTGAATGACGACGACGGCAGCGCGTTGACCACTGGCAGCGCCTGGATGTAGTCCTCAATTAGCTGAGTTCTTTCCGCGTATTGCACGAATCCGAATGCCTCTTTCTGAGTGTCTTTGCTGAATTTCAGCATCCACCAGTTGTAATTGTATTTGGCCTTCGTTCCGGATACAGGGCTGTTTTTGCGTCGGTATGCGTTGTCATGCCACACTGCCGAACTGTGACCTACCCCCCAGATGATCATCATGATCGGCGGGTACTTCGGGGCAGGGCTAAGTGAATTCATCGCAAACGCCATCTGCGGAGTATTGGCGCGGTCCTGTGTTGTATCGGTGGACCCGTGCAAAGAGAACACCGGCAGATTACGGATTGACGCGTAGCTGTAGCCGATAGGCTGACTACCAGCTACAGCGAATACTGCCGTCACCCTGGTAGGTGCCGCGGCTGCCATCAGCCAAGAACCGGCAGAACCGAGGGAAAGACCGGTCACGTAAACTCGCGTAATGTCTACCCGATAGTTTGCGATCATGTAGTCCAGCGCGTGCAATGGCCGCATCTGGCCGTTGATCGTGATGCCCCATGAGGTTAAACCTGACGGAGCTCCGGGTGCTATCACCAGCATTTCATTGTCCAGGGTGTCGCCTGAATTGATCATCAGCGGTGCTCCTTCTCCTAATACGGTATTGATAGTTCTACCCGCTCCGTGCAGGTAGATCATCAACGGATAAGTGTTAGAGTTGCTGTTATAACCCGCAGGCTGGTAGATCATAGCCCGCTCCGTGGTGCCGGTTATGTACACCTGGTTTGTGGACAGAACTGCTGCACTACCCCCCGCCTCAGCGACTACCGGCTGGAAGAATACAGGATCAAAGGTTGTAAGCCCGAATATGATGTTGTTCTGCAGAACCTGAGGATCGAAGAATACCGCGTCGAATGTGGTCACTGGCAGGATAACCGGAACGTTTGCGTCGGCATCCTTTACCTCCACCCGCATTGCGGTGAGGTAAGTGTACCCAACGGACGGACCCGATACGTAGGTAATCGTCATTGCGATATCACCTTCGCTGTCTGGCTCTACGTTCAGGAACTCAAGAATGCTTGTCTTGTTGTTCGAGACGTTTACCTCTTGCGTAATGCTTCCGATCGTGATCGACTGTATATTATCCGTATCCCGTCGTGATGCCAAGATCCGGAAGTCCAGTCGCTTAGTTTCTTTGATGTTGGTCAGGATTACCTGCGGTGGAGGATTCCCGGACCGGTAGATACCGTATCTTATGACTGCTGTCGGGAACTCGGTAGTACCCGCGTAGTTCGTGTCGTTGTCGGTTCTGTTGTTGTCGATTCCAACGAACCGGATGCCGATGCCAGTATTAACAAGCGCCGACGTGATCATGTTCCCGAAGGTCTGTGTCGTGCTGGCGTTTACGTCGTTCCAATCATCCAGGCCTGAATCTACCGCGCCGGTGAGGTTGATCTGAATCACCCCGTTTGTCGTGCCTGATCTGTATGACACAGGCTCAAACAGAACCGGGCTGAACGTGGCCATGTCGATAGGGATAGCATTGTTCAGGTTAAGCTTATAGATCTTAACCGTGTTCATGAACCCGATCACCGCTGCCGGCAGGGCTTTAATCTTGACCCGCAGCGTGCCATCGCCAGCCGGGCGCATAGAATACAGGTCCGCCGTCTTGCTATCGTTAGAAGACAACACAGGGTCATTTGCAGGAACGTAGGCACTTCTCTCACCGGAAACAAATCCGGTGTACCAATATGGTCCGATGTTCTGGAATGACGACAGGAACTTGAAAGTGTACAAGTAGGCCGGGTCGAGTCCAAAGAACTCGATTTCAGCCTTTGTCGTTGCGTCCAGTCTCCAGCTCGTTCGGATCACGTCAAGCGGGTAGTCCTCGCTTGCGCGTCCCCCGGATGATCGAACACCTGCGAAAGAGCCAATAATACGAACGCCTATACCGGTGTCTGCATCCAGCACGTCTTTCATGCCAGTGAATTCCTCCCCGGCGTCAGGCTGATCTCCTGAAGGAAGCAGAGTATTCCACCCCACCACCGGCCCTGGCCTGGTGCTATTGCCGAAGTTGATAAATACTCGCTGCACCACATCACCGGCAAAAAGATCCTGATCGAGGCTTACCACGTTCGAGTACGCGGTGTATGTAGTGTCGGAGCGCTGGGCACGCACACGATAGTAATATGTTGTATCATCTTCCCGGAAGAACGAAACGTCGTTTTGGGTGACGTTATCCTTCCAAAGGTCGAATCCTGTTGTAGCGTTTGTGCTCCTGAATATCTGGTATTTCAGGTAGCTTTTGTTGATGAATACGGCCTGCAGCGCGGCAATGATCGTATCCCGCAGGACAATGTGCCCGGCGTTGTTTACGTGGATTGTGTCCGCGTTGTATATGTCCTTTATGCGTGCCGGGAACTGAACCGTGTAAGGGTCTGCCAAAGGTGTAAACACGTCGATTGCATACTGCTTGAACTCGGCCTTTATCAACAGCATGGCGTCATAAAGCTTCTGCTGTAGATCCTGTCCGTACTCCGTGCGGGGCTGTGTCGTCGTTATGAAACAGTACACGTTCCGCTCCCGGGCCTCGTTGAATATGGTCTTGAGGTTGTTTAAGAATACATCGTTGGTGTTAAACGAAGGATCATTCGACGGCAGGGAAACTATCAGTATGTCCGGATCTAGCGCCATGGCTGCTTCGATGTTTCGGTTCCAATCGCTTTGAGCAGTGGTCCCGTCAGGCACGTACATGTTAGAATACGTTCCGCTTACCGCTTGGGCAAGGAATACGCCGTCAGCGCTGTATGAGTCAACCCACGCAGCAAGCAGGCTCGGAAGCCCGTTAGACGCGGGAGAAGCGCCAGCCCCTGTCATTGTCGAAGACCCTAACCCAACGATGCGCGGCGCGTTCGTTAGTAGGTTAGTAGGATAATCGATGTTGAAACGCACAGTATTGTTCAGCCCGTCAGAAACCGCAATGTGGATTTCAACCGGGTCGAACACGGTGATGTCAAAGAACACCGGATCGAATACGGTAAGGTCAAGCTGTATGGACTGAGTACCGGCAGGTTCGTTGTCGAGCAACCCTATTCCCAGGAAGTTGTAAACGTCCTCAGCCTTTAATCGGTAGTCATCCGGCGGACGCGTCGTAGTGCTGCTGTTGAACAACTGCAGTTCCCAGAACGCGTCGCTTGTACCGGCGGGTGGTTCATGCCCGAAATTGTTGTCTATTTTAGAACGGTAGATTGCAGACTTGTGCTGAGTCCAATCCCCGAAGTTGTATACATTGTTTTGTCCTTTGTTCGTCCCTGATGCAGGGAACCCGGCTTCTTCTCCGATCTTTGAAGACCACTGAGAAAGGTTTAGGTATGCGTAAGTAGGCTCGAATCCATGGTTTACGAATGCCGGCCACACCGGGCTGCTCACCGCTGTGTTCGCGTCAATTCCGGTTCCTATGGTCACGTTAGGCGTCAACCCATCCACGAACGTCATACCAGTCGGGTACTTGTTACGCTTGAATGAGATAGGAACGTCTACGCAATCGTTGTCAACTACCCGTGTGACCGGGCCAACCTTCGCCGGATAAACTGAGCTGTACTTTATGTTGGCCGGTAAAAGGCTGTCCATGAAGTATCCGAACCAGTTGTCCAGGAAGTCGTATCCTGTAATTCCGTCGTTGATCGAGAATATGTAAACACCCTCATACCTGGTTCCGAAGAACAGGTTGTTTTGGACAATGATGTTGTTGCCTGGAATCGGATTGTCCGGCGGCGTGTTAATGCCGTTTGCATTTGACAGGACAAAGAAGTATTCGCTGCAACCGATAACTAAATTATTCTGAAAATATACAGGTCCGTTTCTAGTGGCTTCCTGTATTGCTCGATCCTGGAAAGGCTGAAAAGGCGATTTCCAGCGCATGGCGCAGTTTACGAACACGTTGTTGTGCACGTCACAACCTTCTGCGTAGTTCCCTATCTGAAGTCCTTCGTTTGCAACGCGTACATATCGGTTGTTATAAACCTTGCAATCGACCATCCGGTGAGACCCGTTGTTCGTGTTCTGGCCGTAGTACCCGCCTTCTCCTCCCATGTCGTGGAAGTAGCAATCGTGTACCTTGTAGGTCATCGCCTCGTTTTCCAACGCTGGCGGGCTGTCCCATTTAAGAGATACCCCGAACCCACCGTCGCACACCTCGATGTAATCTAGCTCGAAGTGGTTAGCCATACCTACTGCAGTAGTACCTCCTATCGCCAAATTGAACTGCTCCTGAGTAGTCCAGTTCATCGAGCAGCGAATACCGTACTTGCCAGCGCTGTTGCCGTATCCTGTATCGTGGCCACGGAAATTAGGGTCACCTGTCTTTAACACAGGGTCGTACTTTCCTGTTAGCCGGAAGTATTCCGACCCGGCCATGCCCCAGGTATTCTCGAAACCGATGGCAGTTTTGAAGCCGCCGCAGTTTATCTGGCCGTCGTAGTTGGTTATAATGACGCGCTCAGTGTCAGAATTACCGTTCCAATATTGCGTCTCAAGCTTTACGTACCCGTAGTTACCGCCCTTAATGATGACCTTGTTGGGCCAGCTCACCGGAACGTTATGGTTCCCAAAAACGGGGTTCATGTCAATGGCAACGAACAATCCACCCGGTCTCTGGATTATTACGTTAGGACCGTCTATGATGTAGTCACCTATGTTAGCATTCCATATCTCCGCCGCGTCAATGGCATCCGCATACCTCCATCCACTGTTAGTTCTAACAGGATCAGGTACTACGTATGATGCTCTCGAAGAGAGACCCGGCAGGAGTGATGTTACCATTCTATTCTTCCTCTAAAACTAGAGCGTTCATGTATGCAAGTGAATTGTCGTCTTTGTCAAGACGTATATCGATCACGCCTGATGTTGGCGCGACTCCTGTTCTATTGACTGTGTTTGAAGTGTTACCGATGCACTGAAGCGCCGTTAAAGCGACTCCTGCGACTGTGAATATTGACCGGCGAGAACCACCTACGGCTGAATCACGAGAACCTAACAGCGTTACTTTATAAGTCTTCGCGTCGTTTAGGCCGTAAATCTGTAATCGGCCCTGGCCGGCGTTTACATACCAGAAAGATGTTAAAACAAGATCTGGATATATGCCCGAGTTGTTGCCTGTTGACTGCCCCGTATTTAATGCGGCACGCGCCCAGCTTGTAGTATCGTTACCAGTGTTTATTGACCGTACGCTTATTCCTGTACCGGCAATGTTGCACCACTGACTCCACAGGTTGTTGCCAGTGTTTGTTCTGCTGCAATCAATAGTTCCTGCCGCGTTGTCAGGGTTGCTTTCACCCCATATGTTATTCCACCCATCCACAGACGGAGCTGCCCCATTCATCCCAAAATTGAGACGAAGCAACAGCTTACCGAACATGTACGAGTTTATGATCATCCGAAAATCAAGGTTACTTTAAGTCCCTTTGCGGTTCCGTTACCGATCTGATCAACATCTATGGTTATCTCCGCATCGTCAGCCAATGCAGAGTCAGATATTACCGCAGGCGTTGCCGCCGTGGTGCTAGTCTTCTCTGTGTTGTCGATGGTAAGTTTCGTTGAAAGAACCGACGTGCCACCTTCGTTTATGTCAACCGTGAAGATGTTACCGGATACCTGAGCTGTTGCAAGGCTGGCCCGAACACCTACCAGAGTCGCGGCGTACGGCATTCTGAATGTTACCTTTGCTGTGCCTGCTGTGATGGCTGTGGTTTCGTCAGAGCACGCTACTTGAATGCGTTGTAAGTCGTCCGCGTAGGCCTTTGCATTGTTCTCGGCGGCTGTTGCTGCCACTGCGATAGCCGCAGTAATAGCGGACTGGCTTACCAATGGACCAAGCGATCCTGAAACGAGGAACACTTCTGCTCCCTGGTGAATGATTGCCGCCCCGCCGACATAAACCCGCATGTTGAATGCGTTGATATCCTGGTATGGACCTTCTGTTATCTGGATATAATCGTTAGTGCCGTCCTGTTTATAAAAGAATGATGTCCATCCTTTACTAAGACCTAGCGTCGGAGTTACCGAAGCTATGCCGTTGTATGTCATAACAATGACAGCGTTACGGTGTTTCTCTTCAAGTAGGAAGTTCTGCTCGGCTATTACGAATATCTCAGGCCGGGTAATGCCGGTCCAGACGTTGTTCCAATAAAGCATTAGGTCATCCTTCTCGACAGATCCTACGACCATACCCTCGGCCGGTGCGGCAACACCAGAAAGGCTTGAAACGATGTTGAAAAGGAATGCTTTGGTGTTGCTTATAAGTTGTAAGATAGATGACCCGTTAATCGTTGTGCCACCTATCACAAGACCAGACAGGTTATTGAACCATGCAGGAGAACTACTCCCTTCGCCTTCAAATCCGAAGCCGGCGGCAGACTTGAAGTACAGAGTTGTGTTGCTCCACAGCACAGACCAGTTATTACCTATCCACCGGAAGAAGCCTATGTTTGAATCGTCCGTACCCCACTGCGCACCGAAGTCATTGCCCGGGATAAGCACGTCACGAATAAGCACACTGCCTAATGTGATGTTATCATCTACCAGCTCAACGCCACCGGAAACGGTAGCGTCAAGACCTCCACCTCCGCCACCACCCGAAGATGTTGCTGATACGGTTATCTTGTTACCTACGCGTTCCACGTGGAACGATACGCTGTCGCTGTCAACAAAGTCTATCCGGTTGGTTTTACCCTTCGAGACGCCGTTTGATGACACCGAAACACCTTCGATCCATCCTATGTGAATTTCTTTGCCTAGTACTTCTACCGTTATCATGACTTCGCGTCTTTAGGGCCATAGGTAAAGTCCGCGTACCCATTAAGCCAGGTTTCTTTCGTATCTGTCCTATACAGTTCCCAGTAGTATTGTCCTTCTGGTATGTTGGTTTGGTCCGAGGTGAAGAAGGCTTCCAGTTTATTGATTTCATAAACCGGAATACTCAGCCCGTCGCCCAACGTCAACGTGATGATTTTCTTTCTATCCCCCGGGTATCGTGATATGAATAGCTCGAATCCCCACGCAGTAATGTCTACTTCTTCACAGTTCTCCGTAAATACAAAAGGTAGCGTGCCGTCCCGGTTAATTCGGAACTGCAAAAGCACGCGGCGTGCGGGGTCTATCGATGATCGCTTATTCATTGTTCTGAATCGATCTTGCGACGTTTAAATTTATCTGCCCGTAGCTGCATCCGTGGATGGCCGTGATTGAAAAGTTGTTCACAGTTCCGCCACCGCACGAGTCGAACAGCGGGTATGCGGATGCGTTTGTTACTCGAATCGACTTTATGTAGTTCGTGATCTCGTTCTGGTACTTGACAAACTGCGCCTTTACGTGCTTCTCTAGCGAGTACATTTGAATGTCTTCCGCTAGAGAACTGTTGTCGTCGTTGAAAGTTCGCATGCCGGTAGGCGTAGCTGTTACGTTCGCGAATTTCAGGTAGTGGAAGTACGTCCGCCACGCCAGGTACTTCTTTATTGCCTCTTCATACAGGTTGCTGTTATCCTCGGTTAACTCATTCGCGTTGTACTGAGTAGTCAACTCAGTAAAATACGCACGTCCTAAAATTCCTTTCAGGTCGTCCTCAGACATGTCCAGGCACATTGCGTATTTCTTGTCGTCCTCGTTCAACGACAGAAAGCATGCCTCGTTAAGGTAGTGTAGTGGTATCAGCGGCATCTTCTTCAGGGGTTACTAGGAACACGTCTGTATCTACATCCGAAAGGCCCGTGCGGCCCTGTATCATAATCTTTGCCTGTTCGTAGGTGTACTCTCCTTTGTTGTACCTCCTTTGAATACCGGCGATGAATTGAAGGTCTTTAGCTGTTAGCTTGCGTATTGCTTCGCTAACCGGCTTCTCCTGTGTTGTTGGGTCAATAACATCGGGAACTACTCCGGGTTCTACCGGAGCTGAACCAGGCATGCCAGGTGCTGGCGTGGTCCCTTTCTGTAGCATGCGCGCCGCATCTTCGGGCTTGATGCCGAAAAGTATCTGTAGGATATTGGAAGCTTGCGGTTCTGTAACCGTGCCTGCTGCGTACTGCGCAAGTATCTCCATCAGAGCTTGCGATCCGCCTACGCCGATAACCTCGATAAGTGTTTTCTGTGACGGAGCCGATGCCTCTGGGATGTCCTGAAGAGGGGCCGAAGGGAAGTTCTTCTTTACAAACTCCCGCTTTTCTGCGGCAGTCAATACGTCCCAAAACTTATCATCAAGTTCAACCGGTGTCGTTACCGGCGTGAAGTGTTGAATGTCAACAGTAAGACGAACACCCATGCCAGGGAGCAAAACTTTGTTGTAAAAGTTCATCAGCACTTTTTGGAACGGCGTGCACCGAGACTGCATAAGCTCTACCGCTTTCTGCATTTCAGACCCACCGGAGCCGAGCGATACGCCTTCCGAGATGTTCGCCAGAATCGGCGGAACCCGGCGTGCGATCGTGATGTTTTTTGTGGTGATGTCCTGTAATGCCAGGAAAAGATCAGCGTTAGCGCTGGTAGGGAATGGCTCAACCTCGGGTAGTGATGCATTGTTTAATCCCCAAAGTGCCATTACTCCGCCCATACGTTTCGAGCCTGAGAAATTTGCAGCCATGTCCTCCGCAAACTCCTGACCATTAGTCTTTGTAGACTTACCTGTTTTAGAATCGACGTATTTCGGATTAGTTGACCACGCGTTTGGATCTCCGATCATTTTCAACAGGACCGACTGAAACCAGCCGTTGTCCATGTTGGCCGCGTGCGCGGTCTGGATCTTACCGTCTATGTAGATCCACTTCTGTGCCGACCAGAAAGTAGGCACAGGGTAGAATCTATGGATGGGACTCGTTTTGCCGTAGTAGAAAACCTGTCCGGGGTATCCTTTGTATTCCGGGTCTTCGTTGTATTGCGAAGCTTTTAACTCGTCGTCGATGGTTTTAGGATTCCACACCGGATAGCATTCGGTGTAGTGCCTACGCCATTGTTCGGTACCAAAATATGGGTTGTGCTTGATTGACGTGATTATCGGCGACCCTTCAGCGGGCATTGTCATCCGGCATCCCTCGAACCCGAGCATGTACGCTTGGGTTATTTTCCCTTTCGGGTTGTATTTTAGGTTAACCGCAAATCCTTCGAACAGCGCCAAGCATTCCGATAACGACTCGTGCAACTCCCAAAGAGAGGTGCCGGTATCGTCGATTACAAGGTCCATTAATGCGGGGTCAGAGAATCCTGCCCCTTTTATAAACTGCGCTACCGTTGCCGTGCACGATGAAGCCGCAGGGCTTTCCTCTACCGCCTGGGCAATACGTAAAGGCAAAGCGTCGTCGTCACCGTATCGTATGGTGTCTTCTGACCAGTTCTTTTGCTCTGGTACTGCTTTCTCACGCTTTAGATTTTGCGGCCCGCTTGCCGGTAGAAATGAAACTGACGGGCTATATTTCCTTTTAGAACGGCGCATTGTGCCCAAAAGTACGCGTATCTGGGCATGTAAAAGGAATCGGTATCAATTCATGTTACCACTTACTGCCGTCGGGGTGTTCGCATGTTTCGTCTGTCAGTCGGGTCTTTGCGATAAGAGGGCAACCGCACATGCCGCATGCGATCCATCGGCGGCGATCGCACGGCTTGCAGTGCTTCATCCTTTCACGGCTCAACGGTGTGTTTCCACCAGTTATAACAAACCACCAAGCAGTAGCAAATCTTGCGATCCACTGAACTTTTCTTCCCATTCTTTTACCCGTTGTTCGTCTGAATATTCGTAGTGGCAACCTAGTCCGAAACGCTTGTTCTTTTCACTCATACGGGGCCTGTATAGCGCGTGTCGATCGACAAGACGCTGCGGTCCACCGATGTTACGATAGTGCATTAGAAGCAGGCTGCTATCAGCATACACAACATTACCAGTCGGTTTAGCAACGTGGCATCCGTACTTGTAATTGATCTCCTTTATCTCCTTCGGATTAAACACCGCAAGCTTTGAATAGTTCTCGTTGCGGTATCCGTTCTGTACCTCAAAGAAGTTTAGCCTTGGCATCTCATGAGACACAACATCGAATCCAATAGTTTTGATTATCGTCGCACCGGAATCACTAGCCTTGTAAAGGTGATCTCCCGTCGTTGGCCCAGAGTACAGGTTATGGCCATCCCAAAGAATCTCGTCGGCATCTACAATGATCACCCAGTCCGCTTTAGACTTCTTCCAGCAGTTGTTTTTAACTGTCAGGTAGTCGTCGTCGGATAGAACACCCGGCGTTCCGAAATGCTTAACCTCTGCACCCATTGATCTGGCGATGTCCGGCGTTCCGTCGTTCGAGTAGTTGTCGAACAGAGTCACCTTCTCGCAGAATCCGAAGTAGTGCTTCAGCGTGAGGTGTATAGTCTCACTTTCGTTCCAACCTACGATAAACGCTTCAACCATTCGAGTATCTGTTTTTTAAGTCCGTCGTATGTGTACCACTGAAAGTAAATGTCGCTGCATCGATCGATCAAATCTGCGAAAGAACCAAATACCGTAGACTTAAATGTATTATCCAAAGTTTCAACTAGGAACATATCCATCCATTCGGCGTCGCCACTAAAAAGTGGAATGTCTGTTGCCTTCCCTTGTAATGTCCAACCACCAGGAATTATGTGATCGTCAGAAATGTAAATAGGAATTGTAAGGTATTGCAAAGCTTCGCATATCCTGAACGATGTCTTCCCGTATCCACGCGGGCACAATGCAAAAACAGAATCGTTCATAACCTCGCAGAACTGTTCTATAGTATGAGGCTTTGTGCTGATATAGTAACGGTGCCGCTGGCCTAATGGTATCGCATCGATCATGTGCTGGCGCATCGGGTGTGTTATCGATCCTATGAAGCACGCGAGGTACTTCCGTTCGAGATGGTTTATTTTCTTGAACGGGTACGGATGCGGCATGCACACCAACGGTATCGGGCAGTCAATCCTTCCGCCGCCTGATCCGAATACTTTAATATCCAGGTCTTTGAAGTCAACGAGCGGCCCGTCGTCGTACTGCGTGATCGTGAAGTACTTCTTCGATCGATCGAGTCCGTCTATGTACGCCTGTAGGTCGTGCATCTTTCGGCCCTTGCCGTATTCGTTGTTGACCTGGAATGAGCACCAGAACACTGGCAAATAGTACCTTTCGCTATAGGTTGGGTTTGCTGAAAAAATAAATTTGCAAGAATCGTAAAACCACTCTTCGAATATCTGCTTGTTGTCAGGTGGATACTCGACCCTGATCCGGGGCCGGAACATTTCTGGTACGTTCTCTATCATGATTTTATATAGTAAGCATCACCCCAAGAAAACGAACCGCACCACTTTGTTTCTACGCACCTGAATCCGAACTTCGCTACGTACTCGTCGATCTCTTCAACCAAAGGGCACCCTACGTACATCGGCGCTTTGTTAACCTCGATATACAACCATTTGAATTCCTCTAGTCTTGAACCTAAGCTTTTTAAAGCCATCAGTTCAGCACCTTGAAGATCCAGGTTAAGCATATCACATTCCAAGGGGAAGTCTGCAAATAGCGTATCAAGTCGAGTTGTTGTGACCTCTATCCTGGAATCGTACACAACGTCAGGGTGCTCTGTCTTATGTATTCCAAGCTCAAGCAGCGACGAACTTTGCCCTTCATTGTTGGCAATGTTGAACCAAGTCGTGTCACCGTCTACATCGCTGATGCACGCATTTATTGCCATAGCATCCATGTACTGGCGGGTGTTCTCTTTCAGTTTTTCGTACACTTCCGGGATAGCCTCAATGAATATCATTCTATTACAGCCAATGGCGGCATACTCCGGAGCCTCCTGCCCAAAGTGCGCGCCAACGTGAAGCACGCCTTTCGGCTTCATCCCGTAGCGCTGTGCTAGTTGTCTAAAGGGTATTAGCATCGTATTGTGTTTTTATCCAAAAATAAGTTTTCTCCATTCCTTCAAACAAGCATACTTTAGGCTCCCAATCTAACTCTTTACGTATTTTATCGTTATCCGAGTTTCTACCGTTAACCCCTACTGGCCCGTCTATGTTCTTAATTATGAACGAAAATTCTGAGTCGTCATGGATTGTAATAGCCATATCCGCTAAACGGTTTATAGTAACAGACTCTTCACTTCCTATGTTTATCGGTTCATTATAGTCAGACTGCATCAACAGCCTCACAGCATCAATACAGTCGTCAATGTAAAGGAATGATCTGGTTTGATTACCTGTACCCCAAACCTCGATGAACTTTGCTGTTAACCATCGATCTGCATAATCATTGAAGTATTCCTGTTCTTTTGCCTCTATTACCTTCCTGCACATCGCAGCAGGAGCCTTCTCCTTCCCGCCTTTCCATGTTCCCATCGGCCCGTAGATGTTGTGGAAACGACCGATGCGTACGTTCAGACCGAAGTTACGAGCGTATGACATGTACAGCCTTTCCGAGAATAGCTTTTCCCAGCCATACTCGCTATCTGGGTTGGCCGGGTACGCGTCTGTTTCCTTCAACCCTGGGTGGTTCGGTTCCTCCTGAATGTGCCCAGGGTAGATACACGCCGACGAAGAGTAGAACAGTTTGCCGCATCCGTTGCGCACCGCGAGGTCAGCGACGTTCAAGTTTATCAGCGCGGAGTTCTTCATGATGTTCGCATCGTGCTCACCGGTGAACACGTATCCCGCACCACCCATGTCCGCAGCAAATTGGTAAACTTCATCGAAGTACCCAGGGTTACCGACTGAGCTTTGACCCGGCCCCCACATCACACGCGAAGCAAAGTCATGGTTTGTCATGTCGCCCTGCACAAACTCGTCTAAGTCCGTTGGATACTCAAGCCTTTTGATGTCAACGCCGCGAACCCAATAACCCTCTGACTTTAATCGGCGCGCCATGTGTCCACCCACAAATCCCGCCGCTCCGAGTACTATAGCTGTTTTCTGTCCTAATGGTATTTTCATATAAATATTGATGCAATAAATAATCCAAAGAGACCAGCAGTAAGATAAAATAGAACCCAATTTAAATTGTCATTATATCTATATCTTAATCTATGCATGGCAATAATAGAGCATACATTACTAATCCCCGTAGCGATTAGAAGTATAATTGTTATTTTACTCATAGTGCCATTATTTTACCAGTGATTTCATTGAAAAGCCCTGGCACTTTCCGGTTGTGTTCCTTGTAGTGCGACCCGTCGTGTATCAGGTGGTCGTACTGCATCCCGGGAACTACGTACATCGCGTTGCCTGCCTTCAGCCAGTTGTAAAGTTGGTAGACAGTATCGCAGGTCCACGGGTTAAAGTTAGGATCGAACACACGAAGGTACTCTTTAACAGGCACAACGTAGTTCGCGCAGTTGATCAGGCAGTCGAAACGCGTGTCTGCCATGGTTGGTATGTGCTGCTTGATCGAATCCTTTGTAAGGTACGATGCCGCGAACGGAGCATAATTGAAGTGCGGTCGTGCGAATTCAGGGGCCAGTATCGTCTTCCCGTCCCAGTATTGCTCCGGAACTTCGAACAGCGCGTCAAGGTATGACGTGTCGATCACGTTGTCGCTGTCGAGTATGATCGCATACTGGTATTCAGGATCTACTTTTGACAAAGCCATTGCCTTGTTGTGATAGCATCCTAGATTCTTACCGTTCTTAAAAAGAATCATCTTACCAACGTTCATTGCTTGGAATTCCCCAGCTACCTCTCGATAGAACTTATCGTCAGAGCAGTCGTCAGAAATTATAATCTCACCAATCCGGGGATCAGTGATAATATTCTCGAATGACTTGAAAAGCAAGTCTACCCGATTGTAGTTCGTAATACACAGCGCTACTTTCCGTTGTTCGCCCACCATACAAAACCGTCCTCCGTGTTTATAACTGGAAAAGATGCGTTCACTGCTCTTGTTACACCTGGGTAGCTCACGTGCTTGTAGTCGTGCCCTGCGATTATGCCTCCTGGCCGTACGCACTGACGCCAAAGTTCAATGTCTGCCATTACATCACCGAAGGTATGACGACCGTCTATGAAAACGAAATCCAACTTCTCACCTGGGTCTAACTCGTCGAAAAGAACAGTGGCCCATGCTTCGTGAGAAGACTGTCTGATAAGTTCCTGACGGTAATCGAATCTTTTAAGCCGGTGTAGCGCGTGTAGGTAAAGCTCTTCGTACTCGGCCTCTCCGAACTTCTTACCAGCTTGTAAAGCGTCAACTCCGCCGTTGTCAGTAAGTAGTGATTCAGGCATCGCGTACCCGTCCGTGCTGTTGTAGTCCGGCGTGTACGGATCAACGCAATACAGCTTCTTTAAACCAACGCAATTCGATAGCATAGCGTCAGCATGCCCGCCGTACGCTACGCCTATCTCAGCGCCTGTAGTGAATCCTCGCTCGTTGATTATGCGCGGCATCACGTGGTAGTAAAGCTTTCCCCAGTTCTCGTCCGCGTCCCGGGCCATGCTCTTAATGATCTTGTGTAGTTCCATAATTTATCTCGTGTGTATTTGAATCCATCCTTCGGGAATTAAATCTACTGGTGGCGACAGAATTCCCGACTGGCTGCCGAACCAGGTTTGATACGATGGTGTGATGATCGTTTTATTCGGATTAAGTCCAAGGTATGAAGACCACCATGCGAATGTACTATTCGAGTTTATGTGATGGTCACAGGAAGCAAGTACCGAAAAGTCGTCCCATTCATCACCACAAAACGAAAATTTCAAATCGTAAAATGATGATTGTGGAATGTTCTTCTGGCACCACTCTATATCATCACTTGCGACAATAAACCCTTTTATTGGCTTATCAAGCATGCGAAACATTGCCTCGTGAATGTACTCAATAGGCACTGGCGGGAAGCTACCCGCATGCTGAACATAATCACCACGACGAACATGGACAGAGCAATATCCGGATCGATCAGACCACCTTACATACTTACCGAAAGTATCTTTAACTTCATCCTTCGCATTCTCAAAGTACTTCTCTGACTGGAAGAACCCGACAAGCTCTACGCCTTCCGGGAAGAAAGGTATATCGTGGTAGTTGAACCACTCGTTATCCCAGCCGCGCTGATGCTCCGAGTAACGACGGTATGATCCACCGCAGTACGGCAGATCCGGCATGAACCGGTCAACCTGGTTCGCCTGGAACCCCTGCTCTACGTAGCCCTTCTTGATCCCCCACTTGACTCCGTACTTCTTAGCGTAGCCTATGCAGGCGGCTATCTGGAACATGTTGTTTGCAAGCCGACCGATGAACTTCGGATATACTAGTGCGCTCATGCAGAACCGTATTTATATGATTTGAATCCTTCACCATCTTCATCCTCGTCCCATTCGTCGCCTTCCTCTCGCTCAGTAGTTTCTTTGCAAAAGAATCCTAGTTCGTCAAGTCGATTCCTATCTTCTTCAGATACATCTTCTGACTTTATTCCAACAACATGAATTGTTTCATGTGTACAATGAAATGGGTACGATGGATCACCGTACTTTAAAAGTATTGTAAGTGCTTCTATAAGATCTTTCATAGCGGTATTACTTTAAGTAGGTTTCTGGGTTTTACAAACTGACATTCCAAATATATACTGAACAACCTTTCTAGTATGAACACCCCTATAGGCCAGTCTTCTAATCCTAACTTTGCTTTAACGATCTGCCTTTCCTCTTCCGTCTTATACTTGGCATAGCCTGACGGAGCGCGGTAAACTTCGGGGTGCTGATCCATGTAAGACATAACTGGGCGCAGCCAGTGGGTAACATAATGTTTATACATGTCTGCACGAGCAACAAAGTGGTTCTCATAGATCGTGTGGGTTACTTCTTTCGGGATCTGGAATTCCTTCCGAAGGTGCTCGATGGCCGGCGTCCAGTGCGGGTGGTGCCAAGTTTCAGCGTTGCTCATTGGCTTATGATTATTCGACCTCGGGGTAAGTATAGCAACGTCGTAGTCAAGCGTGCGCAGCTTCTCTTCAGTAAGTTCACCGCTAGTCCTGATGCTGTCCTGGCGCTTTGCCTTGAGTCGCCATGAGCATACCCCGATCAAGTCAACAGTATGAATATTAGGTACAGTATTCGCGATAACGCTGTTCTCGAAGTAGTCACTCAACCGCCACGTACGAACTGGAGTTGCAAACTTATACAGCTCAAGGAAATGCTCGTCCTTGTAGTATATCTGAAGGAATTTAAGGCTACGCATTCAACCAGTCTTTAACCTTCTGAAAGCACTTCCCGCAGCCCCACTTCGTATACAACTCACCTCCCGGGTGAGCCTCGTTGTATAACCCAAAGGCTATATTCCAAAGACGTGAATCATTCTGTGCATTGTTCCATTCAGAAGATGCACGTAACGTGTCTCGGATGCTCTCGCGTGTGTGCGCTTGCTTAGTCATTATAAGCTATACTTTTTAACAGCTTCTTTTGCCGCCATGAGTACAGCATCCATTGCGTTAATATTAGGCCGTAGTTCGTCGATTTTATCGAACAGACTTCTAAGTCCTTTTTCGTGAGGCTCCATGTATGCTTTACCAAGCTTCTCATAAAACACTTTCAGAAAAGGGTCAACCCCGTACCCTACTAGGGCATCAAGAGCGCTCAGTTCTGTTTCGTTTAATGTAAGTAGGATCTCAAAGTTTACCCCTACTTTTGCTGTTATCTTTGCCATACAAAATGTGTGTTTATCCGGGTCAAACTTATAAATTTAATTTGAATTAACCAAAAAGAAAAACCGCCCCTTTCGAAGCGGTTCTTATGGATAAAACACTACACGAGTTCTACAGTTCGAATGCTTGCAGGTAGTTCAGGGTGGCCTGATAACCGCCTGGTAATCGGAAACGCAGTTTCTTAGTCTTCTCTGAACCGGTTAAGGTCACAGTGTCGGTGGTGTCTGAGTCCGATGTCTGGCCGCTGTTTTGCTCTGCCGCTGTCGCGCTCAATCCGTTCCCGGCACCCAAGATAAAGAAATTCTGGTTGTTGTCCTCGATGATTACTACAACGTCCTGAGCGATCTCAAGTTGTTGCAAGGTAACGTCGTCGCTTGTTGACTTTGACAATACCTTCGCAACTACTGTGTGCGTCCACGACTTGTTTCCGCCGCTTGTTACAGCGAGGGAGTCACCGAAAGAGTGTGAGTACTTCTGACCGTCGAAGCGCCACAGTCCGCCGTAAGGACCGAAGTCCAGCGCGGTTATGTCGCCAGTTTGGGACAGTGATATTTGAGTGTCCAAGGCAGATCTTTGAAGCACCCAGAAGTGAGGGGCAGCGCCCCCCACTCCAAGAATATCCTCGCAGTCGGCATTAAGGCCACCGGTTATCTTGCAATTTTTAAGTGCCATAGTGCCTCCTTTGGTTTAGTATACGATGGTCGAAAGGTCGCAGTGCAGGTATTGGTACCCGAACTTCATGTTACCTTCGAAGTAGTACTTGCGGTCTTTGCGTTCGTACCAGCCTTCTACCTTGTTCAGGTCGGCTGTGTTCTCTACTCCGATGATGTGGTTTTCCTTCATGGTCAACAGCACCAGGTGGCGAGTAGTAGCGTACAGCGGGTTAGTGCTATCAGCAAGGAACTCATCCCACAGACGTACAGGAATCACAGGGATGCCGTTGTAAGTAACTGTGCGAACGCCGTCAATCAAGGCAGTATAAGCCAGCTCAGTGAAGCCAGAAGACACGCTTTGCAGCGATGACACGTAACCGTCGTAAACCGAACCGGTCACGTAGAAACGAAGTTTGCTTTTGTTCGACTTCAGCAAGTTGCTGGAAGAATCCCAGGCTGCTTTCAGGGCCGCCAATGCGTTCGCATCAGAGATTGAACCTGTGCCCAGAGCGTTACCAGCACGGCGCACGCAATAGTTAGACCCACCTGAGGTGTCGATCAGGCGAGGCCACACACCGTTGATTGTGTTCCAATCAGCGCTTGAGCTGTCCTGATCACCGAAGAAGATACGGCGTGCGATGTCACGGCGTAGGCCGGTTTCGATAACCTGATCAATCACACGAGCCACCGGAGTACCGGAAGGGTCGAACGAGTTGATACCGGTTTTCAGCCACTCCTGCGCCAGGTTGTTATACCGGGAGGCAAGTTGCTGAGTGAAGTCGTCCTTGCACCATTCCAGGCCGATCTCGAACTCTTTCGTTTCGAGAGTGACGTTACCGATTGCCACAGTGCCGTTGTAGGTCCGTGCGCAACCGACGTATGGTTTCAAAATCTTGTCGAGGTTCGGAACGACGTTGTAAATCTTCCGGAAGCTGATGCCCGGGTCGATGATTGCAAAGTCTCCGAGCGCCGGGGAGTCGTCAATCACCGGCTTAAAAAACAACTCCGTGGTAAGAATGCCAGGGTAGGTGTAGTTAAAATTGGTAGTTAAGGCGGTAGCCATTTTGTTATTTTGTTTGCGGTGATTAGTTCTTTTTCATTGCCATGATGTTCTTGATACCGAGCATGGCCGGTTCTTCAAGAAGTTCCTCAAGCATTTCACTGTCGGTTGATGCCTGTGCGCCTGGCGTGCGCGGTGTTGCTGCTGCGGAAGGAGGTGTAGTCTTGCCTACCGTGAACTTGTCGAACTCAGCCTTTAGGGTTGAGAACGCCTGTGCGGTGGCTTGTACTTTATCCTCTGCATCCTTTACCTTGGCTTCGGCTGTAGCGACTGCTGCTTGCGCGGCCTGTGCTGCTGCTTTCTCCTGATCTGCGGCGGCTTTCGCTGCTGCCAGTTCTTGCTCCAATGCCACTACACGGGCTTCTGCTGCCGATGGCGCAGGAGGTGCCACAGGGGCAGGTGCGGGAGCCGGAGCTACGGGTGCTGGCGCTGCTGCGGCTGCTTCTTTAACTTCGGTGACAACGCCACCTGTTACTGTTACAGTTCTGCCGTCTTTCAGCGTGTAAACCTGATCAGGAGCCGGAGCGCCGTTTATTAATGCGGGCTTACCCATAAGGTCGCCATCGCCATCGATTTGCAAAATGCTGCCGTCCGTTAACGGTAGGTCAACATTCATAGGCCCCATTCCAAGGGCCATGGCGCAGTATGCAAGTGCTTTGCGTACAGCTGTAAGTTCTTTTGTTTGGTACATGTGTGTTGATTTACCGAGCGCGACGGCTCGAATAGGTTCTACAATTCTGTCGGCAAAACGCATCTGTACCGCCTGCTGCGCTGACATGACGGTTTCGTTCTTCATCATCAACTGGATCTGATCGTAGGGTATTCCGGTCTTACGGACGTACGCCTCCGCCAAGTCTCGCTGTAGGTTTCGTAGTTCACTGGCTCCGGCTTCAAGGGAATCTGCGTCCCCCTGGATTTCGTTCCACGGGTTGTGGATCATGAAAATGCTCGGGTTGCGAATCTCAATTTCGTCTCCTGCGAGGGCGATGAAAGTAGCGATACTTTGCGCCTCTCCTTCGATGATGGTTTTGATGTGCTTGCCGGCGGCCTTCAGTACGTGGTAGGTGTTGAACCCTGCTGCTACTGACCCGCCTGGGGATTGGATGTGTACAACTAAGGATGTAGCGCCTTTGAGGGCATCCAACTGGCGCTTTACTTCCAGGTGATAATCCCGTTCAATGACGTCGTTAATCCAAATGTGACCTTCCATTATGGGCAAAGATGGAAGGAAAAGAAACGCGTTTGCGGTGCGGTAACATGGGGTGTTACCGGTATTTGTCCACTATTCTGATGATGGTCATTTTAGATATACCGAACTTAACAGCTATCTGGGCATAGCTTTTCCCTGCCTTTACAGCGGATAGGACATCGTAATCCCGGAGTACTTCTGGGTGCGCACCTTTGTAGTCAAGTGCCGTAGCCCAGAACCCACGCGAGAACTTCAATAGCTTACCCCCCTGCTTCATTGACGACGGTTGTTAAGTCTTGCGGCGCGCTCACGTTGCTCTATGGTCTTCAGCCCTTTGGCAGTTTCAGACAGATCCAGAACTACAGTCATGTCCTGTAATGATCTTGCAGAGGCTAGTGAAGCGTCCGCGCTGCTTACCGATGCATTAGCTACTAAGCCTCCGTCTGCATAGCCCCTGAGTCTCATGCTCTCAAGTGCCTGGATGTGAGGCTGTGCCGATGCACTCATGACTACACGCTTCGGTGCTACGTACTCGTGCGCATGGACTACCCCGGCCGGCTTGTGGCCTGAACTATCCGGGCTACCAAATCCTGAGCCTGTGTACCCTCCGGCTGCAAACTTCACATTATTAATCTGGGCTACAGTTTTTATGCCGTTTGCATAAGCAAGTATCTTAGCTGCTGTTGCTAATGTTGGACCAACGATAGGAATACCTACCAACGACTCGAATGCCTTCTGAGATGAAAGAAGGGTTGATATTAAAGCCTGGGCAGAAGCGAAAACTTTATAGGCTACGGACCCATCTGAGAATAGCTGTGCAGCCTGCTCCGTGGTGTACTCCAACGCCGCAAGTCTTTGCTTGTTAAACGCATTTTGTATCTCCGCAAGCTTGTTTTGATCGGATGCTACCTTTGCATTAACCTCCCCTGATAACCTTCCGGTTTCAATCATTACATCCTGCTTAATCCGCTCGCTGTCGACTACCTTCGTGTTGGAGTCGATAACGTCTTTTGTAGTACCATAGGCGTCAGTAGTACGATTTGTTCCATATTGCTTATCTGCTGGGTTAACCTCATCCTGAGGGCCATTTTTAAAGAACTGCTGATCCCTCGCTGTGCGTCTTCTGTTTTGCTCTAGTATGTTTTGAAGTTCCAATATGGCCTTCTCTGCCATTATGTTTTCAGTCTTCTTACCCTCAATCTCTTCGGCTATATCCAGGTTATCCCTGTTTAATTCGTTTATCTTGTTCTGTGCTACATAGTCAAAACGGATGTCGGCAGATGACAATTTTATCGCATCCTTTAAAACGTTGTTAACAGTCTTTCGAAGCTCCGCGCTTCTGGTAAGTTCGTTGTTTACTTTCTTCGCTGCCTCTAGTCTTTCAGCGTCAGACTTGCTTTCGTCGTCCCTTATTCGTCTTTGAACCTCCGCAAGTCTCTCTGCTTCCTTAGCTTCCCCTGCGGCTACAGTTCTTGCTTGTTCTAAAAGAACTATCCTTTCTTGGTAGTATGCGATTGCCTGTGCTTGATAGGCCGCACCCGTTCCGAATAGCGCCTGATTTAATCCGAATGCCAGCCTTGAAAGCACTCCATTTGATCCTGTGTTACCACCTCCACCTGTCTGGTCTTGAACGAACTTACCATATTTGTTTTGTGCCTGCTCGAAGGCTGCTCCCAACTGATTTACAGCGTTACCATAATCACGCGCTCCTACTGACGATGTTGTGTATAATGTAGTTAGTGCTGTTATCCCTGCGATCGTTGCGGTTATTGGGTTGATGAATGATTTAAGAGTTCCTATAAGACTACCAACGTTTACGCCATGGATGTTTATCTGCTTGGATGCCTCAACGATTGATTGCGTGTACTTCCCTATGTTATCCTTAAAGCTACCCGCACGCTTCGACCCTTCGTTAACCGTGTCGTTAAGTTTCTTAAGTTGCTTCTCAAGCTCTACAGCACGCTTCTGTCCTTCCTTTGTTGACGTGTTTAAGTTGTTATACTCCCTGGTAAGTTCTGCAATCTTTATCCGCATGGCGTTGCGGCTGTTGCTCTCCGTGTCGAGCAGTTTGATTGTTTGTCGCTTCAGGTCTTGATCCTGCTTCATTGACTTCTGAAGCTTAAGCGATTCCTTTACGAACTCTTCCTGCGATGTCTTACCTTCCTTGTATGACTTGTTAAGATCCGATACAGCTTTGCGATTAGAAAGGATTGAGTTCTCCAACCGCTCTAGTTCCTTCTCAGCGCCTCCCTGGTCTACATCCAGCTTTAGTATTACTTCTTCCTCCCTCTTCGCCATTATGGTAATTGGATAAGTTCAATGGTACATTTATACTGCTGCCCCTCGTAGCCTCGTTCCTTGTTGACGTAGTACTCGTTTGTGCTTTCCTCTGTCTTTATGCTGATTGGGGTAATGAAGTCCATCTTTGCGTGCACAGTCTCCGGTATGTTGCACATCGGTATCAACTTCACCGGGTTGTTTAATATCCGTGAGAACTGCTGCCAGTAAGTGTCTAGTATAGTTCTCTGGAAAGCCAACGGGTTGTTAACCTTTCCGAAGCAAAGGCCCTGAGTAAAGAACTCGTCAACCTCTTGACCTGTAGCCAGTAGGTTGAAAAATGAATGTCCCCACGTCGTTCGTGATGATGTGCCAAGGTAAAATATTGACTCTGGGCTGAATGTGTTAACGTTGCGCAGTCCAGTGTGTACGACCAGAAACACATCGCTGTTGCTTGTGTTCTCGTACCGCATGCGTGTAATCTTGCCCGGGTTGTTTGTCAGGAATGCCCCGCCGTAAAGCGCCAGGAATGTACTGGTGGTTTGCGATATAATGTACTCACCGTTGTATTGCGTGTCCTCACATTCAACTCTCACCAACTCGCCTACGTTAAAGAAGTCGTCGGCGTCTGTGATCATGAACTTGGCAAGACCAGCACCGTCGTCCTGGATGGTAGCGAAATCCTGTTCTATCTCTCCATCCTCCAATTCAATAAGCTCCATGCGATCGATCGAACATCCGAACTCAGGGTGTATGTAACTGATCGGTGCTGAGAAGTCGCTTTCAATAACGTCGGCCGAATCCTGTATGTAGTCGTTGCGAGCTATCAGTTGACCGGCTCCGTACTTAATATCGGACGATGCGTTATACCTATCTGTTTCCTCTTCGCTTGTTTCTGAATAGCTAAACCGGTTTACTTTACCGTAATTGGATATGAAGTCAACAAAGTCAACCTCCACTGACCCGCTGATGTATTGGCTGATGTCGATCGAAGGCTTTCCTTTGATCTTGTCGAACAGGTTTATAGTAACCGTTTTGGTGAACGGATCATATGCCGTGATGCAGCAAAACATCTGTAGAACGCTTGAAACGAATTGCTGTTTGGTCCACTTCGGGAGGGTCGCTTTAGCAAATGACTTGAAAATATATGTAGGGGTAATCTCCAGATTTCCGGATATGATGTTGACGGACGGGCCGCCGGACACTTGATTCCTGGAGTACCACTCAATGTAGTCACCCGCGACGAGGTGAATGTTCGTGTTGAGTGTGTTCGTGTCGGTGGTACTGATTGAGACGTGAGAAGTCGTCGCCACACCGTTCTTGTAGAGCACAATGGATGTCCAGTGGTCTGCATCTAGTTGAAGGTTTAGTTTAACGTTAAGGTCCATTTCCAAGTCAGCCGTGTACTTGTTTGTAGACAAGTCGAAGTTGTTAGACGAACCATCGAAGTACGGATACGTGCTGTCGTTGTCGAAAGTAACCTTCACGTACGAAAGGTTAGACGGCAAGTTCTGATCTGTGATCTTCTGAACGTTTGACGACCGGTTCTCTATTTCGTCATCGCTCTTTGAATTTGTTACAACAACTATCTGGTTGAACAATGGATCGTTGATCAAGTCCCCTTTAATCTTAAGACCTGCCGACTGGAATAGGTCTTCGAATATCGTATGCAGGAATAACCCCGGGGCAAAGTCCTCAGGCCTGGCAGACT
>Ga0247777_1000057_pt1 | contig 43911 bp, 34 predicted proteins | sample UWRJL154409C5_FD_179937 | JGI IMG/M metagenome (GOLD analysis project Ga0247777, IMG submission 179937) | Plant litter microbial communities from Arlington Agricultural Research Station in Wisconsin, United States - UWRJ-L154-409C-5 | ecosystem: Environmental > Terrestrial > Plant litter >...
CCTTCAGCCGGAAGTAACGAGATCTCCCAGGTTCCTGGGTAACCCTTTGCACCTGTGCCGCGCTCTACGACCCCGGCCGGATCTTCGTGCCTAGCCATGAGGACGAGCCATTGCAGGGAGTAGCTGTGTCCGACGACTTTCGCCCGCGACTCACGTCGCTGCCGGTGCCTCAGTCTGCACTGTCTCGCTGTCTCGCCGCCTCGTGGCACGTCGATGCCGCCCCCGCTTTGGTCAACGTCGAGGGCTCCAGCGACTATGTTCTTTCGGGGCTCAATCACGCGCCTCAGTGCTCGCTGTCTACGCTTCGCAGCACGCCTCACGACGAACCACGCAAGACTCGCTTGCAGCTGGTGGCCAACCTTTGCTGCGCGGGACTGGTTACCCGCCGGGTTACTTTCGAGGTTTCAACTCATGTTTCCTCCTCGGCCAAGCTTGCCTGGCGCAATGACCATCAACAATAAAAAAACGCCCGAGGTGGTGATCCTCGGGCGTCTTTGACTGTCACGCTAGTTGTAGCGGTTCAGTTCGTGCTGGGTTGGGGAGACGCTTCCTTCTTGGCGACCTCGTCGAGGTACGCCTGGGAGGGCTGGGGCATGCGCTCCAGCGCGGCTTCTAGCACTTCGTCGAGTTTGTGTACGAACACGAACTCGAGCTCGTCGCGGACTTCCTTCGGCACTTCATCCAAGTCCGCCTTGTTACGCTCGGGCACAAGCACGCGCTTGATGCCCGCGCGGTGCGCGGCGAGGGTCTTTTCTTTCAAGCCGCCGATCGGGAGCACCCGACCGCGCAGTGAAATCTCGCCGGTCATGGCGACATCGTGTCGGATTCGGATTCCGGTGAGCAAGGACACGATGGCCGTGAACATGGTGATGCCCGCGCTCGGGCCGTCTTTGGGCATCCCGCCTGCCGGGATGTGAATGTGTACGTCGCTCTTCTCGAGGAAGTCCTTCGGGATGCCGTATTTTTCGGCGTTGGTGCGCACGTAGCTGAGGGCGGCGTGGGCACTTTCCTTCATGACGTCACCGAGTTGACCGGTCAGCTGCATCTTGCCGGAGCCGAACATGCGCGTGGCTTCGATGAATAGAATTTCACCGCCCACGCTGGTCCAAGCCAAGCCCGTTGCGACGCCGGTTTCTTCCGTGCGCTCGGCCACTTCACTCGTGAACTTGATCGCGCCCAAGAACTCGCGAAGATCTTCTTCGTTCTTGATCGTGCGCGGGGTCAGGTCGCCTTCGGCCACCTTCACCGCGACGCCGCGGATCACGCTCGCTACCGTGCGCTCGAGAGAGCGTACGCCGGCTTCACGGGTGTAGTGTTCGATCAGCTCTTCCACGGCTTCATCCGTGATGGTGAGCTGCTCTGGCTTGAGCCCGTGCTCTTCGAGCTGCTTCGGGATCAAGTGCTGTCGCGCAATCGCCAGCTTTTCGCGGCGCGTGTAGCCTGGGATTTCCAGGATTTCCATGCGGTCGCGGAGAGGCGGCGGGATCGGGTCCGCCACGTTGGCGGTGGCCACGAACATCACGCTCGAGAGATCGTAAGGGATCTCCAGATAGTGATCGGCGAAGGTGTTGTTCTGCTCGGGGTCGAGCACCTCGAGCAAGGCCGCGCTGGGGTCACCGCGGAAGTCGTGCCCGATTTTGTCGACCTCATCCATCATGAACACCGGGTTGATGGTCCCGGACTTCTTCATGCCTTGGATGATTTGACCGGGCAGGGCACCGACGTACGTACGGCGATGACCGCGGATGGCCGCTTCGTCGTGAACGCCGCCGAGGCTGACGCGCACGAACTTACGACCGAGTGCTCGTGCAATGCTCTTGCCGAGCGACGTCTTACCGACGCCGGGCGGGCCGAGCAGGCACAAGATCGGGCCTTTTTTGTCCTTCTTCAGCTTACGGACGGCCAGGTACTCGACGATGCGCTTCTTGACCTTTTCGAGGCCGTAGTGGTCCTCGTCCAGGACACGACGCACTTCGGCGATGTCCATGTTGTCATCGGTTTGGTTGGACCACGGCAGATCCAAGATCCAATCCAGATACGTGCGCACGACGGTGTATTCGGCAGAGCCGACTTGCATCGAGCGCAGGCGCTTCAGCTGCTTCTTGGCGACGCTGTCCGCCTCGTTCGGCAAGTTGGCTTTCGCGACGCGCTCTTCCAAGCCGTCGAGATCACCTTGATCGCCGTCGTCTTCGCCCAGCTCTTCTTTGATCGCTTTGAGCTGTTGACGCAGCACGTACTCGCGCTGGTTCTTGCCCATCTCCTCTTTGATCTGGGAGTTGATGCGCTCGCGCATCTTCAAGATCTCGAGTTGACGAGTGAGCAAGCGCAGCACCTTGCGGATGCGCTCTTTGACCTCGACCGTCTCGATCAGCTGGGCTTTCTCTTCGACCGGGGCATCCAAGTTGGCGGCTACGAGATCCGCGAGCGCGCCGGGCGCTTGGATCGAGTCGATGAGCGAGCCCGCTTCACGCGGCAGCTCCGGCATCAGTTGAATGACTTGTTTGGCGACGTCACGCAGGCTCATCGCCAGCGCTTCCGCCTCGACGTCCTCAGTGCTGGGCGTCTCGACGCGAGTCACCTTCGCACGCAAGAAGGGCGACGTCTGCGTCACCGAGTCCAAGCGAATGCGGGTCAGACCCTGAAGGATCAGCGAGTAGTTGCCCGAGCTGTGCTTGAGCGCCTTGAGCACGCGAGCAGCGCAGCCGACGGGATAAAGATCGTCAGCGCCCGGATCGTCCGTAGCGGGGTCCCGCTGCGCGAAGATCGCGATCACTGGCGTGGAAAGGTTGTGCACGTCTTCGACGAGCGCCACGGACTTCTCGCGCCCAACGTCAAAGGGCGCGACGGCGCCCGGGAAAAGGACAGCGTTCCGGATCGGCAATACCGCTAGTTCGTCTCCGAACTTGATCTCGTCTTCGGTCGGAGGCGGAGGCTGCGGAGGCGGCGACGGCTTTTTCTTTTCACTCATGGTCAGTCTCCATCTTGTCACTCGCGACGGGCCAAGCACACCCTCTATTTTGCTGCTGGATGCCAGCTCCGGGGCAGGCTTGGTACGGCGCCGTCTCTCTACAACTCCAGAACCTAACCATACCAATACGACACGCTAGGCCTTTCAGTTTACCTACCCTGGCTCCATGGAGAATGGCTCGCGCCCGCTGAGCGTTGCGGCTCTCGAAAGTGGCTTGCCGCAGCAGCTTCTGAAGGCCCGGTTTTGCCGCTCCCAGGGCGCTGCCGTATGGTCGGGCCCGTGAGCCGCGATCGCCGGGAATGGCTGGGATTTGTTTTTCTCTTCTTGCTCGGTTCGAGGACGGCGGGCGCCACCGAAGTGGCCGTAACCGTGCGCTGCGAGGAACTTTCGAACGAGGACGCGGCTCAAATTGAAGCGCGGGTTCGCGCGAATTTACTCAGCGCGGGACTCACGCCGACCGACCTGGTCCTCAGCTGCAATGCGACCTCCGTGCAGACGGAAGTCCGCGGCCAGGGTCGCCGGGCAACCGTCCGTACCGAGCGCAACGCTTCCCCGCTCAAAGAAGCGCTGCTGACGAGCGCGGATGCGGCGCTTGACGGGTGGGTCAACGAGCCCAACGCGCCGGGCCCCACCGCGCCCGCTCCGACGCCACCGCCCGCGGCATCCCCCACCCCCGCCCCAGAGCCGCGAGCTACAGCAGAGAAATCGCCGTCGCAGCGCGCAGCGATCAATCGGCTGGCGGTTGCTCCAAGCCCCAGCACGACTTGGTTTTTTGCAGGAATGCGCGCGGAGCCGTGGCGTGATGGCTTCGGGCTCGGTGCTCAACTGGGAGCCGAACACGTGTTCGGCGCAGGCTTCGCGTCGATTCAAGGAGGCTACCTTTTTGGCTTCCCCAGTTCGACGCTGTTCTCGGCGCGGGAAGTACAGTTTGGGGCGCAACTGGGTTGGCAGCCCCAGCGGCTCCTCGGTGTGCGCGGCGCCTTCGGCTTCGGGTTGAGCGTGCTCGGGGCGAGCCCGGCGGCCGGAGTAAGCTCCCCGAGCGACATCACGAGCTCTGCGGCGCCCTTTCTGAGTGTGGAATTGTCGCGTCCGCTCCAACTGACCGACATTGGCTTGCTGCCGGTAATCGGGCTGCGCGCATTCCCCAATGCACGTTCCGTGCAGGTCAATGGGCAACCAGCCCTCACGCTGCCCGCCGTCACCATGGAAGCGAGTCTAAATTTTGCGCTGAGGGTAGGCGGTTGAATCAATTTATCGGCCAACTGGCCGAACACGGCAATCTCACCGCTCAAAGCGCTCGGCATCGGGCACTAACGCCCCAGTGGTAGTGCCCGCATTGGACCTCGCTTCGGACTTCGGTCGCGACGCGCCGAAGGTGACGGCGGCAAGCGAACGGGAGCTCTTCGAAATGGTTTATCGGAGCATGCGGAGCCTAGCCGGCCAGCACTCGGTCGATCTCGACGATTTGGTCCAGATGGCCGCGGAACAGGTAATGCGGAGCCTACCCGCGTTCGATCGGCGCAGCCAGCTAAGCACCTGGGTGTACGTGGTCTCGTATCGAGTCCTGCTTCGACAGCGTCGCTGGTACCGCCGCTGGGCAGCGCGCTTCTCACTCGGCCTCGAGGTTCACCATGAACCCATGGCGGAGGCCCCGTCGCAGAGCCAACAATTGGAGGCACGTGAGCAAGCGCGTCGAGTGCGGCAGCTGATCGGGCGCCTGAGCGAAAAGTATCGCGCAGTGGTGGTCTTGCACGACATTGAGGAGCGCTCGGTCGCAGAGATCGCGCGCATCGTCGCGTCAAGCGAGCTAACCGTGCGCTCGCGGCTGCGAGATGGGCGGAAGCAGCTCGCCAAGCTCGTGCGTGCGCACGGTGATCCTGATTGGATGGAGGGCTGAACATGCACCGTGAACCAGAACCGCCAGGCCTGTCGGCCGCCGTGTTGCGCGCGTTGCGTGCGGACCAGCCGAGTCAGCGCGAGCTCACCATCGCCTACCAGCGGTTTGCACGCCGTCCGCCGCGGCGGGCGCCCACGTTGGTCGTATCACGCTGGCTGCTGGCGGGTTTGGCAATGGGGCTCGGCATCGCATTTGGTGCAGAAGCGATTGTTCGGCAGATACCCAAGACAGCTAGAGAAACGCGGCCTGCCCCCCCACCCAGCACGCTGACGAATACGGTGCAGAACCGGTGGACAGCGCCGCTCCCTTTGCGCGCTCTTACCGCCGACCCGCCGCCTGTCGTTGTCGAAGAAAAAAGGCCGGTCCCTCCCCGCGCCGTCACGCCTCACGCGCCTGCGATCAACGAGAGCGACCCCCTTCCAACCGACAGCGCGGCGTGGACAAAAGCCGCCCAAGGCTTGCGTAACAAAGACAGGGGTCAGACCGAGGCGGCACTCGCCACGCTCGAGCACTCCGGTAGCCTTGCCGATCGCGAAGCGGCGCGATTGATTCGCGCGCAGCTCACGCTGCACCAAGGGGACGCGATCAGCGCGCGTGCGTTGCTCCAAGAGCTGGCGAACAGCGCTCAGTCCCCGCTGGTGCGCGCAAAAGCGCGTCGCCTGCTGGCTCAAAGCGCGAACCCGCCGAATTTACCGCTCAACGTCGCGCCGAGCGGCACCTAATTGGTCATGCGTCGTCGGCAACTCAGCACATTGAAAGCGGAGGTAGGGGTCATGCAAGGTTGGATAGTGAAGCACGCGGTAGGGGCACTGACGTTGCTGGCAATGGGCTGCAGCGGTCACGACATCTTGCTGACGACGGCCAACGCGGGGAGTGGAAACGGGGGGGGATCTGGGGCGGGCACGGGGGGGAACTTTCAAGAGCAGGGCTCGGGCGGAAGTCCGAACCCCGCCGCTATGAGCGATGCCGGTGCTCCCTCTGAGGCTGCGGGTAGCGGCGGCACTGCGCCGGGTTTGGACTTGCCACCCGTTCGAGGCTGGGTCGCCTACGACTCAGATCTCTTTGCTGAGGGCCAGCCGGGCCGCCACATTCAGCTGATCGCCGCCGATGGCTCCTGCAAACGCGCACTCACCGAGGGCGCTGAAATCGAGAAACAACCGGCGTTTTCGGCCGACGGCAAGCGAATCGCGTTTGCCGCCAATGGCACGGGCACGTTTCAGATCTATGCCATGGATCTCGCGAACGGAGATCGCACCCAACTCACGGATGTCCCCGAAGGCGCCACTTATCCGTCTTGGTCACCGGACGGCAAGACAATCGCGTTCGTCGCTGGCGACGCGGAGGACGATGGCAACGCCTCGAACCGGGTCATGCGAGTCGACACCGAAACTCTGGAAACGAGCGCGATCACGAACGTGCGACGTCCGCCTTTCACTTGGTCCGCATTTGCGGCCAACGATTTGGTGCTGGTTGGCAACGAATACAATCTGATTGGCATCGATATCGTCACCCTCGACCAGTACGACGTCGTGCCGCTCAACGGACGGATCCCCAACCCAAGCTCGCCGTCGATTGGACCGGACGGGACTCACTACGCCTTCAGTGACTATTGCGGCGAGAAGAAGACCCTGTTCATTGCGCGCACCGACGGCAAGACCGGCGATACCTGCGCCAACGCCCTGCCCTTGGCGCCCTACGTCGACGGGCTGACTTCCGCTAGCTGGGGTCCCACGGGCTACATCGCTTCGGAGACCAAGCAACACGACATCGTGCTCGTCGCGAGTGACGGCTCGGTAGACGTCCGGGTCTTGGTCGATACCAACGCCCCCGCGCGAAACCCGGTGTTTGCGCCGGCCTCGGCCGACCTCTCTTGTGAGGATTGAGGGCGGTTCGCACCATCGCCGCGCGCGCGAGTGAGATCTGGTGTATGCAGCCTCGTGCGCGCAGTGTTTTTTGGAACTCCGGCGATCGCGGTACCTGCGCTGCGAGCGCTCGCTGAAATTGCGGAAGTAGTGGGCGTCGTTTGCCAGCCGGATCGACCGGCAGGCCGCGGTTTGAACCTTCAGCCACCCGCGGTGAAGGTCGCCGCGCTCGAGTTGGGCTTCGAGGTGCATCAGCCCGTGAAAGTGAAGACTGGGAATCTAGACGAGTGGCTGCGTGAGCGCACGCCGGACGTTGCGCTGGTGATGGCCTATGGCCGGATCTTGCCGCCCGCGGTGCTCGCCGCTCCGCGCCGCGGCTGCATGAATTTGCACGCTTCATTGTTGCCTCGCTGGCGCGGCGCCGCGCCCATCAATTGGGCGATTGCGCACGGTGATACCGAAACCGGCATTTGTCTGATGCAAATGGATGAGGGACTCGACACTGGGCCGGTCTATGCCCGGCGCGCGATCACCATCGGTGCGGAGGAGACCGCGGGAGAGCTGGGCGAACGCTTGGCCAGCACCGCCGCGGATCTAGTGCGAGCCGAACTCGGCCGCGCGGTGCACGGCTGGATCGAGGCCGTGCCTCAGGAGCACGATAAATCGACCCACGCGCCACCTCTGCAGCGCGCGGACGGCGCGCTCAATTTCGCGAAACCCGCGCGTGATCTGGTCAATCTGGTGCGTGCGCTCGCGCCGCGCCCCGGCGCGCACACGCTGCTCAATGGCAAACCGCTGAAGATCGCGGAGGCTCGCCTGAGTGATAGCTCTGGAGCAGGTGCGCCCGGCACCGTCCAGGTCGAACAAAAGCGAGTCCTGATCAGCACCGTCGACGGCACATTCGAACTCGTGCGCGCCCAGCTCGAAGGCCGAAAAGAGCTCCCCGCCGTGGACTTGCTCAACGGCCGCGCGTTGAAACCTGGCGACCAGCTAGGGCAATGATCGATCGGCCTTCTGGCCGAAGGCGAATCGCGCTAGCCTCTCACCCACACCGATGGAGCTCACTGGTCGCTTCATCGAAACGATTCGGGGCGAGTTTCCGACGTTTCGTATCGTGCCCAAGCACGGCCACTGGCCATCGCGGGTCATCGACCTCGCGTTGAAAGCCGTGACCCTGGGCGGGCAGCGTAGCTATCTCACTCGCTACCACACCGTGATCGGCAACACGCTGTACGTTCCGCCGACCTGGCAGTCGATGAGCGATCTCGATCGAGTGATCCTGCTGCGCCACGAGCGAGTTCACTTGCGCCAGCGCCGCCGCTACGGTGCCCTCCTGATGACTTGGCTGTACTTGATCCCTTTCTTCCCGCTCGGCCTGGCTTATGGTCGAGCGCGCATCGAATGGGAGGCGTACGAAGAGACGCTGCGTGCGACCGCCGAGCTCTTGGGCCTCGAAGCCGCGCGGTCGCCCAGCTTGCGCACGCACATCGTGCAGCGCTTCATCGGGCCGGAGTACGGCTGGATGTGGCCATTCGAGCGCTCGGTACAAGCTTGGTACGACCGCGCACTCGAGAACCTCTCGGGGATCGCTGAATAGAACATGTCCACGGTAATCGGCATCGATCTGGGTACTACGAATACGGTCGTATCCGTCGTTCGCGACGGTCAGGCCTCGGCCCTGCTCGACGACGCGCAGCAAGTGCTGATCCCGTCGGTCGTGTCGTTTCATCCGAACGGCAACGTACTGGTCGGGCGCCCCGCCAAAGAGCGCCGCATCGTCGACGCTTCGAACACGATCTATTCGATCAAGCGTTTGATCGGGCGCAGCTGGGATTCCGAAGAAGTGCGGCGGGCGCGTTCGCGCTTCCCGTTCGAGATGCGCGAGGGTCCGGGGCAAGCCTCGCTGGTCGTGGCTCGCGGCGAAACCTACACCTTGCCCGAGATCAGCGCGTTCGTATTGCGCAAGGCCAAGGCCGTGGCGGAAGCCGCGCTCGGCACCAGCGTCGATCGCGCGGTGATCACGGTGCCCGCGAATTTCAACGATTTGCAGCGCGCCGCGACCAAGGTCGCGGGCCGCGTCGCCGGCCTGGAGGTGATGCGGATCTTGAACGAGCCGACCGCCGCTGCGCTCGCCTACGGCTATGGGCGCGTCGCCTCGGAGCGCGTGGCCGTCTACGATTTCGGCGGCGGCACCTTCGACGTCACGCTGCTCGATCTATCGAACAACGTATTCGAGGTGCTGGCGACCGCCGGCAACACGTTCCTCGGCGGCGACGACTTGGATCTCGCGATCGCCGAGCGCATGAGTGAGCTCCTGGTCGCGCAGCACCGGGTCGATTCGCGCTCGGATCTGCAGATCTTCGAGCGGCTGCGGGCCGCGGCCGAGATCGTGAAGCATCGGCTCTCCACCGAGAACGAAGTGCGGGTATCCGTGAACGAAGTCGCGCACGGCCTGGGCGGGCGAAGCGTGAACTTCGAGTTTTCGATGACGCGCCAGGAGCTCGAGCGCCTGGCTTTGCCGATCATCGATCGCACTTTCGACGTGTGCCGTGAGGCGCTGGGCATCGCGCGGCTCGCCGCCAACGATTTCGATCAAGTGCTGCTCGTAGGTGGCTCTACGCGCATCCCCATGGTGCGCAGCCGCGTCGAGGAGTTTTTCAAACGCCCCTTGCGCGCCAGCATCAACCCGGACGAAGTGGTGGCGATTGGCGCGGCCATTCAAGCCGCCGCACTGAGCGGCGCGGAAAAACGCCGAGGCACCGTCCCGCCCGCGCCCAGCCCCGCTTCGCGGCAAACTCAGCCGAAGTTCAGCGACGCGCAGATCCCGGAGACCGCACTCAAGCGGCCCACGACGCAGCCCACCGCCGTGGCCCCCGCGCGCGCGCGCTTCGAGAGCTCGCCGGCGATCCCCAGCACCCAGCCGTTTTTCGGGCGGCCGCACACCACGACCACGCCGGGAATTGCCCCCGGCTCGCGGCCGGCGGGTCCTACCCATGAGTCGACGCTCGGCGCGCTGCGCAAGACGGCAACCACTGCCGCGCCCGGCACACTCGGCGGACTCGGACCGCGGCAAGGCGTAAAAACCGGACAGGGATTGGGTCCCGACGCGACGCGCGCGCTCGGCGGACCAACGCTACTCAGCGCCTCGGAGGAAGCACAAAGTGCCCGAGATGCTCTGAGCGACGCGCTTGGCTTGCCGCTGATCGGCGTTGGCGCGCCGAGCGCCCCGCGCGAAGAGAGCGTCGCGTTCACGCTAGGTGACGCCGACTTCTTGGAAGTCGAATCGGTCCCGAACCAACCGAGCGCGCGCCCGCTGAGCGGGTACGGTGCTCAGCCCGGGAGCAGCCCTCTCGACGACGAGGACGCCCTACCCTTGCCGGAGCTTCCGGACGAAGAGATCACGCGTGTCACCGCGCCTTCCGAACCGCGCGCGGCGTCGAGTCCCGAGCTCGGAGGTCCATTCGGTACCGCACGCATGCCTGCCGTGCCGGCGGCACCGCCACCCGTGCCAATCGTCGCGGCGCCGGTTTTCGTCCCGCCACCCCCAGCATCGTTCGGGCCAACGCGCACTGCGCCCATGCCTGCGCTTTCGGCAGCGCCGATCGGCGCGCTGCACACGCCGCCGCCCGCGAGTTACGGGGGGTTCGAGCCGGTTCCACGCGCGCCCTCCTCGCGCCCCGCGCCGCTCTTGATCGACGTGACTCCGCTGACTTTAGCGGTGGAAACGGTAAACGGCTTTTGCGATGCGGTGATCGAGCGCAATACGCAGGTCCCCTGCGAGCGCACGCGCGTATTCGTGACGGCGGTCGACAACCAAACCCTGGTGCGCGTGCGCATCAGCCAGGGCGAGTCGAGCCGATTCGGGGAAAATACGCTACTCGGAGAGGTGGAGCTCAGCAGCTTGAGCCCCGCTCCGCGCGGCGAAACCCAGATCGCGGTCAGTTTTTCGCTCGATACCAACGGCATGCTCAGCGTGAGCGCCAAAGACGTGGCCACGAACCGCGCGACCAGCACTCAAGTGCGCCTGATCGCTCTGCCCGAGGCACACGAGATCGCGCGCATGATCCAACGCAACGCAGCGCGACAGTAGCCGGCCATGCTCGCGGACCAAGCCGACATCGAACGGGTGTACGAGTGGGCGGCGGTGCTCGACGCTTCCAGCTACTACGAGCTGCTCGGCTTGCTCGAGATCGCAGACGACGCTGCGGTGAAGGCGGCGTTTCACGAATTCGCCTTGGCCTTTCACCCCGACGCCCACACGGACTACGACCAGCACACCGCCCAGGTCTCCCGGCAGGTATTTCAGCGCGGCGCGGAGGCATACCGGGTGCTCTCCCATCCAGAGCTGCGGCCGCGCTACGATCTGGCGCTGGCCAAGGGACAGCTGCGGCTCGGGGGCAGCGAGGTACCGCGCGTCGCCAATGTGGGCGTGGGCGCCAAGTCGCTCGACGAGCTGTGTCGGACTGCCTCGGCCAAGCGCTTTGCCGGGCGCGCGGACCAGCTGATTTCCGAGGGCGACCTCAGCGGTGCCAAACGCGAATTGATGCTCGCGTTGCGAGAGGACGGCGACAACCCAGAGCTCGCGGAGCGGCTGGATGCCCTAGATCTGGCTCTATTTGCCATGGGCGCCTGACCTAACCGAGCTCCCCGGGCAGCGGCGGCCAGCGGGGCTTGGAATATTCCGACACCAAAGGCAACCCACCATCCTGTGTCGAACGTTCGGAACCCCTGCGTGGGGTCTAGCGATCTTCACCAGGAATGATAAAAGAGTGGCCCGCTCGGCTCCCGCCGAGACCGAAAATTGAACGGAAGCGTAGCAATTGATTAGGCTAGCGCTCCGGGATCCGATAGCGCAAAGCTTTCCTGACGCGACCCCAAGTTCAGAAAGCGCATCCGCGAGGCTGATTGTGAAGATTTCCTGTCCTGCGTGCCAAGCTAAGTATTCGATTGCAGACGAGAAAGTTACTGACCGTCTCGCCAAGATCCGGTGTCGTAAGTGCGGAGCAACCATCGTGATCGATGGCAAGACCTCCCCCGCGAACGTGTACACCGCGGCCGGCGAGGCAACCGACACCGCAGGCGCGGTCGAACAGGACGCGGGTGGCTCGCAATACTCGGTCGACTTCGGCGAAGGCGATCAGCGCAACCTGACCGTGACGGAAATCGTCGCGGCCTACAACGCCGGACAGGTGACCGCCGAAACCTACTTGTGGGCGGACGGCTTCGCCGACTGGAAAGCGCTAGGCGAGATCGAAGAAATCGTCGAGGCGTTGCACGCAGCCACGCAGGGCGCCGCACCAGCGGCTGCGCCCGCGCCGGCCACCGCGACTCCTTCACCTTGGTCTGCACCTGCGGCCGCGCCGCGCGCCGCCGCCCGCCCCGCGCGCGGGGCCGCTGCCGATCTTTTCGGTGGCATCGAGCACGCCGGAAGCGAAGAAGAAGTGATGACCAGCGCTCCGGAACAGGGCGGTGGTGGTGGTGGCGGTGGCGGCGGTCACGCTGCACCCGCGCTGGGCGGCGGCGGTTCGAGCACTGGCGCACGCAACGAATCATCGGTGCTGTTCTCGCTGAGTGCGCTCACTTCGGCATCGAGCCCCGTCGCCGCAAGCCGTCCCGCCTCGCGCCCGATCGCCTCATCATCTGCCTCGCGCGATGACTCGGGGTTGATCGATCTCAAGGCGCTGACTGCGGCGGCAACGAAGAGCGAAACGGCACCGTTGGCGGCCATGACGGCGCCCATTGCGGTCGCGCCTCCGCTCGGCATTGCACCGCCACTCGGTATCGCTTCGCCGCTCGGGGGAGGCTTCGCGGCCTCCGCTCAGCCCAGCGGCTATCCCGCCGCTGGCGGCAAGAGTAAAGCGCCGCTCTTCATCGGCGGCGGCGTGGTTTTGGCAGCGCTGATCGTGGCGGGTGCAATCGTGCTCAAGCCGCAGCCGCCGCCACCGGCACCCGCGCCGGTCGCAGTCGCGCCGACTCCCGCGCCCGCGCCGACTCCCACGCCCTCGCCGGTCATCACGGCGACTCCGCCCGCCACGGGTACCGCGGAAGAGCCAGCGCCTAGCGCGAAGCCGGGCGCTGTCGCGCCCAAGAAATACACCGGCGGCGGTGGCGGTGTAGCCCCGAAGAAGCCCGCTGCGGCCAGCGACCCAGCGCCTGCTGCGGCGCCTGCCGCGCCGAAGCCGAAGCGCAGCGCTTGTGGCTGCGCCCCGAGCGACTTGATGTGCAACATGTCCTGCAGCGCGAAGTAGTTGGCGTGCGCGGCGCCGCTCGTTTGCGCCGCGCCTCAGCCTTGTCTTCGTGAGGGCCGACGAACTGCGCGGCAACGCGACCAGCTTCTGGAAGCTGACCGGTGCCGCGCAGAGCCTGTGAGCCGAAGGCTCGCGTCAGTTCACAGGCAGGTCCACTTGTTGCTGCTGCAAACGCAGCCGCCCCCGTCATACGGGCACGCATCGGTACCGGTGCAAGCGCTATCGGCCGCGGGTTTCGTTGCCGGACAGGTCGTGCCGCTACTGGTGCTGCCAGCGCTGCTGGTGCGACCACCTCCGCCCGTGAACGCGCCGCCGAAGCTGAACGCCCCACCGAAACTGAACGCGCCACCGAAGCTGAACGCGCCGCCAACACCGCTGGACGCTCCGCCCGCGCCGCCGCCGGTAGAGCCGCCTCCGCGACACGCCCACTTGCTGGTTTGCTCGCTGCAGCTGCAGCTGCCCATGCCTTGATAGCTGCAGTTGCCCGCAGCCGGAGTGCAAGCCTCGCCGACCGTCGGCTTGGTTGCCGGGCAAATCAGCGTAGCGGTGCATTCCCACTCGCGACCTGAAGCGGCGCCCGTGCTCGAACCACCAGCAGTGCCACCCGGCATGTTCCCGCCACCGCCGCGCACGCGCGCGCAGGTGCAACGCTTGCCAGTGTAGGAGCAGCTAGTTTGGCCGCCGGTGAGCGAGCATTCGGTAGCGTCCGCCGGGGCCGCGGCGGGGCACGCGGGATTGTTTGTGGAACCGGTTCCAGCGGTTGCTCCCGGGCCGGCCGTGACCGAGCCACCCGCCGCCGACCTGCCGGCACTACCCGGACCGGGTGAGCCTGCGCCACCCGCGCCATCCAAGTCGCCCGTGCCCTCGCTCGAGCCACCGCAGGCTGCGATCAAGGCGAAACCCGCGGCGAGCGCACAACTGAGGCCGTATCTTAGAACTTTCATGGGGGGTTCTCCTCGGGGGTCCGAGCGAGAAGCGGGACCCAAAGCGTGAGCGGTTCTACTTGGGAGTAACCAGCGCCCCGTGATCCCAGGCAGCAATTTCAGCGTCGCTGTGCGGGTAGCGAGCTCAACGCAAGCTCGCGTGCTTCGTCGCGAGCAAACCCTTGCGGATGCAGCGCCAAGTAGCGCCGGGCTTCGGCGGCCGCGGCGGTCGTCCGGCCCAGACGCTTTTGCGCGCGAAACAGCTGAACTTCCGCTTCTTCGTAGCTCGGATAGCGCGCGAGCAGGCGCGAAAAAAGCTCTGCCGCGCGCGTATCTTCACCGCGGTTGCGCGCGTCGATCGCGTCTTGGAACATGCGGCTCTGTTCGGCCAATGTGCTGGCTCTCGCTTCGGCCGCGGTAGCCCGGGGTTGGACGCGCGCCGGCTTGTCTTGATGCACGGTGGCTTCTTCGACGCCGACCGTTGGCGTCGCTGGTACCGCAGGTGTTGGCGACGCGGCGCTCACGGGTTCGGCATCCGAAGACCAATGCTGGCCCGCACCGAGCACTGCGACCTGCACGCCGTGTTGCAGCACCCACACCGAGCCCCGCGTAACGCTGACCTCGGTCACGGTGCGTTTGTTGCGCGAAGAGACGCCCACCGCGAACACCGTGCCGTGAACCACGACCTCTGCATTCGGGGTTTCGACCACCACGCTGCGGGTGATGGGCGACTCTTTGTCGACGGAGACCTCCACTCGACCCACCGCGAGCCGATAGCGTTCTTCCACAGCCGTCGTCCGCGGCACCGTCAGCTTCGTGGCGGGAGTCAGGTGAACGACGCTCTTTTGCGAGCGAATTTCGGCTTGAGCTTCTGGCGCGGTTTCGATTTCACCGAGCGTGCGCAAGGCGAATGCGGAGCCATTGGACAAAACGCGGCTCTCACCGTTTTCGGTCACCACTACCGCGCCCGTCACTTCAGCGACCGTAGAGAATGCCGCGCTGGCATCGACCGCGCCCTGTCGAACGTGAGCTGCAACGCCGATGCCGAGGGCCAGTGATGCCGCAATGCCGAGGGCCCAGACTACGCGCGTCCGCAGCGCGCGCCGTTTGCGATCGGCGGATGCCCGAATCGAACGCGAGAGCGCCGCGACCACTTGCTCGCGGCGTTGCTCGACGCGCTCGGGATCCTCGACGGGCACCACTTGGCTGCCCAATCGCCGCAACATGTCGTCCGGTTGTGACGGAATGCGAGTTGCGCTCACGATGCCTCCGACTTCCGGCGCGGGGCCACATGATCGAGACGGCGAAACAGTTCGCGCCGACCGCGCACCAAGCGCGATTGTGCGGCTGAAACGCTCACTTGCGTCATCAGCGCGATCTCAGCGAGTTCATGACCGAGCACGTCATGCAAGAAGACCGCCTCGGCGTGGGTCGACTTCATTTCCGAGAGTTGAAACCTGAGCCGCTCGAGTTCGGCGCGCGCGGAGGCTTCACTCTCCACATCCACCCCGGCACGCGCAGGCTCTGCCTCGATACCCGCTTCTCGGTCGAGGACCCTGCGCTCGCGGCGGCGCGAACGCAACGCGTTGAAGCCGACGTGACTGGCGATGCTGGAGGCCCAGGTGCGCAGACTGCACGCTCGCGCATACGAGCGTCGTGAAAGCGTCACGACGATTTGTTCGAAGGCCGCCTGCACGAGGTCGTCGTGGTCGACCTCACGGCGACCAAACACGCGGTAAAGCGTGTGATCGACTACGCCCACCAAGCGCTCGTAGATCACCGAAGCAACTTGATGATCACCGCGCTGCACGGCATCGATCAGCTCTTCGTCCGTGGGCGCGCGCTGCGCTGCCTGCGCCGTACTGGCGGCGCCGCTACCAGCGAGCGCCCCGCTGGCACCTGCCGACGAAACGACACGTAGCCTTGGATCGGGACGAAGTCGCGGGCTGCTAGACACCTTGGTGAAGATAGTACCTGAGCCTCGAAAGAGCAGGCGGACCAGCTGAAATCCCAGAAATAGGTGGTATGTTGAGGTGTGATGAGGCGTCAGCCGTCCCATTTCGGCCGCACGGTTGTGCTCGCGGCGGCCGTTTGCGCGCTAGGCGTAGCGGCGGGCTGCGGTCGAGAAACCTTCGATCTCTTGCCCGACGCCACCCTTGACGGCGCCGGTCGAGGCTCGACTGCCGGGGCAGGCCACGATTCGGGTGGTGCCGGCAGCGCAGGGCGCTCCTCTGCTTCGGGCAAGGGCGGGGGCGGAACCGGCAGCAAAGCAGAAGCCGGCGGCTTCGGCGGGCGCTTCACGACCTTCCCCGGAGGCGGTTCGGGGGTCACTCCGTGCCTTGGCGAAGGCGGCTGCCCGGATGAAGAACCGGCATCTTGCTCGCTGGGTGATCCGTTCTGCACGCCCTGTCGCTACAACAGTCAGTGCGTTTTCACGAACGCGACCACTTGCGATCAAGAACTCAGGCGCTGTGTCGAATGTCGAAAAGAATCCCAGTGTGGTCCGGGCGAACGCTGCAACACGAACACTTGGCGCTGCGCCAAGGCCTGCGGTGGTAGCAAGGACACTTGCGGGGTCGACGGTCAGCACATGACGTGCAGCTCGGAGCTCGGCGTGTGCGTGGCGTGCACGAGCAAGGAAGACTGCAACGGCTACGGGCCGTTCAGCGGGCGCTGCTCACCTTCGAACGTGTGCGTCGAGTGTTTCGAAGATGCTCAATGCGGGAGCGAGTTCTGCCTCGGAGGCCGCTGCATCGCGCACTGAAGCTCCCTGCGCGGCTTCGCTCAACGCAGGCGTACGCGCAGGCCAAGGCTCGCGAGGTAGCGAAAGCTGGCGGAGCTACCCACGAGTTGGCTGCCGACTGCGACTTCCGTTTCGCCGGTCAGCCCCGCGGCTTGAACCTCCGCCGCAAGCAGCAAATCCGGCACGATTTGCAGCCGTCCACCGAACGCGCCCTGTAACCCCAAGGTCCAGCGGCTCATCGTCTGGGAGCGTCCGCCGTCGCTCGCGTGCGCATCGAAATACTCGGTCAAGACCTGAGCTCGGAACTCCAGGCCAGACGCATCCAAATGGCCGAGCAGCGGGACGCCAGCGCCTAGCGACACATCGAACCAGCGTGTCGTGAGCTCGTTCGCGCCACCCAAACCGGCCGCTGCACTGCCTCCAACCGTGAAGAACACCGGGAGACGCGCGGGCGCCAAATCCGCATACAGTGCGCTGCCGAGCCGCCAGGAGGAATCTGCATCGAGTCCGGGACCGAAGATCGCGGCCGCGCCGATGAACAGCTGCGTCCCTGAGGGGCGCGTGCGAATCGGCCGCTGACGCTCGTCCGGATGGTCATCGACCGGGGGCGATGCGGACGCCGCGGACGCTGATGAGGATGCCGGCGATGACGACGATGGCGACGGCGACGGGGCTGATGACGATGGCGATGGCGATGTCGCCGACTTCGCAGGCGATGCGGGGACCGGCGCGATGCGTTCGCTGGTTTCTTGGTCGGGGGTTGGGTTGCTTTCGGCCAGCGTACCAATCGCAAAACCGACGGCGCGCCAACGATCCATGCTCTCGTCGGCGGCCAAAAACGCGAAGTCCTTGGTGCGCCAGGAATCGTGATCGCCCTGACGTACGCCAACCTCGACGCGGATTTTGTCCTCCGATTGCAAGGTCACGATGGCCACCGCGGCGGGCTGCTCGTCGCTGGCATTCCGGGCCAGGACGCATTCGGCGTCGCGAGCCGCCCGGCTGCATGCGGAGACCAGCACCGAAAGCGCGCCTTCGGACACCTTGGGAGCCGCGATCTCGATGACAATCAGGGCAGCGGCCACCGTCACTCACCTACTCGAAGTCAGCCACGGGTTCGAGTAGGGAAAGCGCGCCACGCGGCGCCGCCACTTCGAACACCTGCCCGCGCCGATCGGAGATGCCCAAACGAACTAGGCCGTCCGCGCGCAACAGCGCGAACGGCTGCGCTGGACTGGGCGTGTCTCGTCCCGGGGGAATAATCACCAGCAAGGTGGGTTCGCGACCCTCTGGCGGCTTCGGCTGCGCGGTTCGTTCGCACTCCGCGGCTACCGCTCCGCTCGGATCGTGATCGCGAGCACGAGCCAAAAGCACTTCGTCCGCCTTGCCGTGCGACACATCGCGCAGTAGCGCGGCCGCTGAGCTGCGCACGAACTCCGAGCGATCCCGGCTCAGCGCCGCCGCGTCTTGGCCGCTCGGGCAGCGTTCGGCGGTGAGCCGCAATGCGCGCAACGCGAGCCCCCTGAGCAGCGCCCGACTGTCGCCGAGCAGCGGACACGCCAGGCCCGCGATTTGGCCGCGTTCGCGTTGGGCGATGCGCGCCAAAGCCGAGATCGCGTTGCCCGCGACGCTTGGTTCTTGGTCGCGCAGGGCTTTTTCGAGCGCGGGCCGCTGCGCGGTCTGGCCGATTTCCCCGAGTGACCAAGCGGCGTTGGCCCGCACCGCAGCGCTCGAATCGCCGAGCAACGGCAAGAGCCGTGCACGCTCAGCCGGGTGCCCGGCGAAGGCCTCTGCGACCTTCGCGCGATCGGCGTCGAGGGTCGAGGTTCGCGCAAGAGTCGCCAAGAGTTCGCTGGCTTCCGGTGCCGGCATGCGACCAAGCAGCTCGATCAGCGCGTCGCGTTCACCTTCATGCGCCCGCTTCAGCGCGGCACCGAGCCGTTGCACGACCTCCGGACTGCGTTCGCCCGACAGCGTGCCCCCGAGCGCCAGCACCAACAGCGGGCGCTCCTGTTCGCTCGCGTGCTCCAGGCGATCCAAAAGCGGTAGGCTGCGCCCGGGCAGGCTCAGCCGCCCCAGCGCAGACGCGGCGGCCAAGCGGACGCTGCCCGAGTCGTCGTCGAGCGCGCTCCACAAAGCGGGCCATTGCCCGGCCTCCCCCAAGAAACCAAGCGCCGACAAGGCACGGCTGCGCAGCGCAATCTCGTCCCCCGGCGCCGCGAACGGCAGCAGGCTGCGCGCGGCGCGTGGTGCGCCTGTTTGGCCCAACAAATCCAACAATTCCCCGATCTCGCTGCGGTCACGGCGCGCCTTGTTCAGCGCGTGTTCGATGGGCTCCACGGCGCGACCATCGGGATGATTGGGATCGAGCAAAGCTCTCGCCGCCAGGCGCGCAGTGCGCCTGATCAAGACGTCCGAATCAGCCAAATACTCCAGCACCGTCGGCAATGACTCCGGGGCGCGCAGCTGCGAGAGCGCGAGCAAGGCAGGCAAAGGCCGCAGCGTTCCGCGCCGTAGCGCATCTTGAATGGCCGCGGCGCTCGCCAGCTCGTGGCTTTGGCCGAGCGCCAGCGCACAACCGCCCAGCCGATCGGGATCCGATTCCGTGCTTAGACATAGCCGGAGCGGCGCGAGCGCGCTCACGCCCGAGCGCGCCAGTGCTTGGACAGCGCCGCTCTGCACGTTGCTCGGCCGATCACCTGCGAGTTGCTCGATCAGTAATCGGCTTGCTTCTGGCGTGTGGATCTGGGACAGCGCGTCGAGGGCTGCGGCGACCACGCTGTCGCTGTTGTTCGAGAGCAAGGCGCCGATGCTCGCTACCGCGCTTGTATCCCCAATGCGCGCTAAGGCAGCCAGCGCCGCGACGCGCACGCCCTCGTCCGCGTCATGCAACGCCAGCACGAGCGCGGGGCCGGCGCGCGGGTCGGCCAATTGCGCGAGGGCTCGCGCTACCCCTTCACGCACCGTGGGGCGCGAGTCTTGAATTTTGCCGATCAACGGCACGACCGCGCGAGCATCACCGAGATCACCGAGGGCCAACGCAACCACGCGCCGCACTTCGGGCGTTCCGTCGTCCAGGTGCCCGAGCAAGGCCAGCACGGCCTCGGGAGCCGCCGACTTGCCGAGGGCAGCGGCGGCGGCGCTGCGCACGCCCGCATCGCCGTCAGCCAGCGCGCGTCCGAGCGAAGGTACGGCCCGCGCGCTCGGGCTCTCGCTGAGTGCAACGGCCGCCGCCAAACGCAAGCGGCGTTCACCATCACTCAACCAAGGGATCAGCCGATCACCGAGCGCGGGTAGCCCGAAGCTCAGGCATGCATCCAGCGCGGTGAGCCGCACTCCGAGATCGCTGTCGTCCAACGCGGCGCTGGCCAAACGCGCACCGCTGCCGCGAGGCAGATCGCGGAGTGTCTGCGCGGCGCGGCGGCGCACGTCCACGTCTTGGCTGTGCAAGTCCCGCTCGGTGCGCTGCACGGCGCTCGGCCACAGCACCGCCTGCGCCGGCACGGCCGAGGTAAGCAGAAGGACGATCAGCGCAAAGGTCGACGGGCGCACGCGCCGTGAACATAGCACCGCCCGTTCCGCGAGCGCGAACGGCTCAGGCGGGGCTGGATATCTCCTCGAAAGCGCGAAGAGACGCCTGGCGCTGCGTGGGCCGCAGGTAGCCGTAAAAGAGGGCGTTGAGCAGCAGCAAGCGGAACAGCAAGTAATACTCCGTGATGTCGAAGCCGATCGACACGGCCAGCCCGAACACGAGCGAGCCGAAGCCGAAGAAACCGCGCCAGAGCCGCATGGCCGGCCCCGCGTGCTTGCGGTAGATGGCGGCGTTGCGCTCGCTGAACTCGGGGTAAGCGGCGATTAAGCGACGCGAGGTCGGGTCGAATTTCGCGGAGTAGTTGATCTGACCTCGCATATAGAAGAAGTAGATCGCCCAGGCACCACGAACGGGCAGCGACATCTCCCCGCGCTGCGCCTTGAAGCGCGCCTCGGCCACGCTCCAATCCTCCCCCTCGCGATAGCTCGGGTGCGTCATACGCAAGAAGACGTCTTTGAAGTGATCGTACATCGTCGTGTGAAACGAGCCAGTGACGATCGTCGTCAGCGCGAGCACCAAAGCCAGGAGCAGAACCCAGAGCGGATCTCGAAACTTGCACAGCACGAGCCACGCGCCGCCCCCGACGACCACGGTCGACCCCACCAAATCGGCAGCGCCATCCAACATGCGCCCGAACGCGGAAGAACTCTTACGCAGGCGCGCCAGTTGACCGTCGCAGCAGTCGAGCACGGCGGAGCTGAAAATCAGCACGCCCGCCAGCGGCAGGTGCCCGGGAAAGCGGGAAAAAATCGCCGCGCCGGCCGCGAAGGCCGTAATAATCGACGCGACCGTGACGAGGTTCGGAGAGACCGGCGTGGGCAGCAAGATTTTCGCCAGCACATAGGCGGGCGGACGATGCACCCAGACGTCGATCGGCTCCTCGACCTCGAGCGGCTTCAGGCTCCGAAAGTAGGCGTCCCAGAAGCCCATCCTTTGCTCCTATGGGTTGCCCGCGCGCGGGTGCGCAGCGGGCAACCGCTCAGAACTCACTCGGCGTCGCTCGCGCCCGCGACGGTGACGTATGCACGGTGCGCTTCGCGCCGCACGCGACCGCCGAGCACGCGCTCGAAGGCCGCGACGCAACGCGCGTTCTGCTCGCGGGTACCCACCGTGACGCGAACGTAGCTGCGCTTGGCGTGGTGCACCGAGAGCGAGCGAATCAACACGCCATCTTTGAGCATGGCCTCGACCAAGCGCTCCGCGCTTTGACCGCTGGTCGACACATCGATCAACACGAAGTTGCCCTCGCTCGGCACCGGAACGAGGCCGTCGATGCGCGTGAGCTTGTCGGTCAACTCTTCGCGAGCAACACGCAGCTCGGAAATCCGCGCGTCGAACTCGGCGGCGTCGTCCAAGGCTGCGCTGGCGGCGGCCAAGGTGATCGCCGGGATGTTCCACGGCACTTTGACGCGCGAGAGCAAGCGCACCACCGCCGGGTGCGCGAGCGCGTAGCCGAGCCGGATGCCGGCCAAGCCGAAGGCCTTGGAGAACGTGCGCAGCACGATCGCGTTCGGAAACTCTTCCAGAAGCCGCGTGAACGACTCCCCTACCCCGAACTCGTGATACGCCTCGTCGATCACCGTCGGCAAACCGAGCCGGAGGACCCGCTTCAGGTCCGCCTCCGAAATTCGACCGCCAGTGGGGTTGTTCGGGGTGCACAAGAAAATCACCTTCGTGCGCTCGGTGACGCCGCGGATCAGGCCAGACAGGTCGTGGTCGTGATCCTCCGTCATCGGCACCAGCACGGGAATGCCGCCCACGGTGCGCGTGCGCGCTTCGTACATGCTGAAGGTGGGCACGCTGAGCAGCACCTCTTCGCCGGGGCCAACGAAGGTGCGGATCACGAGGTCGATCAGCTCGGTCGAGCCGGCGCCCAAGATCACGCTGCCTTCGACTTGGTTGTCGCGCAGCGCGAGTTTGTTCTTCAGCGCGGGGGCGCCACCCGGATACAGGTTGCCGCGCGTCGCCGCCTCCATGATCGCGTTGATCACGCGCGGGCTGGGCGCATAGGGGCTCTCGTTCGACATCATGCGCAAGACGTCGTTTTGCTCGGCCACGGCGAAGTGGTCTTCGTTGTACGGCTTGGCCGCGCGTACCCAGCTCGGGGCGTAGAACTCGATGCTCTCTGGATCGATGGTCGGCGGTTGGCCCGTGCCCGGCTCGTCACCGAGAGTATCGCCGAACACGCGCAGCATGGCCTCGGCGCAGGCCAACGCCTGCGGCGTATCCACGTCCACCCAGCGGACGTCACCGACGTCGGTCGCCAGAAAGCGGCCGCGGCGGCTGAGCGCCTGCACGCCATCGCTGAGGGAGCAATCGCCCGTGCTCGCCTCGACGGCCGCCAGTTCCGCAATCAACGCGGGACCGATGCGGAACACGCCCGTATCGAGCGCGTCGTAGCTTTCCAGCTCTTTGCCGATGCGCTTGATCTTGCCGAGCTCGACGCCGACCTTGGTAGCGTCGTCCAAATCGAAGCAGCGCTCGATGTCGTAATCGACGGCCAACGCGCACGAACCCTCGGGCACGTCCGCCGATAGCAGGCGGCGGACCAGCTCCGGAGAGTACAAATGATCGGACATCGTGAGTACGCACTCACGATCGACGAAGCGCGCGGCGGCCAGCAAGCTGACGCCGTTCTTCTTGTCGAAGTGCGGGTTATCGACGAACGACAGCTTGAGCCCCAAATCCGTCTCGGCACGGAGCGCACGCCGAACTGCCTCACCTTGGAAGCCCGTGATGACCACGGCTTCTTGGATCCCAGCACTCTTGAGGGTACGAAGGACGCGCACGACGAGCGGCACACCTCCCACTACACGTAGGGGCTTCGGCAGCACGTCGGCTCCTTCACTCAGTCGGGACCCGGTACCAGCAGCGAGTACGATGGCCCGCGTGACGCGTCGCTCAGTCATCTCTAAGGCTCTCTTTCGTCACCCAGGGGGGCCCCGGGTTGAAGCATGTATGGGACCTAGCATGAGCCGTGACAAGGGGCCAAAGCCTATTCGATTCGATGACTTAGACCACCTACGCTGTGTCTTCGGCCGAACACAGTGTCGCAAATTAACGACACTACTGTCCGCCTTCCGCGCCACTGGTAATACCAGAACAAAACTTAACAGTTTCGCAGATTTACCAATCAAATCTGCGAAAACATTGGCTTTTGCGCGGTTTTGTTTGAATCGGCGCGCTGCGTCAGAGATTTCGCAGTAACGCCTCAGCAACGACACTCAGGTCAGGCGCCACCACGGACCAGCTCGCGGGCCCGCTCGAGGTCCGAAAAGTCGTCGACCTCGGTCCAGGGTAGGTCGGCGACGGCGACAGCCTCGGCGTGCAGTGCGCCGGCGGCGATCAAGCGTGAGTACACGTCCTCGTAGTACAGGCCGGTTTCACCCGCCTCGATCGTGGCAGTCAACGCCCTGAACAAGCTCGCTGAAAAGCCACTCGAGATGCGCTCGATTCCAATGCTCTCTCCAGCACTTTGCGAAAGCGCGATGCCCTTCCCGAAGGCGGCAATCCGCGTGGAGTCGCCCCCTGAAAGCGTCACTTTCATGGCCTCGGCGTCGAGCATTCGTCCGGAGTCGACGGCCACTGCGAGCTCAGCCGACGAGCCATCCAGCCGCTCCAGCACTTGACGCTGGAACACCACGTCACCATCCAGCTTGAAGAAAGCGTCGGTACCCAACGCATCACGACACAATGCGAGCGAGACGGAGTTTTGAGTGCGATCGAATTCGGGGTTTCTGCAGTACTCGACGCCTATCCCCGGCGGCGCGTTCGTCATCGCGGCTTTTACCGCGTCTTCGCGGTAGCCAGTAGCGAGTACGATTTTTCGCACTCCGTAGCTTGCAAGCAGGCGTACCGTACGACCCAAGATCGTCTCGCCACCAAGATCGACCAATGCCTTGGGTCGGTCGTCTGTAATGGGTCGAAGTCGCGAGCCAATCCCCGCCACTAGAATCACCGCTGACGTCGTTTTCATCTACAATTTCCGTAATTCCTTGGCCCGTGCCCATTGCGTACGGGCACGCACCTTGCTAGGAGCCGCGCATGCAACGACCTGAGAAAGTCAAAAAAGCCGAGGGCAAACTCGCCGTACTCTTGCCGGGAATGGGCGCCGTGTCCACGACCTTGATGGCCGGCGTCCTCTTGGCGAACAAGGGCCTAGCGAAGCCGATCGGGTCGATCACGCAGACCGGTACGATCCGTCTCGGCAAGCGCACCGACAATCGCGTGCCGCGTATCAAGGACTTCGCGCCGCTCGCCAAGTTGGAGGACATCGTGTTCGGCGGTTGGGATCTGTTTCCCGATAGCGCCTACGAAGCGGCGCTGCATGCCAAAGTGTTGGAGTCCAAGGACCTCGATCCGATCAAGGAAGAGCTCTCGGCGATCAAGCCGATGAAGGCCGTCTTTTATCCGGAGTTCGTCAAACGCTTGCACGGTACGCACGTCAAGACCGCCGCCACCAAGTTCGAGATGGTCGAGCAGCTACGCGCCGACATTCGCAACTTCATCAAGGACAACGGCTGTTCACGTGCGGTGTGCGTCTGGTGCGGCTCGACCGAGGTGTATTTGGAGCAAGGCCCCGTTCACCAATCGATTGCTGCGTTCGAGAAGGGTCTGCACGACAATGACCCGAACATCGCCAACTCGATGATGTACGCCTGGGCCTGCCTGAAAGAGGGCGTGCCGTTCGCCAATGGCGCTCCGAACCTCACGGTCGACTTCCCTGCCGCGCTCGAGCTCGCGCGCGAGACTCAGACGCCGATTTGCGGCAAAGATTTCAAGACCGGGCAGACCTTCATGAAAACCTTGCTCGCGCCGGGCCTGAAGGCGCGCGGCTTGGGCGTGAAGGGCTGGTTCTCCACCAACATCCTTGGCAACCGCGACGGTGAAGTGCTGGACGAGCCGGGCAGCTTCCGCTCGAAGGAAGTCAGCAAGCTTGGCGCCCTCGAATCGATCTTCCAACCGGAGCTCAACCCCGAACTCTACGGCGACCTGTATCACAAGGTGCGCATCGAATATTACCCGCCGCGTGGCGACGCCAAAGAGGGCTGGGACAACATCGACATTTTCGGTTGGCTCGGCTACCCGATGCAAATCAAGATCGACTTCTTGTGCCGCGATTCGATCTTGGCGGCGCCCCTGGTTTTGGACCTCGCGCTGTTCGGTGATTTGAGCAAGCGCGCTGGCTTCCGCGGCGTGCAAGAGTGGCTGAGCTTCTATTTCAAATCGCCGCAGACCGCCGAAGGTCTGTATCCGGAACACGATGTCTTCATTCAATCCATGAAGTTGAAGAACACACTCCGCTGGATGATGGGCGAAGAGCTCATTACCCATCTGGGCAACGAGTACTACGACTGATCCACCGAGTCGCTGAGCGAGCTCCCGGGGCGTGATCAAATGTCACACCCGTATGGCTGACTGCCGCAGAACGCTACGAAGAGGGCGGCCCGTGCGGAACTCGAAACCAATAAAAAGCCGCCCCGGTCCCGACCGAGGGCGGCTTTCGTACGATTGCATTCGGCGACAATGAGCTAGCATCGCGGCGTGCGTAGCGACGGGAAGATGCGTAGCCTTGCCAGCCAACTGGCAAACGAGCGAGCCCTCCGCGTGCAAGCCGAAGAGGCCAACCGCATCAAAGACGAGTTCCTGGGCACCTTGAGCCACGAGCTGCGCACGCCGCTCAATGCGATCACCGGTTGGGCTCATTTGCTCCAGGCCGGCACCCTCGGACCTAGCGAGCAAGGTCGGGCGATCGACACCATCCTGCGCAACGCCAAGCAGCAAGCGCGGCTGATCGAGGATCTTCTGGATGTCTCGCGGATCATCAGCGGCAAGCTTTCGCTCGCCTTATCGCCGTTGGATCTCAAGAAGGTAGCGGAGGTCACGATCGATGCCGCCATGCCTGCGGCACTCGCCAAACAGCTGCGCGTGAGCCACGACTTCGTCGCGGGTTCGAGCGAGGTCTCGGGTGATTCCGTGCGCCTGCAACAGGTGCTCGCGAATCTGCTCAACAACTCGATCAAGTTTTGCGAGCCCGGTGGGCAGATCGTAGTTCGCATCCAACGCGAGGGTCGCCGAGTTTCGCTGCAAGTGACCGATGACGGCCGCGGCATTGCCGCAGAGTTCTTACCGCTCCTGTTCGAACGGTTTCGACAGGCAGGACACCCCCTCGCGCGAGCACGCGGCAGTGGGCTCGGCCTGGGTCTAGCGATTGCTCGTTATCTGGTCGAGGCGCATGGCGGCACGATAACCGCTGAAAGCCCGGGGGAAGGTCGGGGTGCCACGTTCACCGTCTCCTTGCCTTTGCTGTCGAATTTAGGCTCGGTGTCAAAGACCGAGGGCCAAGCGTCCGAGCGCACTCTACAACTTTGCGGAGCCTACATCTTGGTCGTCGATGACGATCCGGACGCGCGTGACTTGCTCGGTGTGCTGCTCTCGCGCGAAGGCGCCGAAGTCGCCCTGGTCGACTCGGCGAAATCCGCGCGCGAGTTGATCCGCGCTCGTCGGCCCGACGTAATCGTGTGTGACGTCGGCATGCCCGAACAAGACGGATACAGCTTCATGCGCCATTTGCGGGCATCGGGCGAACGCGCCGGGGCCTTCATCCCGGCGCTCGCGCTCACCGGCCACGCCAGCGCCGAAGACAGCCGCACCGCGCTCCTGGCCGGTTTTCAGATGCACGAAAGTAAGCCGCTCGACCCAACGCGATTGATCGATAGCTTGGCCAAACTTTGGCGACGAGGCCTGACGCGAATCCCATGACCAATCTCACTCGACCGAAGACCGAACCCCAAGCCGACGACGCATGGTTGGTGGAACGGACAAAAACTGGTGTTTCGGGCCTTGACACCTTGCTGCGCGGCGGGCTCGTGCGCGGCGCAATCTACCTAGTGATGGGGCGCCCAGGCACCGGCAAGACCACGCTCGGCAACCAGCTGTGCTTCGAGCACGTGAAGCAGGGTGGCCGCGCCGCCTACATGACGCTGCTCGCCGAATCGCACGCCGCGATGTTGAAGAACCTGCACACGATGAGCTTCTTCGACTCGAGCTTGATCAACAACGGGCTGTCCTACGTGGGCGCGTACCGCGCGCTGCGCGACGAGAAACTGCGCGGCCTACTCGACATGGTGCGCCGCGTGATCTTGGACGAGAAGGCATCGCTCTTGGTGATCGATGGGATCTCACCGGCGCGAGCGCTAGCCGAGAACGATGTCGCGCTCAAAGAGTTCGTGGTCGAGCTGCAAATGCTGAGCGCGATGACCAATTGCACCACGATTTTGCTGGCGAACATGACGGCCGCTGACGCCAACGATCCAGAGCACACCATGGTCGACGGCCTGATCGAACTGGCCTTCGAACCGCACCGTCGGCGCACGTTTCGCACCATCGAGGTGCTGAAATTCCGTGGCACCCGCCACTTGCTCGGCCGACACGAGCTGGAGATCGGCTCTGACGGGGTCTCGGTCCATCCGCGGCTCGAAGACGTGCTCGATGGTTCTGCCAATCCAGCACCCGCCAGCGATGACCGCGTGCTTTCGGGAATTCGCCAACTCGACCTGATGCTGCGCGGCGGCGTGCTCCGAGGCACGAGTTCGGTCGCGCTCGGCTTTTCTGGCAGCGGCAAGACCACGCTCGGCCTGCATTTCTTGCACACCGGCGCACAGGCGGGCGAGGCCGGCGTGTTGTTCGGTTTCTACGAATCGCCCGATCGCATTCTCCAGAGCGGCGAGCGAGTTGGGCTCGCGCTACGCGAGTACGCCGAGCGCGGCACATTTTCGCACATTTGGCAGCCGTCCCACGAGTTCGGGCTCGACCACCTCGGTGCGCGCCTGCTCGCCGAAGTCGAACGCATCGGCGCTAAGCGCGTCGTGATCGATAGTTTGGACGGCTTCCGGCAAGCAGCCATCGATCCGTCGCGCACGATTCGCTTCATCACGGCACTCCTCGGCGAGCTCCGGCTCAGAGAGGTCACGACCATTCTGATCGACGAGACGACGAAGCCCTCTGGCCCCGAGATGGAAATGCGCATCGAAGGCATTTCCGCCCTCGTCGAGAACTTGCTCCTATTCGAGTACATGACGGTGGGGCCACGCATGCGTCGGCTGGTTTCGATCGTCAAACAGCGCGCCAGCGCTCACGAGACCACCGCGCGCGAGTTCTTCCTCACCGACCGCGGCATCGAGGTCGCGCCGGACGCGGCCAGCGCCGCCGAGGTCGTGGCGCATTCTGACGACTACTCAGCGCGCCACAACGAAAGGCCGCGCGCGCCGGAAGGCGTTTGAAGCGTCAGGAAATGACGGCAGCGGTCCACAGCGTCCTGGTCGTCGACGACGAATACGCGTCGCTCGAAGTTCTGGCTCTGCTTTTGGCCGGAGAAGGTTTCCAAGTGCTCACCGCAGGCGACGGACAAGAAGCGCTCGAGCGTTTGGCCGCGGCACCGATCGCGCTCGTGATTACCGACTACAAAATGCCGCGGATGGATGGCAGCGAACTCTGTCTAAGAATGCTGGCTGACCCGCGGTTTCGGGACATTCCGGTGATTTTTACCAGTGCCACGTACCGTCAAGATGTGCCTCGGCCAAAGAATGTCGTGGCGTTTTTCAGCAAGCCGCTGCTCTTCAAAGACGTGCTTTCGGCGGTGCACCGGATCATGAAGGGCGCGCCCTCGCCTTAGCGCGTACACTCACTCTGTGGCAGCCGATCCCCTGAGTGAGCTCTCTCTCCCAGCTCGAGATTGGTTCGAAACCACGCTCGGTACCCCGACCCGCGCCCAAGCCCTCGGTTTGCCGGCAATCATCTCCGGCGCATCGACGCTACTCTTGTCGCCCACAGGCTCCGGCAAGACATTGGCCGCGTTCTTGTCGGCGGTCGACAAGCTGATGAATTCGCCGGAGCCGCCCAAAGAGACACGCTGCCGGGTGCTGTACGTCTCCCCGCTCAAGGCCCTGGCCGTCGATATCGAGCGCAACTTGCGGGCACCCATCGCCGGTATTTCCGAGGCCGCGCGGCGTCTCGGCAAGGACGTCCGCGTACCGACGCTCGCGGTGCGTACCGGCGATACACCGCAAGTCGAGCGCGCGCGCATGCGGCGTACACCGCCCGATATCCTGATCACGACTCCCGAGTCATTGTTCCTGCTCTTGACCTCGGAGACGCGCAAGATCCTGGAGTCGGTCGAGACCCTGATCGTGGACGAGATCCACTCGCTCGTCGCCAGCAAGCGCGGCGCGCATTTGTTTCTATCCCTCGAGCGGCTCCAGGCGCTGCGCGCGGGGAAACCACTGCAGCGCATCGGTCTCTCCGCGACGCAACGACCGCTGGAAGAAGTCGCCCGCCTGCTCGTGGGCTTCGACGCCGAGCTGCAGCAACGTCCGGTTACGATCATCGATGCGGCGCAGAAAAAGCCGCTGCGCTTGAGCGTGGAGTTACCGGAGCCCGTCGCCGAGCCGGCGACGGACGAGTCCGACCGCCTGCGCGACATCGTGAGTGGCCCAGCCACCCGAGGCCCCGCTGGCGCTCGTTCGGTTTGGCCCGCGGTGCACGAACGCCTCGTGGCATTGATCCGCGAACATCGCACGACGATGATCTTCGTCAACAGCCGCCGACTGTCTGAACGGCTCGCCTCGGCGTTGAACGAAGTAGCGGGCGAAGAGCTCGCGCTCGCTCACCACGGGTCGGTCGCGCGCGAAAAGCGGCAGGTCATCGAAGAGCGACTCAAAGCCGGCTTGCTGCCCGCGATCGTCGCCACCTCCTCGCTCGAGCTCGGGCTCGACATTGGCGCGGTGGATCTGGTCGTGCAAATCGAAGCGCCACCGTCGATCGCGTCGGGGTTGCAACGCATCGGGCGCGCGCATCACCACGTCGGCGGCACACCGCAGGGGGTGCTGATGCCGAAGCACAAGGCCGATCTGCTGGCCACCGCCGCGGCCACGCGCAGCATGGTTGAAGGCCGGGTCGAAGCCACTTTCTATCCGCGAAATCCGCTGGATGTGCTGGCGCAGCAGCTGGTCGCGATGTGCGCGGTCGAGCCGTACGACGTCGACACCTTGTACCGCGCAGTACGCCAAGCCGCGCCGTTCGCCGAACTACCGCGCTCCGCGTTCGACGGCGTGCTCGACATGCTCTCCGGCCGTTACCCTAGTGACGAGTTCGCGGAGCTCCGCCCACGCTTGGTCTGGGACCGCGTGAGTGGCACCGTGCGCGCACGTTCGTTCGCTTTGCGACTGGCCGTGACGAACGCCGGGACTATCCCCGATCGCGGACTTTATGGCGTATTCTTGGCCGGAGAAGACGGCCCCAAAGGCGGACGCCGCGTCGGTGAGTTGGACGAAGAGATGGTCTTCGAGCTGCGCGAGGGCGAAGTGTTCTTGCTCGGTGCCAGCTCTTGGCGTGCCGAGCAGATCACGCATGACCGCGTGCTGGTTACACCGGCTCCGGGAGAGCCCGGAAAAATGCCCTTCTGGCACGGGGATCGACCTGGCCGGCCGCTCGAATTCGGCAAGGCGGTGGGAGCGCTGACGCGCACGATCGCCCAAGCCCAACCGCCCGCGGCCGAAGCACTGCTCACCGAGCAATACTTCCTCGACACAGCCTCCGCGCACTCTCTGTCCGAGTACGTGCACGAACAGATGACTGCGGTCGGCGAAGTGCCGAGCGATCGCGTGATCGTGATCGAACGCTTCCTCGACGAGGTCGGCGATCATCGGGTGTGCGTGCTCACGCCCTTCGGCTCGCGCGTGCACGCGCCGTGGGCGACCGCGGTGACGGAAACACTCCGCACCCGCCGAGTCGGGGACATCGATAGTGTGTGGTCGGACGATGGCATGATCTTCCGCATTCCCGCGTCCGACGAACCCCCGCCGAGCGAGTGGTTCTTGCCTAGTTCGACCGAAGTCGAAGATCGTGTGAGCCGTGCGATTGATGGAACATCGCTATTTGCTGCGCGATTTCGCGAAGCCGCGGGGCGTGCCTTGCTCTTGCCTCGTCGCCACCCGACGCGCCGCCAGCCCCTGTGGGCGCAGCGCAAACGCGCCGCTGATCTGCTGGCCGTCGCCGCGCGGCATCCCACCTTCCCGATCGTGCTCGAGACCTACCGCGAGTGTTTACGAGACGTGTTCGATCTGCCGGGCCTGCTCTCGGTCCTCAGCGACGTCGAAAAGCGGCGCGTGCGCGTGCGCACGGTGGATACACTCGCGCCTTCGCCGTTCGCGGCGTCGCTCTTGTTCTCGTTCGTAGCAAACTTCGTGTACGAGGGCGACGCGCCCTTGGCCGAGCGCCGCGCCCAAGCGCTGACCATCGACCACGAGCGCCTACGCGAGCTCTTGGGCGAGACCGAGCTCCGGAGCTTGCTCGACCCGGAGATCATCGTCGAGCACGAGCGCTTCCTACAGAAGCTCAGCTACCCGGCCAAAGACGCAGACGCCTTGTGCGACGTCCTGCGCGCGCTCGGTGATCTCACCCTGAATGAACTGTATGAGCGGGCCGCAAGCGCCGCTGAGGCGCAGCGTTGGTTGCTCCAGCTGGAGCGCGAACACCGCGTGTTCCAAGTGCGGATCCAGCGCGAAACCCGCTATCTCGCCGCCGAAGACGCGGGCCGCTACCGAGACGCATTGGGCATCGTGCCGCCGCCCGGCACGCCCAGCGCATTTTTGGAGCCGGTGCCGGACGCGGTGAGTCAAATCGTCAGCCGGTACGCACGCAACCACGGTCCATTTCCCGAGTCGGCGTTGGGCATCCGCTACGGTCTATCGGGACAGAGCATCGCCGAGGTGATCGGTCAGCTTCGTCAGAGTGGGCGTCTGGTGTCCGGCGCATTCCTCACGGGCGGCCAAGGCGACGAACTGTGCGACGCCGAGGTACTGCGCACGTTGCGTCAGCGCTCACTCGCCCAATTGCGACGCGAGGTGGAGCCGGTCGAGCCGGTCGTCTTGTGCCGGTTCCTACTCGAGTACCAAGGCACGACCCATCCACGCCGCGGCGACGCCGCACTGCTCGACGCAGTGGGTCAGCTCGAAGGCTGTCCCTTACCCGCGTCGGCGTTGCTCAAGGACATTTTGCCCGCCCGCGTGCGCGGCATGACCCCGCGCGACTTGGACGCGCTATGCAGTAGCGGTGAGGTGGTCTGGGCGGGCGTCGAACCGATCGGCAGCAGTGACGGCCGAATTGCCCTGTATTTGGCCGAACACGAGGCGCTCCTGGCGCGTACGATCACCCCCATTCAAACCGAGCAAGCAAACGCAATTCGCGCCACGCTCGCTCGTCGTGGCGCCGTGTTCTTCGCCGAGTTGCTGCGTGAAACCGGTGGCTTCCCCAACGACGTCCTGAGCACGTTGTGGGACATGGTCTGGTCGGGTGAAGTCACCAACGATTCGCTCGAGGCCCTGCGCAGCCTGCTGCGCCCCGCATCGAGCAAGCGTGACGGTCGGAGCGCGCGGCTACCCGCGAGCCGCCGTTCGACTCAGGGTCGGCTCCCCGGCAGTGAAGGGCGCTGGTCGCTGCGCAGCGCGCGTTGGGGGCAACCTGCGAGCGATACCGATCGTCGGGCCGCACTGGCACGGGCGCTGCTCGAACGCTACGGCGTAGTTACCCGTGAAGTGGCGCACGCGGAATCGCTCGAGGGCGGCTTTTCCAGCGTGTACGAGATCTTGAAGGTGATGGAGTCGGCAGGGCGCATCCGTCGTGGCTACTTCGTAGCCGGGCACGGCGGCGTACAATTCGCACTCCCTGGCGCGGACGAAGATCTGCGCGCCCAGCGCACGCCGAGGGAAGACACGCCTCGCGCGCAAGTTTTGTCCGCGGTGGATCCGGCCAATCCGTACGGAGCGTTGCTGCCCTGGCCCGAGCGCGAAGGCAGCGCCGCGGCGGGTCGCTTGGCGCGCACGGCCGGTGCCTTCGTGGTGCTCCATCGCGGCGCGCTCGTCGCCTACCTGCAAAACGCTGGCGCATTGACGAGCTTCGGCTCCGAACCCAACACCGAACGCGAGCGCGCCCTCGCTAGCTCCTTGGCCGCTTGGGCTCGCGCTCAGCCGTTCCGACGCGCCTTTCGCATCGCAACCATCGACGGCGCCCCCGCGGCGGAGCACGTCATCGCGAATGCGTTTCGCGAGGCAGGCTTCGTGGCGGCGGGCGGCGGACTACTCTTGAGCCTGCGCGATCGCGGCCCCGAGCTGGAACCGGAGCTCGAGCCCGAAACCGAGGCCGAATTCGAGGAAGCCGATGCCGGAGGGTGACACCCTCCACCGCACCGCGCACACGCTCGCTCGCGTGCTGACGGGCCAGCGCCTCGTCCGCGTGCGCTCCTCGGTACCCGCGATTGCCCACGCCGAGCTCGCCGGGCACGTCGTCGAAGCGGTCAGTGCGCAAGGCAAGAACCTGCTGGTCCGCTTCGACGATGGGCGCGTGCTGCACACGCATCTCAAGATGCGCGGCTCCTGGCACGTGTATCGCCCCGGCGAACGCTTTCAACGGCCGGAGCACCAAGCGCGGGTCGTGTTGGAAGTGTCGGATGCCCTCGCCGTTTGCTTCGCGGCACCGACGGTACGCCTGCTCGCGGCCCACGCCGCCGCCAATGATCCGTACTTAACCGGACTTGGGCCAGACTTGATCCCCGACCAGTTCGACCTCGAACAGGCGGTCACTGGCCTGCAAGCGCTGGGCGAGCTCTCGCTGGGCGAAGCCGTGATGACTCAAACCGCCTTGTCCGGCATCGGCAATATCTACAAATCAGAGACGTTGTTCGTCTGTCGTTTGAATCCTTTTCTGGCTGTTTCCGCGCTGCATCGCGACGCCCTAGTGCGTGTCGTGCAGACGGCTCGCGAGCTACTGCGGAGAAATGCCCTGCCGGGCTCGCCCCAGCGCACCACCACCACTACCGGCACGAGCGGACAGTACTGGGTATATCGACGCTCTGGGCAGGCGTGCCGCGTGTGCGGCAACTCGGTGCGCATGCAGCGGCAAGGCGCGCTGCACCGCTCCACGTACTATTGTCCGCACTGTCAGAGCAGTCCCTGACGGCGCCGTGCGTACCAGTGCGCGCCGAGCGCGAGCGAAGCCGCCAATGTCCAAGCCCACGCCGGCAGAAGCGGCACGCTGCTGCGCTCGGCCGCCACCTCGATGGGATCCGGGACTGGCAAGTCACCGACCTGGGCAAGCGACACCGCGTGTCCACCGCTCAGCTTGGCGATCCGCGCCAGGCGCTCCGGGTCGGGACGCGAATCACTCCACGCCGGCCCGCCGCGTTCGCAAGCGAAATCGAAGCGCGTGGGCGGCGCGGCGCCGACGCGTGCGCTCGCCGAGTAGCCACCCGGCTCGAGCGCACCGAGCTCCAATTCCAACGCTCCAGGCGCAGGATTCTTCACGTTTTTCGTGATCACGGGAGCGCGCTGCGGTCCAAGCCGCGTGAGTTGCAAGGACACGTCACCGGTCGATCCCGGCAAGCGCACGAGTCGCAGGCTCGCCGGCAGACCGGCGATGCACGGGCCCGACAGCTCCAAGCGCAACGCTTCGTAACGCGGGTCACGCATCAGCCAGCCCACCAAGCCATCCCACAACGCACCGTAAGCACGACCCGCCGCCCGATCCGCGAACTCGCTGAAGGCCAAGGCGTGCGTGCCGTCCACGCCCAGCGCGATCGAGCGGCCATCACCGGCCTCACCCAAAGCGAGCACGGGCATCGCGCTCTGCCCGACGCGCCGATCCGGGTGCTCCCAGAGGGTGATCGCGTTGGGACGCGCGACGCCGAGCGTGTTCGAGCCGGTGAACGTGGGCAGATCGTCTGCGAAGAGCTCGGTCAAACCGCGCAGGACCGGCGCCGAGCGCCCGGCTTCGGTGTAGCGCGGCACGAAATCAGCGGTATCGAAGGGCTGGTCTCCCGCGCGCAGTTCCACCGGCAACACGCTTTCCAAGGGTGACCGCGCGTAGCCGCCGCCCGCGAACGCAGAGGGACCGCCGACCATGATCAAGCCGCCGCCTCCGCGCACGTAGTTGGCGAGGGCCGGCAAATGCCGCGCCAGCTTGTACGTAACGGCGTCGATGTCTTGCAAGATCACCGCGTCGAAGCTGGGCAAATGCTCGGTGAACAGCTCGTCGACCGGGAACGGAATCAGCGCCAGCTCCGAGTCTTCGCTGGTTTCGGTGTTGTCTTCGTCCGTGCGCAAGATGAAGAACGCAATCAAGTCGATCGACTCGTCGCTCTTCAGCCACATCCTGAGCGCTCGCACGTCGTAGGTCGGACGCCCCGCGACATGCAGCAAGCGCAGCCGATCACGAGTCACGCTGAAGGTGAGAATGCGCCCGTTATTTTCGGGGATGGTGTCGCCCTCGGGTGGCTCGATGCTGACCTCGACCAAGCGAGCGCCGGCGCGTTCCAGAGTGATGCTGAGCTCTACCGTCGCCGTATCGCCCGTCATTTTCGCGACGCCGGAGGCCAAAACGAAGGGTTCGACGCCCTGGCGCAGCTCGCGCGCCGTGACGGGGATCTCGCCGCAGTTGAGACCTCCCCCGCAACCGATCTCGATCGTGAGCGCAAGCGCTTGGTGCGCGACGGTCGCTCCCGAGGTGCGAATCGACCGAATGCTCGCGTCGCGAGGCGCTTGCTCGGTGACCGCCACGGTGTGAATCGGCGCGCCCAACGACGCGCCCAGCTCGCGCAACGCGGCGTCGTCCGAGGAAGCGCCGGGGCGCGTGAAGCGTCCGTCACTGACGACCACGACTGCTTTGGGCCGTTCACCCGGCTCTTGCGCGAGAGCGTTCAGCGCGCCGCTCAGATCGGTCTCGTCCGAGAGTTCACTCGCGCTCGTGTGCGCGAGCGCATCGGCGACGACCAAGGGGCGAAGCTCACCAGCACCGAAACCGCGCACCGCGACGCGCGCGCCCGCGAGTCGTTTGCTCACGGCGTCTGCGGCGCGGAGCGCCAGTTCACGCCTCGTTTTGCCCTCGCTCGGCAGCAACAAACGCCGCGATTCGTCGACCAAAACGACGACCTTCGCGCCCACGCTCACGCCCCGCGTATTGACGCGCGCTGGCCGCAGCACGGCCGCGGCGACGAGCAGCAGCGCGAGTAGTCCCGAAAGCAAGACCCAAGCGGCCGCGCCTTCACGTTTGCGCAGTTCGAAGCCCAAAAAAGCAAGCGAGGCCAGCGCGAGGCCCAGGATCGCAAACAAGGTCAGCTGGGGTACGCCCTCAGCGAGCGCCAACGCGGCCAGATTCATGGTTTCTGTCGAGCTCGACGCCGCATCAAGAACGGTGCGTGTACCTGGTCGTCCTTGTAGTCGGAACAGAGCACGTACATCGCGATGTTCACCGCGAGTCGCACCGCGTGTTCGCGTTGCTCGAGCCCCCCCGGCTCGGTTTGCAGCGCGAAGCCCTCGCCATTGCGGGCCAAGGCGCCCAGCAAGTCATGCTCCAGAAAAATGACCTGGGTGTTCTTTCCGCGGACGATGGCCGAAATTTCAGGCGGGCCCAATACGCGCCCCACCGGTCGATCGACGATGTAAAACGTCTTGTAAATGACGTGGCCGGGATCCAGGCGTACCGGCGCAGATTCGGGTAATACTCGTGCCAGCTCGCGACGCGCACCGCGCCCGAATGTGCCCGACGCCGGGTTCGAATCGTCGACGACGAGCACGCCGCCGAGGCGAATGAAGCGCGTCAGTCCGCGCACCTCGGCTGCAGAGAGCGGTCCGGGATCGGCGTCACCCGCCCAGATCACGAACGGCTCGGCCTGCAGCGCGGGCTGATCGGCCGCCACCTCGGAAGCGACCAAGCGTGCAGGCGCGCTGGTGCGGCGCACCAGCTCCCATGACCAACGCCCAGCCCCGGAGCTGCGCACGCCGAGCGGCGGATGGGAACCGGCTCGTAAGAGGCGCGGATGAAAGGCGCCCCCATCACCGAAGGCGAAGGCACGCGCTGACCAAAGCGAAAGCGGGACGGTCAGCGCGGCACGACGGGTGAAGCGGGCAGGCATCAATCGAAGTCCTGCACGCGCCACACGCCCGCTTCGCGACGTAGCTTCACTTGATGGCCGCCAGGCACTTGCACCACAGCGTTGTCGCCGGAAACTTTCACCTCCAAAGTCTCCGGATTTTCCAGGCCCTCGACCAGCGATTTCAGATCCCCTTCCAGGGCCTGTCGTGTTTCCGCAGAAAGCACACCGAGGAGCGCGGGATAGCTGCGCCGAGCCAAAGCGCGGCGAAAGTCCCCGAGGGCCTCGGAAGGGCTCCTGGGCCGGCTGGGCACGGTGCCCAGCGAGCTGAGGTGAAATGCACCGTCTTCGAGATCGAAGAGCGCACTTTCCCCGTCTTCGAAGCGGATCTCGGCGGAGGCCTGGACGCGGGTCTCGGGCGAGAGCAATGCTGCCCCTTGTCGGCTGAGCTCGGCCTTGGCTTGCTCCACCAATCTCTGAGTGCCCTGACGGCCGTAGTCACGCTGCGCTTCGCTGCTCAGCAGGGCATAAATGCGCTCTGAATCGCCCGTGCGCGCCGCTTCGGCATAGCGCGTGGCGGCGAGCTTCGGGTCCGGCAAGCGCGTCTGTGCGCAACCGACTGCCAGGCCAACGAGCAGGCCGAGGCCGAGACCGGCGTGGGCGGCAAGCGCGCTCGGAACTGGAAAGGCGGACCGCATGGCGTGAGACAGCTAGCGAAAGCCGAGCCACTTGGCTACTGTTTGCGGCGGATGTTGGCAATGGTCGGCTCTCGCCCGGCGCTGGCGCTCGTTGCCGCGCTCGTTTCGCTGGCCTGCAGCGGCCCGCCGCCCCGAACCGTAAACCCGAGTCGGCCGCTCGACGAGCGCCGCGCCATCGAATTGATCAGCGAGGTCTTCCGCGATGAGCATGACCGCGCGGTACCGGGCGGTAACCTAGCACTATCCGACAGCCAAAATCTGCACGTCGACGTGAACGGGCAGGATCGAAAATACGGTGTGGCCTACGTTACCGCGAGCGAGCGCATCGCTCTCGGCGGCACGCTGCCGCCTCGCGACCCGGCCATGGGCGACGCGCTTCAGCTCGTGTCAGGCTTGGGAGCAGATGGCGATGCCCGCGTACTCGTCCTGCAAGACGCCGACTACATGTTGGATGATCACGTAGGCGACGCCCACGAAGCCAGTAGCGCGACCACCGAGCAGAGACTCAAGCGCGACGTACACGACTTTCTCGTGCGCGCGCACAAAGAAAAATGGCCCTGACCGTCAGCGCACGTTCCCGCTTTGCGGGTCCGAGTACACCGAACTTGATCAAGGGCGCGGCGATCTGCGCGGCGGTGGGCATCGCTTCGTCGCTCAGCGAATACGCGGACCTCGGGAAATGGCTGGCGGTTGCCGGCGTTTTGCTGCTGATCCTGGGCCTGCATCGCTTCGGCCGGACGGGTCCCGACTCGGCAATAGTTTTCGAGCTGAGCCCGCCGCGCAAGAAGAGGAAAAAGAAAAAGCTGGCCGCGGAGGCCGAGTCAGCCAGCGGCTCGGCCGAAACCCAAACCGACACAGAAGGCGAATCCGAGCCGTAAGAGTGTGGTCTCAGGTTTCGCTGCGTAGCACGGCGACCGCCACGTCTTTGCCGAGGTCCGGAGTGAGCTCGACACCGAGACCGAATTCACGTCCCGCGATTTCGAGTTCGAACGAGGTGGGCGAAGTCGCCGAAGCGTTCGTCAATGGCGAGAGTTGCGCGATCGCGCGAGCGTTCACCTCGGGGGAGATCGGCGCGCCGAAGACCTCCTTGCCCACGACCATGTACACGTACACGAGCGGCATCTTCTGCCCTTCTGCGAGTGCACCTCGTAGGTTGGACGCCAGCGCGAACTCCAGCCTGCGCGCGTATGCGGCCCAAGACCAGCCGGTCACGTACAGACCCTTCACTTCGGCACCGGCGAGTACCGGCTGCGCCGCAACCCACTGACCATCGGCGCGCCCGCGCACGCCGGAAGCTTCCGGCAAGGAACCGCGCGATTCGACGTACTGACCGGCGAGCGCGGTTTTGAGCTCGGGGAATGCTGGGAGGAGCGCGTGCCCGGCCATCGCATCCTGATCTTGATCGTTTCTGATCACGACGCCGTCCGTACCCGTGACTGCGAAGAACGTGCCTTTGGAGACGCGTAGATCTTGGACCTTGTTGCGCGCGATCTCGAGCGCGGAGCGTGCGCCATGCGGATCGTCGCTGGCGGGCTTTCCAGTACTGAAGATTGGCAGCAGAAACTTCGCACCCTGCGGCAAACCAGAACGCACTTCAGCGACGTCGTTGTGGGTGGCGAGGGCCAACGCGACCACATCGGCCTTGGCCTTCTCGGCGCTGATCGCGCTTTGTTTTTTGCATCCGGACGAGACGGACGCGAGCAGCAGAGTGAATACCGAGACGCAGAGCCGCCCTGAAAACGAGAATGTAGGCAAACGTCGCACTTTCATCTTTGAAAGATGGGCATACGCCGATGCACGGAGCGCGCAAATCAAAATCGCGGAACTCTGCGATCGCTATGACAGTTGTGGTTCCGACGAGCGCGAACTCGGACAGCGAGGAGAGCGCGCAGTTGCGGCTTCATTGATTCTAGAGACTCTCCTCGTGCGCCGAACCCGCGTGCGTTCATTCTCGGCAAACGCTCTGGGATGAGATGCCCTTCACCCCTCGGGATGGAATTTGTGGCGTGTTTGTAAGGCGAATGCCAGGTGCTTTTGATGCTCCTTCGCGGTGCCGGCACTGTGCGTCTAGTCATTAAAGCTGGGACTGGTTTCGCATCCATTGAAGCCGAGAAGACTGAGTGTTATTAGTGGTCGATAGTTAGAGATCCGCTTGCGTGCCCCGTGCACCAAGGAGCAGCTCACCTTGACCTCGTACGCCCCGCCCCGCCCAGTGCCGCGCTCCAACCGCCTATCGGATGCTCCACAAGCGATGCACGCGCCGGGGCCACGCCGCGCCTCGCACACCGCGTTGGAACGCTTGGTTTCTCCGGATGATTTGAGCGTGGTGTTTCAGCCCATCGTAGACATGACGGACGGTGGGTTGTTCGCCCACGAGGCGCTGGTGCGCTGCGCCGTACCCGCGCTGAAGAACCCACTCGTGTTGTTCGAGCGTGCGTTGGAGGTCGGTTGCGCTGGCCGGCTCGGTCGGATGATTCGCGAGATCGCGGTGCCGCTCAGCGCTGGCCGCCCGCTGTTTCTCAACGTGCATCCGCAGGAATTGCACGAAGCGTGGATCGTCCGCCCGGATGACCCCATCTTCGGTCACGACCACGTGCTGTACGTGGAAGTGACGGAAGCCATGCCGCTCAAGCAGCACGAGCTATGCATGAACGTCTTGCGTGAGCTGCGCTCGCGCTGCCAGGTCGAACTCGTGGTCGATGATCTGGGTGCCGGTTACTCGAACCTGAAGCGCATTTTGGATTTGCATCCCAAAATCGTGAAGCTCGATCGCGAGCTGATCATCAATCTCGATCGCAATCCACGTCAGCAGAAGCTCGTCTCCGGCATCGTCCGCATGTGCGTCGATCTCGACGCCATGGTGGTGGCCGAGGGCATCGAGACCGACCAAGAATTCATCGCCCTGCAAGACATCGGCGTGCACTACGGTCAGGGCTATCTCTTCGCTCGGCCCGCGTATCCGATGCCCGCCGTCACCTGGCCGCCGGATTCGCACGTGCAGCTGAAGCCGGGCATGAAGCGCGCCTCGAGCTATCCGCCGCCGGCGGCGTAGCGCACTAGAAAGAGTGGGGCGCTCGCGAAACAGAGGGGCGCTCGCGAACCAGCCGCGCACCTCACAGAAGCGCGTTGTTCCCGCCGATCACGCGCAAACCCGAAGCCGCACTACGAAGCGTTAGCGCTGTGCTTCGTGTCTCGAGATTTCGACGCGGAAGCGACAGCGGGAGCGTTGGAGCGGGGCAGTGACATGGCTGACAACACTGCGCATTCGGAGGTGCGTTGCGGGATCGCGAGCGCCCCCTCGGAAAAGCTCAGAGCGCGGCCAATACGGCTTCGACGTGGCCGGGCACGCGCACGCCGTTCCACGATTTTGCGATTTTTCCGGTCTTGTCGACGATGAACGTGCTGCGCTGAACGCCCATGTATTCGCGTCCGTAGTTGAGTTTCTTGATCCAGATGCCGTACGCGCTGATCAGCGTCTTGTCGACGTCGGACAAAAGCGAGAAGTTCAGGCCGTACTTCTCCTTGAACTTCGCGTGCCGCTTCGGGTCATCGGGGCTGACACCGAAAACTCGTACCTTGGCGCTGTTGAACGCTTTGAGGTTATCGCGAAAGTCGCAAGCCTCTTTGGTGCAGCCCGGGGTGTCGTCCTTGGGATAGAAATAAATCACGTATGGTTTGCCAGCGAGGCTGGTCGAACTGACCACGGCCCCGGTTTCGTCCGGCAACGAGAACGCGGGCGCCTTGCTCCCTTCACCCAGACCCGGACTGGCAGCCGCGGGAGCCACCGCGGCTCGTGCGGCGGCCTTGGCCGGAACCTTCGTGCTGACCTTGGGAGCGGCCTTCGCGGCTTTCACGGGCGACGCTTTGCTGGCTGAACTGACTTTTGTTTTGCTTTTCTTGGCTGCCATCCGAAGCTCCATCGCAACGTATCCTGACCGTCGCTTTCGCGCCTCGGAAGCTATCACGAGCCGCAGATCCGCGGATATTGCAGCAAGGACCGGGCCTTGTCGGGCGCAACGATTCGAGTAAATTGCCCGGCGATGCTCGAACTTCCCGATCCAGGCCTGTACCGAACCACGCAACCCCTGCCCGGCAACGAAGCCAGCTTCCCCGCGGGCGTCCTCGTCTACGTTGGACAGCCGTCGAACGGCGGAGTGAAGTTCGTCGTGCGCCCCGCAGACAACCGTCGCAATCGCTGGTTTTGGCGCGAGCCGATCACGCCCTTGCGCTCGGCCAGCTGGGCCAAGACCCTGAAGCAGTTGCCCTCGGAGGGCTTCTACGTCTTGCCCGAAGCGCTCGAGTTCGAAGGCGGTGGCCGCTGGCTCAAGAATGCCATCGTGCAACTCGGCTACAACGAAAACGGCGTGGGCATCTTGTTCGTGGGCGAGTGGGCCGAAGACGCAGAAGAAAACGTGCTGCGCTTCAGCGACCGCGGGCTGCTGATTGACGACACGCTCTTGGGGCGCCTGATCTGGGCGCCGATCTTACCAGTGCGTCCGGCGGGCACGGCGGCCAACACCAACGCCTGACGGATATACGATCGAGAAGTGGAGACGTGAGCGGCTCGAACTCCGGCGGTCTGAGCCGCTCTACCGTCCCTGATCGCGCGAAGGGCGCGCGATCAGCTCGTCACTTCGCGGCGGCTAGATTCTTGGCTACGAAATCCCAATTCACCAACTTATCGAGAAAGGCTTCCAAAAAGCCTTTCCGGTTGTTGCGATGGTCCAAGTAATACGCGTGCTCCCAAACGTCAGCCACCAAGAGCGGCACGTCCGAAGTGGTGAGCGGAGTTTCGGCGTTCGGCGTCTTCACGATCTTGCCCTTGCCTTCGGACAGTACGAGCCAGGCCCAGCCCGAGCCGAACTGAGTCAAGCCGGCTTGAATGAAGTCGGTCTTGAATTTCTCGTAACCGCCCAAGCCCGTGATCAGATCGGCCACGGGACCTTCGGGCGGGGCGCCGCCACCGTTCGGCTTCATGCTCTCCCAGAAGAAGGTGTGGTTCCAAACCTGAGCCGCGTTGTTGAACACGGGGCCCGAGCTCGACTTGATGATCTCGACCAGGCTCTTCGACTCTTCCGGCTTACCAGCGATCAGACCGTTCAAGGTCGTCGCGTAAGTCTTGTGATGCTTCTCGTAGTGGTAGTCGAACGTCTCTTGCTTCATGACCGGCTCGAGCGCGTTTTTCGCGTACGGGAGCGGGGGGACTTCAATTGCCATTGCTGACTCCTTGGGTTCTCTTGTTTCCGGCTCGGAAATCTCGATGCAGAGCACCGCTCTGTCAACGGGCAAGCGCGCCTTTTGGCATTTTTATCGAAGCCGCATGGCAAAGCAGGCACAGCGCGTGACCCCGGCCGCCGACCTGGTCTCGGACCTGAGCAAAACCTCGCTGCTCGACCTGTATTACGACGTAGATGTCGCGGCTTTGTCGCCCCGGCTTCGCGATCGCTTCGTCAAGCTCAGCCGTGACGCGGCCACGGACGCATTCCTCGCGCAAGCCGGCCGCGGACGGCATTCGTGGTGGCGCACCCAGCTGCATCGCTTGCTGCGCCAGTTCATGTCCGACTTCGACGTGAACGGCCTGCTCGACATGTACCCGCTGTTCGTGGCCAGCACCGAGCATTGGCGATTGCTGCTGGGGCCGCAAAGCGTCGCGCGGCTGCTCGACGTCGGAGCCGGCTCGGGCAACGTCACGCGCACGCTGGTCCCCCTCGCCGATCACGTGGTGACCACCGAGCTTTCACGCCACATGGCAGAACGGCTGCGCCGGTCCGGCCTCGAGTGTCACGAGCTCGACCTCGCCGAGCGCGATCTGCCCGGCCCGACTTTCGACCTCATCACCTGCCTGAACGTGCTCGATCGCACCGCGCGCCCAAAGCAACTGCTGCGCCGAATGTACGAACGCCTACAGCCGGGCGGGCGACTCTTGATCGCGTTGGCCCTGCCCTACAACCCGTTCTTCTTTAGTGGCAACAGCACCCCCGAGCCATTGGAACGCCTCGCCTGCGCGGAACCAAGTTGGGAAGCCGCGGTCAACAGCCTGGTCGAGCGCGAACTCGAGCCGC
>Ga0247777_1000059_pt1 | contig 42344 bp, 73 predicted proteins | sample UWRJL154409C5_FD_179937 | JGI IMG/M metagenome (GOLD analysis project Ga0247777, IMG submission 179937) | Plant litter microbial communities from Arlington Agricultural Research Station in Wisconsin, United States - UWRJ-L154-409C-5 | ecosystem: Environmental > Terrestrial > Plant litter >...
CATATACGTAAAGTACCAATCCACCATGAAGGCTAGGAGTATTAGGGCTACAACTATGGTTATCTTACTTATTAGGCGCATTATTTTTTCCCTTTATCTTTTCTAGCAGTATCTTTCCTTTTCTCACTGCTTGAACGTAGTCTTTTATCACCTGATTCTCCGGATTCGGCTTCGGAAGTCTTCTCTTTTCCATGGTTAACCCTCAGTATTTTACTAGCTATTAATGAATATAGTTTATCGACACTATGTGCATAGAATTCTTGAGTTTCGGGCACGAACTTTATATTGTTCGCCTCCCATATACGCACGACGATATGTATGATCTCGTGTATTAATGAAGACTGATCTTCTAGTGTCCAGTTGAGATTGTTCAACCAGATAAGATACACATTAGCTTTGCCTGGTGACGAGTAGTGGGTGGAGAAAGCCATAAAGTTTGGGTTTAATCCTTCGTTATCATCATCGCTCACACCGATCCTTCTCTGCCAGGAGAGCAGATTAGCCTCAGTATTGTTACAAAACACATGTATTTCTTGCTTGAATATCGGGTCATACACTTTGAAACTTATGGGTTTTATGTCACTCATTGTCTTGCATTTCTTTAGTGAGCTGCTCGATGTCGGTCAGGAACACTTTTAACGTCTGTCCATCATCCTGAAGGCTGTATTCAACCTTAAATGACTTTCCCTTCCATACTACGACTTCCCTACCACTGCCGTCCGAGAGGTGGTTAATAACCTCGAATCTATTGACAGTATCCGTGCGCTCCAGCACCTTCTGATCTATATGGGCTTGGAGAGCGGCTTTAGACTTTAGGTCTGAGTGATGAAATTCTTTGTCACGCTCCTCCTCGGTCAATATGTCGATGATGAAGCCCATTGTTGCTATCGCGTAGGCTAAAGCATGATCATCCAGTATTTCCTCTAGTGGGTCGGTTGTGTTTGGGGTCATCACCAATCACCTCTGATGTACTTCTCTATCCGATACGCGGCCTCTTGGGGCGTATGGCCGTCGTATTCTGGCGCACGCTCAGACTCAAGTACCTTGAACAGATCCCAGTGTTGACCCTTGTAATGGTTTGACACCTGGCCAGTAGGTAATTGAGCAACTACCACAAAGTAGTTTTCTTTGCCGAAGCACAGCTCGCCATCAGAGTGTCGCCATGACTTCGTGACAACTGCGCCATCATCATGGTTACTATAGTCTGCATATAGCTGATTAAACCAGCCAGCTTGCAATAACATTCGATAGTGGTAAAGCTCTTCAAACGTGTGATAACCATCAGATACCTCACTAATTGTCTCGTAATAACCCTCTTCATTCTTACCATCATTGATGATTAGCGTACTCATCTACTTATCTCCTTCAGGTTTAGCGGTGTCTATGTCAACACCGGAATTTTCTATGTCGCTTCTATGTAAGGTGGGGGTAGTAAGGCCAAGTTTGGCACGGATTTCTTGACGCAATACGTTTTTTCCATTCTTCTCTGCGTATATCGCCACGTCCATCGGATCGTCAAATCTTTCGTCATACGACACGGTGTCACCCCTTCTAAGCGCCTTACCACGCCACACGACCTCGTCATCGCTTCCTATTGCTGCCTCTACTTGCTCTCGGGGGAGGAATTTATCTAATATCTCATTGAGTGCCATGTACATATAGTCTTCGTCTGGGTCACGGTCGAATATTTGGGCATAGAAGAAACTCTCGATTATTTTCCTTAGTTCTTCAACGCTATTGGATTGTTGGTTAGAGTGGGTCATAGCTCAGGCACCTCACTAAGCTCTTTCTTAGTTAGCCACTGCAACTCCGGGCCGAGTTCAAAGGCATATCTGTCGGTGGTCTGGTGCTGGTAACTTTCATACCACTCGTCTATAGCTGAACCGATAAGGGATTCGAGTTGGTGCTTACTGCCGCCAACGGTGTCGTCGAGGGCGTAGTGGGTAACCTCCTCATAGATGCCACGTTTCGTAAGCACGATGGTTGGTATTCGCCTTTCCTCCAGGTTGCCTTTGAATACTGCATCGTGGAAGTGGCACAGTATAGGGCCGCCATCGTTGGAGTTGGCTGTCCTTGTCCTGCAATCTTCACAGTCCATATAGTTTTCTACTTTACGCATCTGTCTTCTCCTTATCCTAACTTCCCATTAGCAGCCATAACAACAATTCCCATTACAAAACCTAGGACAGTGATTGATATACCTACTATGGCTATTATTTTTCCTACTGTTACTTCTGAGCCTTGCTTCTGGCCTTCGCCTCGTGTCAATCGCTCGGTTAGGGCTGCTATTTCCTTCTCTAGGGCTGTGAGCTGTTCTTTGGTGGCAACGCCCTGACGAAGTTCGTTCAGCAAGTCGAACCTTTTCTCGGCCGATACCTCTGTCTTACGGCTCTCCTCTTTAACAGCTACCAATGCAGCTTGAAGTGCCTTGTCCTTCTCTGCTAAGATAGCTTCAAAGTAGTCTTTGAGGCTGGCTACGTCCCAGGCCATCACTTATTCCAAAGCTCGTCAGCCTGCTTATCGGCGAGCGCCTTAGCGACGAGTGGCCTCATCTCTTCAGGTGTAAACTCAAGCTTCGGTAGGTCAGCCTGTTCAACCAGGGCTTTGACTAATTGGTTCCTGACTTCTTGGCGTACAGTCTTGGTTATCCACTCTAGATTGCCCATTAGATCGGAGTCCAGCCAATCATCGGGGAGTTCAATCAATACCTTCATTGTTCCTCCTTATTAGTCTTAATATAGCCGTGGTCTTTTCTCCTAAAAGCTCGGTTCATCTGGCAATGCATCTCTGTATGATCTATAGCCGTAGAGCCACAGAGGTCACATTTTTGCCCGCCCTTCGGTTTCAGAGGCAAAGGAAACTGAATTGCTGACGACGATCCATGTTTAATAGGGTCGCAAGGGTGGCAAATTATACATCCTTGCTTACATGTGGGGCATGGCGCCATACATCCGTGCGTGCTCATTGTCTTAACTCCTGCATTACAACCTGCTTAAGAACGACTGGAGTGTATCTAGGCTTTGGATATTCAAACCCATCGACGCGCTTAATAGCCTCTTCTTTCGACTTCTCTATCGAGAGTTGCGTTGCCTTAATAAGGGCGTCTTGATATTCGTCACATCCTTCAGTACGCCATGAGAAATCATAGTAGGTGTGCTTAAAATGATTGTCCTCTACGAAGACGCCGGGGATATACTTACTCATGATATGCCTCACTGTTGGTAGCCCTGTACCCAGCTTTATTCCGAGCTGTAATATATGCACCGTCTTGGGCTTTATTAATGGCGTCCTTGTAGCCTGTGCGGCCTGCCTCACTGTTGGTAGGGATAAGCTGGCGTTTCGCCTCGGCTATTAAGTCTTGGTAGCGTGCTCGGTTCCAGAGTTGCGTATTGTCATCCCAATACACGGCAAACTCTTCCCCGTCAATGGTATTGAGCATCATAGGGCGCATACGCTGGATGGTACTCTCAACGGTCTTGACGTGCCTTAGTTCCTGAGCCCCCCTATCCTGCTTAATGAGCTGCATGATCCTAGCGAGCTTTTGTTTCCGGATAACCGGCTGCTCAAATATCTCACGGAGCTCGGCATCTACCTGCTTTTCTAAGAGTTCATCATCCATTGGTCTTTCCTTCCTGCTAGTGACCACATTTTGTATTGTGTATACCTGGGCCGTGGCGCTCGAACCCGAGGTTTCTGTAACATCTCTGGCACTCAACCGGGCAGCCGTTTACAAAAAACCAGTACTTACGCATATGGAGTCCTATCTTGCATAGAAAGGGTATCCTCGGTTGCTGCTTGCTCACTTGGTCTTTCCTTCCCGTTTGGGGTAGCGCTCTTCATCAGCGGCCAATTCTAAAAAGCTCTTGCGCACACACTCACCTATTTTTGCGTTGTCGAGGTCATAACTATACTGGTCTTCTCCCGTAGGATATTTACCCACTAGGGTAGCCACGCGTCCTGCTTGAACATATTCTTGAGCTAAGTCCAACCGTACCTGCTGTGCCACATCGTAAAAGAAGTTGGCCTGCTTATTGGTGAAGTTCAGGCCGTTTCCACGCCATGAAGCTGGTTTAGGATTGTATTTAGAAATAATGCGAACAAATTCCTGTTTTTCCATGAACGCTGCTACTTTTTCTTGTTTGGTCATACGCCTAGCCCCTTGTGCCTATCGTAGTTGTTGTTATCCCATTTGCGGTGAAAATCAAACTCACTCGCAAAATGCGGTTGAGGTGACTCATAGATCTTTTTGACCACCCAAACAATCTCGGGGTTATAGTCTGCGAGGGTGATCTTTGCTCCTTCAGCAAGTCGGGGGTGTCTATCCAGCCAGGTTGTCATTGTTCGGTTATCTGCTATTAGGTCACAGAGTACTATCTGTTTACTCATTTCGATGCCTCTTTCTTTAAATCATGAAGACGTCGCTTCACGTTTTCATATGTCCACCTGGGAGAAGATGCTGACTCGTTAACATGTAGCACCGTCGTAAGTTCATCTATCCGTGCGGCTACGATCTCCTTGCTAGATTTATCAATAGCAGCGTCCCAGCCGTCACTACGTCCTCTCTCTTCTGCGGCTCGTACAGCAGCTTGGAGATGGGCGGCGAAGAAAGCACGAACCTCTTTTGGTGTAGCTGCAAATATATCCTCACCGTCTGAACCTGGCTGGAAGTCGCCATAGGTGTGGGTCTTAATAAAAGCTTCTAGATCGTCATCTGGCATTTAATGCTCCTTCGACTTGTTTTATATATGATTCGGTTAGGCGGCCATGGGCCTTGAAGTGGTGAAATCTACACAGCCATAAGACATCTTTCCAGTGCTCCCCCTCGTAACCCAAATAATGATGGGCGTCCACCTTGGGATTGCCACACTCCTGGCAAGGTTGTCTCTGAATGTCCCCTCTGTTCACGGCGCTACGCAAGCGAACACGTGCCGCCTCTTTCTCAGGGTACTTTGCACGGGCATTCAAGTGAGCGCGCCTCTGTACTTCGCGTCCTGCGTCTGATCTCTTGTATTCACGCTTTGTCGCAAGCTTTTTCTCGCGGTGTTTTACATAGGTCTCTTTAGAAATAAGATTCTGGCATGGGCGGCAGTAAGCTAAGGGTTGGCCTTCCTGTTTACCCCTGCGTGGAGTATAGTCGGCTACCGGCTTTGATACTTCGCATCTAGCACAGACCCTCTCGCCCGGTTTATTTGGCATGCCATGCCTGGGCCTACTTGGATACACAATATGGGGGTCGCCATGCCTTGTAAGGCGCTTGTAATGCATTGAACAATAACCTTTAGCACTGTGGTCGCCAAGAGTTCTTTCACAGCCGAGCGCCTTACACAGTCTTTGTTCTGTATCATTCATTGCTATTCTCCATTTAGGGGTTAGTTATTCGGCATGTCCTTATAAGACAGACCTTCTTTCCATTTGATGAATCTTGCCCTTTTGGTGAGTTCTGATGCCCTATCGCTCGAAAAATCTTCGTTGAGTTTTTCTGCAGTCATAGGCGCAACCTTTGGGTAGTAGAATGCGTCACACTTCTCGCACCAGTAAATATCTGGATAAAGCATGCTCGCAGGTATGAATACCCAATCCCCGTGTCCTTTAGGGCAGTAGGTGTCATCCCAGCTGTAAGTTCGTGCCATATCATCCTCCAGGGTTAGTTATTATTGCCTTTATCGGGGTTAGTGAGCTGATCCAGACGTTTTGTAAGATCCGCTAGACGCTGCAATTTGAACTTGGAGATGTCGCGTCCCTGGTTAATGGCCTGTTCTAGCAGGTCTAGCTCAACAAGACGCTGCTCCAAGGCATGCCTATTGTTTCTAGCCTCATCACGTTTGTGGATGAGAGCCATAATCTTATCAACTGTGTCAGGACTTAGGGTTCTCTTAAACCTATGTGCGCTATGCGATAGTAGAGGGATATTCAACTGTAGGTTTTCTATCTGCCTCCGTAGCCCATCATTCATTTCACTCATTGCTTTCCCGGCTTTCCTTTAGGGATAGTGCTTGGCGTTGGGTCAAATGGGTCTAGTGGGAATGTGCTGGTGCTGTTGTTGGTCATATTTGCTCCTGGTTGAAGTCTTCATGTTTGATCTTTGTGATGATCCGGTCGCCCCTACGCGTGAATAGTTCCACGACAGGCTTGGCCACGAGGCCCTCCGCAATAAAGTCACCCCACTGAGATTTGAGACCAGCCTTTATCATATCAACACCCTCCAGCAGCTTGCCTGTGTGCACAATCGGTACAACATCCAGGCTGAACTTGCCGGCTATATCTTCGACGTCTTTGCGCTTAAGGTAGAGCTCGCCTATCTTAACGTCAAATAGCACAAACTCCTGGGAGCTAGAGTAGTTGCCCCCACCTTTCTGTATCTTTGCTCCGTAACCTTCTCCAAACAGGGTGGCCGGAACCTCCCCAAATACCTGTTCGAATACCTGTTCTACCCGTGTGCCCATAAACAATTCGTTTAGCTTCGTGACAAGATGGCTTGGGATCTGCGCATTCTCTGTACGTCCACCAAAATAAACCTTATGGCCGTCCCATATAATGCGAATATTGGTGCCGTCAACCTTCTCCGTGAATACCCATTCTATGTCCTTCAGTAATTCAAGCTCGGGTTCTCTATATACCCCCTCGATAAGACGGAAGGGCTTCTGCTCCTCGCGTTTATAAAGTCCAGGTATCTTGTGGTATAGTTCACTCATCATCTTCTCCTAGCCCTAATCCTATCCACGACAGCCTTAAGCTTAGCGCGGCCTTTTAGGGCGGTATTGGTTAATATTGTGTCCATTTCAGTATCATGTTCTACGGTACGTCTGTTTCTGTTGGGCGTAGCTATTGGTTCAAACTTAATGTGAGCTATATTAGATACGAAGTTGGCTTGCTCTTTATTCTCAGGTTCTACTTCGCAATCTAATATTTGCTTAATCTGAATAGCTTTGTCGTAGTCTACGTCCTTTTTGGTACCGTTGGTGAGTATGAGGGTTGGCATCTGCTAGTCGCCAGAACCAAGCAAAAGGTTACTCTGCCCTGCTATATATTCATATACTGATGACCCGTCCTTTGTGATCGCGTAGGGCAGGAATACCTGCGCTGTCGTTACCATCCGGGTTTCGATAATCGCTAGCTGGGCTTCAACCCAATCCTTGGTGATCCTCCAGGCCACACGTAGCGCCTGCTCAGGGGTCTGGTACTTGGCTGATACCCTTTGACGCTTTAGTGTCTCATGCACCGGTTGCCATGCCGTAGGTAGCTTGAAGGATATTTCGCCCTGCTCCGCACGGAGCTGGAAGCTCAAGGCTGTTATATTACCCTCGTGGTCGTAATCGGCCAGTATCTTTGACGCCCCCGCTTTGGCAAGTAGCGCCTGTATCTCCATAACTGTCTTCTGTGGAGCTATGCTAGTCGTATAGTTCAATAGTGGCATTACAGCTCCAGCTTTTGTCTTATGAGTTTATTCAAGTCTTCTATGTTAACCGCCTCTATGTGACGGCGTCTAAGGGTGGGCAGTTTTATGCCCTCTGTCCTTAGTGTCGCGGCCATACCGGATATAGTTGTTCTGCGGCGATTCATGCGTTCGGCGATCCAATCAAGTCCATCACCGTTCTTATATGCTTCGAGCCACAGCCTTACGAAGTGCTCTGCCTTAATCTGTCTCATCTACGGTTTTCCCCCTATTACTAATTCCCAAAACAGCTTTGATGTCATTGCTGCTATCAGTATTGAAATGCTTACGAGTCCAAGAGCTAACCAAAAGGATAGTCTTGCCTGCTCTTTTGAGTTTTTTAGTTTCGATTTCTTCATATACAAACTTAAATCCATCAAGTGAGTCATTTACTTTCTTCACGTTCTCTGTTCCTGCGGCGTGTTTCCGCACTCTTAAGTTGTGCTGCGCGTATCTTCTCTGGGGTCATGCTACCGAAGCCTTTCTTAGGATTCCTTGCCCTACCCATGACGCTCATTGCAGCGCTAAGCACAAGTCGCTTTTCCTTGTTCGTTAATTCAGGCATTAGCTGTCCTTGCTCCCTTTATCTTCATTACACTCACCGCAAGCAGGCTTCAGTTTCCCTTTATCAAATCTGAATTCAGGATGCCGTGCCTTGCTTTTGGTGTGTTCTACGTTCATTTCATCTGCTGGTATCCACACATCACATATGTAGCATATGTAGTAGCCTTCGTGGTTAGGTGGATTATCTATGCGCCACTGCTTACTTTGGGCTGATAGCCGTTTACCGATCTTCCCAACCCTATTCATTCGCTTCTTAGGTTTCAACTGAGATTTTGCGACTATAGGTTTTCGTGGTTTAAACGGACATAAGAAGGTACTGTGATAGTAGCTTCCACAGCTCTTGCAGGCTCGCACCTATTTAGTGTGTTTTCTCACGAGCGAATTTAGTTGAGCTACCGTTAGTCTATCTAGGCCAGACATAGCGGGCTTTAACTCTGGGAGGACTACGCCGGAGGCACGTAATCTCTTCGCGTGGTATCTTATTTGTGGCTTAGTGAGTTGCTGTGATCGCATCAGATCATCCAGAGTTGATGACGTGCACCATTCCACTACGAAGTCTCTGTAGTCTATTTTCTTCATTGTTGCTCCTTGCATTGGCAATATAACTTTGGTCTTTTATTGTCTGGTTTTATCCTTTTGTGACAAACTAGACAGAGTCGTTGAATCATCATCGTAAACCCTCTCTCTGTGTTCTGGCTTGCAGTTTAGGCAATACTTCCTGAAAGCGCGCAGGATAGCTATCCTTACTTCATATACTGGCCCCATACGTTGGCAGCTATCACAATGACCTAAGGTTGCGCTACTCATTCTCATATTCCTTTTCCCGTTTAAGTGGTCGCCAGTACGTAGCCTTTCGACCTTGGTCTATGCCGATATACGCTGCTACAACCTTGCCCTTACCCCGAAGCTCTAAGCAACGGGGTGTGACCGTATTAATAGGCCAGTTCAGGTAATCTGCTATCATGCGGTTAGTAGCTGGAGCTACTTCGAGCAGTGCATCTAGTACAAGCTGCTGACGTTTGTTAAGTTTCTTCTCATCCAATGCACGGTACGCAAAAATGCTAGTCTGTTGCATCATCTTCGCTATCTCCCTCATCGCCAAGCCGGTCTTCGGCAAACTCAATTGCACTGTCGAAGAACTGCGCGGCGCATTCTAAGAACTCTTCTCTCGTTGTAAAGTCGATGTATTCGACCAGATTATCTTCCTTGCCCATGAAGGCTTGAAGCTTGAACTTGTTAATCTTCATTTAACCCCCTGCTTGTGATGACAGCGGAATACGAAGTCACCACACTTTAGACATGTAATTGCTTTTACTACTGCGTTTGCCATATATCCCCCCACTCACTTCTGCCGTTAAAAAGGTATGTCGTTCATATCAATGGGATCGTCAGTAACTTCTGAGATCACATCAGGCTTAGCCTCTTCTGGTTTCTGGTATTCCTCGTGAGGATAGGCATTTACCCATTTGCCCTCAGTTGTTGCCGTAGGATTCAGGTAGATTGTTACCCTACTCAGATGAGGAGAGTGGTACAGTCTACCTACCGTAACGTAACGGGTCTTTTCTTTACCGTCTTTCGCGGTATACTTACCATCTGGTATTTTCAGCTCGCCGTAATATACAAGTGGCTTCTTATCGTTCATGATTCCTCCGTGAGTTCAGCTATTAACTTATTAACCTCGATTAGGGTCTCGACTTGCATCTGTCGCTGCGCCTCGATCTCTTCTAGGATGTCGCTACGTTTGATGACGATCACATGATGCATATACTTGTCGAGGGCTATACGGTCGTCGTAGAGAGTGAAGTAGAGAGTCTCTAAGTTCTCATTAACAACGAACCCGTCGATTGCCTGTTCCCTATATGATGACTTAGCGTCATTAGGCACTGAATCGATTGGGTTATAGTCATCTTGTTTTCGGGCGCGCATGTCTTTGATGACATATTTAAGGTGGTTCGCCGAACTCAAGCACTTGGCTTCAGCTACCCATGTAGGCCGATCCGACTTCTCACAGCCATCTGGTGAGAAGATGATGTCTTCGTTTTCGTCGCTCACCCATACACCTGGGTCAAGATCCATATCTAAGCCATACTTTTCAGCGGTCTTAGTTAGCGCCTCATCCTCAAGGCGATGGCCTCTATCCATATCTGGCTCGCCGTCGGAAGCGATAGCTATCTTCTCTGCTAACAGCTGCCAAAAGCCCATGGGTGTTCTGTCCTTGCCCCGTGCGAGGGGCTTCACGATCTTGACTTTCGTGCCAGATATTCGGCCGCGTCGGAAGTCAAGCCATGCTTCTCTATCCTTAGACTGGCTTAGGCGTATTATCCGCATTGAGCTGCTCCTTTAACGCTTTCCTTTTATTTTCTAACTCGTCTTCGCCAATAATATTTACCTCGAAGAAATCTTCCTGAGAGTAAACATCTGCGAATAGCCCTAGTTCGCTTGCGCATTTCTTCTTGGCATCGGTGGCAGCCGCTTTCACGTCGTTACCAAAGTCAAGTGGCTCTTGCGTGCCTTTCTTGAAGGCGACTTCCTTGCGGCCATACTGTTCCTTGACAATCCATTGCTCGCCAATGAGCACCTTTAGAGTACCCTTGAGCACGACTGTCTTAGTCTTTGTAGCCACTTCTAGAGCCTCGGTCATGCTGGTGTCTATGGTGAATGACCAATTAAACCCAAACAAACTGTTCAGCACCTGAGTGACATAGCCACCTGATACATACTTCCACTGACCGCCACCCTTGGCTGGTCGGAGTTTAACCTTGTCCTCAGGAGTTGTGCTGAAGAACTTCTGTACCTGATCTGTGGTGAGGTCCGTCTGAACTTTCAGTATCTGGGACGTAGTAGCTGATGCCATTATTCCTGTCTCCCTTCATCGTGCGAGCGCAAAAGCTCCAGACGTTCGTTAGTATTAAGATGTTCATTGCTACAATCGGGACACCACATATCCTGCAACTCAGCGTCGTAAACAATGCTGTCATGTTGGCAACGGATAGCGAGGTGTAGACCTTCTTCGAAGTCGCCTTCGCTCCAGTCATCATCTAGCGCATATGTGGTGGGATGCTCTATTACGTTAATCTTCATGTCATTCTCCAAGTTATTTGAAGATAGGCAGGAAACTGCCCTGCTGTCGTACATGGCTGCATGCTTATTGGCTCATGTACAGTTCGAGGACAGGTTGCTACCTATCTGTTTGTTATCTATGGTTATGTGTTAGTCAGCCCGTAGCGTATAGGGCCAGTTGTGTTTGTCGTAATAACGCAGCAGCTTCTTCAGCTTGAATTGATACCACTTTGGCTTATCGTATACTGGCGGGCTAAAGCCGAGTGACACAAAGCTGTTTGCTAGTGCTGACACGAGCTTTTCTCCCTTTGCCATACATTCCTCCATTTAGGGGTTAGTTAGTAAACTTCAGCACGTTGATAAGGTCACCTGACTCGTTCTGGACATTTACGATGACGTGCTTCTTACCCTTGCGGGCTTGAGACTTAGCATAGTGAATCGCTTTGCCGCGCTCGTGCTCGAACTCTTCTATATCATCATTCTCGCAGGCGACGCTGTAGTAGTACCGTGCCATATCATCCTCCAGGGTTAGTTACTTTTTCTTACGTGCTATACAAGGCTCGCCACATTCTTCGCAGAAGTACTTAACCTGTTGGTCTTCCTCGATTCTCACGGGAGCACCGCAACAGTGGCTTTCGTATTTCGGGTAGGGCCTCTTCATATATGTGCCTCCAGGGTTAGTTGGTTATATTTAGTTAGCTCTGGCCTTCAAGAGTTCGACGACCATCTCTACGGCTTTATCACTAAAGATGATCATGTGACCTGCTTCTCTGCCAGCCGGATAATCGACTTGTGAGTCAGCAGAAATTTCATTCAAGAATTCTTCGGCTTCTTTGTATAACTCTTCCTTGGATACGTATCCATCGAGGGCAATATCATACCCCTCCCAGTTATCTACACCGGCCGATTCAAGTCGTTGCATTATTGCTTTTGCGTTCTGTAATTCCAGGTATTCTTGTTTTGATATAGTCACATTACTCATACCGGCCTCCTCTTAATTAAAGTTACTTATACCAGTTATCATGTTTAAGGGTTACTACCTTAAAGGCGTATTGATGAACGCAATAGCCCAAAAACCTATGTTTCTCCGGTGCCAGGTGTCCAGTTCTATACTCCACCTCGCTATCTGGGGACTTACCGGTAATGTAGAAGTACTTACCTTTAATCCAGGCGCGCGGAGCACCGTCATCTGTTTTCCTGCTGAGCCATACGGAACTAATAGTTAGAACTCGGTTGATGTTACTCCTCCTCGCTTAAGTTACTTATACTTGCTTGAAGACAAATGGCTGCCGCTGCTAACTTACTTCCGTTTACTCCGACTTTCCCGCTTCGGTGAGTCATCGGCCTAGGGGGCATGTAAGTTGCCGAAGCTGCGGCCAGCTGTCTTCAAACTTATCTATTACTACCAGCTGAACCGTCTCTAACGGTGTGTATGGGTAAGAGCGTATGGTGCTAGTAGCAACTCCTATGAATTGATGGCATTGCCAATGCGTACACTCTTCTCATAAGAACGACTACGCAGACGGTTTACTACCAGCTTCATACGCTCTACCCTCCGCTACCCTAAAAAACAAGAGTAGCGATAACATTGTCTACGTGTAGATTGAGACCCCAGCCTATAAGGGCTGCAATTGCTAGCAATCCAACACGATGCTTCTTAGCTACAAACCATAGAATTCGTGTCGTGGACATCTCCGAGATAACCCTGATGCCTGATTTAGTTGGTTTGCTTACTACTTCTGAATCTATATATTCTTTGTTGTGTACTAACATAGTTAGTCCTTTCTATTTTGTTGTTTGTGTCTGGCGTAGAGCACCCATAGGGAGAGGCAGGGATTTGGACAGCGTCACCCTGCATGATTTAAGCTCATCCTCCTTGGTGCGCTTTACCTGGATTCTCTCTCGAACAGACTTAAATCTTTCGAGCTTAAGCGTCTACCTATTCCGCCACTCTCCCTAAAGGGGCTCTACTGTAGAGCGTATAGCACTGACACTGAAGCTTACCAATCCGGCCGGCCGCAGCGTTGTCGTAACCTTAGTGCCAGAGATATACGCTCTACTATGTTCAAGTTGTAAAAGGGCGCACTTAACCAGAGCTAACCACCATACGTTAGACTTTATGTGCTAGTTTGACCTCAGTCATAAGTCTACGAAAGTTCTCTTCAGTTACTCTGCGCGCTGGCTCGTAATATGACGAGCAGTCGGGCTTGTTCACTTTGGAACAGGTTTCGTTATCCTGCCGAGGTCATAACCCTTTGTAGTGACCTCGATATTAATAAAAAAACCTCTCGTCTTCTAACGAGAGGTGAAAGTTTACTGATGGAGCCGACAGAGGGATTCGAACCCACGACCCGCTGTTTACAAAACAGCCGCTCCGTAAACTGACATTGTCTCTGTTAGGAGATGAATATGTTCAGCTTAGTTGTAAAAGATTCGGCCTCGTCTGTGCTCGGCTTACTGTCTTAATACTAGCATAACTGTTATGTGATGTCAATAGACAAACGATAAGCTAGATAGTAGTATAGCTCACTTTGTTCATGGTGTCATCAAAACTCTTATGCACACGCGTGTTTCTAAAGTGAAGGTAGATCATAGTGGTGTGGATCTTCTCATGCCCAAGTATCTGCTGGGCTTCTTCAATACGCCCATCGGCCTCTAAATAGGTAGTAGCGCCCGTATGCCGGAGTGTATGCGGTGTTACCTTCTTCTTAATGCCAGCCTTTTCTGCATAGAACTTCACTTTACGAGCAACGATAACTCTACTTAATGAATTGCCATCCGGATTCGGGAATAGTGGGCCTGGATCGTTACCCCTTCTCAGCTTAATATAGAGGTCTAGGGCAGCTTGTGCTTCTTCTGTTATGAATACGGGTCTAGGCTTGCCACCCTTGCCCTTGCGGATGAGTACAGAGCGTTTGTGAACGTCATCGTATTGTATGTTTATAAATTCAGTAACACGTACCCAGCTAGTTAGTAAGAAGAGCATCATGGCCTTATCACGGATGTCATCTATGACGGATATAAACTTCTGCGCCTCCTCCATTTCTAAGAAGTTAGCTTCTTTGTTCCACTCTTCTTTGGGTACTTCTACCTTTTCAGGTTTAATATCTGCTAAGTCCTTTATATATAGGTAGCGTACAAAGCTGCGTACTGCATTAAGCTTGCAACGGTATGTCTTGGAAGCGTAGTTACGGAGGCTTAGCACATCCGCAAAGTAGTCAACATCATCAATATGCAGCTCAGAGACAGGCTTGTTGCCTGTTATGTCAGCGAACTGCGCCAATATACCTCTATAGGTATCTATTGTCGTCAGTGACCTGTTTTTGCGCATACGTAAATAGCGCAGAAAAGCATCAACTGCCTCTGTAGTATTCATTTGGTTTAGACTCCGCCTGTAAGTAATCTTACAGTTATCAATATAGCCTTACATCCTTCCCATTAATACAAAAGAAAGATCACATACAAGTAGAACTAGCGTATAGTAGTGTTACGCGCTAGTTTTGCTTGTATTTCTCTCTATTTAATCTATTGGTAACCTTTTGTTCGCTGCCTGTGTACTCTACAATCTTGCTTGTTTTACTAACCTAGTTATTCCTGTTTTCAGAGCATAGATCTAGGCTGGTAGTGTGTTAATAGGAAACAAACAAAATTGTAAAAGTACAAAGGCAACAGCGAGCAATGCCATCTATTGGTTTAACCTGTTGATGGCGTAAGGTTACGTACCCTCACGTAATTGCTCACTTCCCTTATTCCCGTCCTCATCACATGAGTCTGAGTGTGGCGTACCGGCATTAACGCACCCGGTACTTTAAAGTGTCGCGAAATCCGCACATTATGCTTGACAAATGAAAAAACCTCGTTCGGAATTTCTCCAAAACGAGGCATTTTTCGTGGTTTTGTCACTACAATAATGCCTCGGATACCGAGGTCACTACAGCGGGTTATGACTAGCAACTAGTGTATCAGATAGTGGTCTAGATTACAAGTTAGGACACTCCCCTAGAACGGAGTCTAAACCAATCAGCAAAGCTCGCGCCTTGTTTTCGGGAAGTGCCCCTTCCTCAGCGCGATGAGATTACAGAGATTGGTTTAGACTTATATTATCCTAGCATATTAGGTATATACTACTTCAAGTCTTTTTTAAAAAAGATAGCGTGACAGTTATTGCACTCGACCTCTTCAGTGGGTTTAGTACCCTTTTCAATGACTATAGCGTGTACGCCGCAGTTTAGACAGGCTTTAAGGTTGATCTTTGGCATATAGCTCTCCTAATTGGTTTAGACAATCCGCATTGTAGCAGGTAGCTAATCCTAAGATCATTAAATGGCATAGAAAAAGACCCCGAAGGGTCTCCTCTACTTGCGCTTGCTGATTACTCTTGATGCAGCGGCAAGCCCCAGTACACTTACAATAAGTAAGGTCGTAAAAACTACCATCTATCCCCCGATAATACTAAAAGAGCAATCTTCTGGTGATTAGGCCATGTATCCCGAAGGATACGTGAAGATTGCTCTTTTGTGTTGGCCTAATCACCTTTGATTATACACTAGACCATTCGGGCAGCAAAGTCCGCCATAAAGACTACAATACCCACTAGGATCCCTACGAGTACCGCAATGGGATCGGTAACTTTACAGCTGTTAAGTAGATAGCGTGTCAGAAAGCCCGCTATAAGGGCTAGGATTAGATTAATTAATAGTTCCATATCTATAAACCTTTCTTGTTAGGAACGCTTATCACACCACCAGCTGTGATAGCTGCAATCAGCGGCTGTAGCCAAAGGGCGTCAGGGAAGTAGTTGGATAGCAGTGTCATTAGGAAACCAGCGGCGGCTACCCAGAACTTAGCGTATACCTCTGGTCGTTCAAAAACATCTTTCGCATAATCTAATATACTCATTTCAATAACTCCTTAATCTTTCTAAATTTCTCGGCATCTGACTGGTCGGTCGTTGACGCCGTCTGTATCTGGTCATAGGCCACAAGCTTATCGTTCTGGCTGCGCCATTTGTCATAGTTCACGAGTGCCCTAACGACTTCCGCATACGGCTGGCCCTTTACCGACTGTATAGCGTCGTCGCTAATGTTCTCGGGAACCTCGTGTAATATAGCAACGAACAGATCGCGCGCCTTATTGTCAGTATCAATCATCTCATCTCCTCTCTTGCTGCTTAATGCTATCATCGGGTTAATGTATCCCCTATAGCCATTGGTCATATCAGGACTATGAGGCCGGACACCCCAATGCAGGTGCGGGCCTGTGACTTCACCGGTGGCCCCAGTGTAGCCAATTAACTCTCCCTCTTGCACCTCCTCGCCTGGATAGGCCAGACGCTTAGAGAGGTGTAGTAGCCAGTGCTCGAAGCTATCGCCCTGGATTATAATGGTCTCCCCGGCTACATACCGGCCGCTCCTGTCGTCTGTCAGGCCATTTGCTGACTTTAGAATGTAGCCATGTTCTGGGGCGTATACAGGCTTAGGTACTAACGCACGGCAGTCACAGCCATGATGGCCGACAAGCCCCCACTGTGCATAGTCGTAGCCGTTCTCGCCAAAACCCTGGACAATATCAATTTCTTCGTCTAATGGATAACGCATGTTACTCTACCCTGAACTCATTGGAGGTCTTGTTCTCCGTGAAGTTTCTAATTAGTCTTATTTTGTATGCTGTTGAGATGCTCACTCGACATGTAGAACCTTTAGGCACTACAGGCACGAGGATACCTATTTCCCTATCCTTGTAGATGCCCTTCTTGGTCGATGCCGGGGCGTCTACTAGGCTGGCGGTGTATTTGTCATAGACCCCACGGGAATTCTTACACTGGATATAACGGTCGGATTGCAGAGCCTTAGCGTTCTGAAGCTTCTCGAATGATGCCTGGAGCTTTATTACATCTCCTGTCGCGTACTTAGGCTCAGGTGCTACTAACTGCCATGTACTGTCTTTTATTACGTCTGCACCTGGGAAGAAGTAGATGTAATTGAGAGCAATGGCTACTACGAATATGATGACGACGGTGGCGTAGGCTGCGTACACATCTAGGCGTTTCATTTAAGTTGTCCTTGTAACAGGAAGAATAGGAGACCGATAAGACCGGTGATGAGCGTACCGATGATTGTCCAGAATAGCGTTTTCATGGGGCGGTTCTCCTCTTTAGTCATGTACGTGTCTTTCACTTCCTTTTTAAACTCCTCAAACACTGCTATAGGTACCGCGCTCTGGGCATCGATCTTGGACTCTATACGGTCGAGACGCCTATTTGTCTCCGCTCTGCCCATCTCTATCTCTTTTTTGAGAACCCGTACGTCCCCTTCACTGTCTGTCGAATTCATCTATGCAGCCTCATACTCGAACGTAAGGTCAAAGTAGTCGTTGTTAGTCCATGGCGAAGTAGGCGTGGATGCGTTAACTGGTACTATGTTTCCGTAGCTACCTGATACGTCCATGGTTCGTACCTCGCCTACGGTGGTATTTATAGCTGCGAATGCGTTATACGTAAGGCCATTGTTGATAGCTACACCTGTGCCAACGACATTGATATTTGCGCCATATTGCGATGCGGCTGTTACGGGCAGGGTGAATGTTGGGGCTGTACCCATTACAGATGTTGAGCCAAAGACGACCTTAATATATGCTGTCACCTTTTTGCCTATCTGAGTGTATCGGGCAGTAACCGTACCGTTCCCAAGTGATAGGTTGGCAAGTGTAGGTGTCCAAGCTGTCCATCCCCAGCTTGTGCCTGAGCCTGCTTGCAAGTAGTTTGGGATGATAGAGCTAGCTGGCAGAGTTGCCGTGGTAGACACCGAGAGGGTGGTAGCCGTAATGTCGGTGTGCTTGCCTTGCGTGTCATGTTCGTCGAGTAGAGCCTGAGCTAAGTCATCTCCCCAAGCAGCTGTAGGCATACATTCAATGATGTCGCCGATGTTGTTACCTATATCAGTCCCAGCGCGTAGCTGAAGGGCGGTAATTGTGGTGCCGCTTACAAGACCCTTCCAGTCACACTGCGTACCATCTATTTTCTCGTTATTCGTGTCAACCTGGTATGTAGCGAAGTGCACGGCGGTCGTGGCGCTTTCCCATCCACTAAATGCCGCACCGCTAAGTGTGGTCACGCCAGGTGATCGGGTAGCAGTCACAGTCGTTGGTACTGGTCTGGAACCGTCGGTAGTCTTTGTAATCTTATCGTTAATCGAGGCCATAATGTTTCTCCTATGAAATGTCCTTAGTTCCTATGCGTACAAACCGAATGATTACGTCAGAGAGTTGATAACTTACGCCCCTGGCGACACTAGTAAGCTCCCAGGTCAACCACTGAAGCTCCTCATCAACTTCAATGACCACTGGTTCGTTCGCATCGCCAGTTTGGATCGGCACTCTTATAACTTCGCTCCAACCCCTCTCGCTCCAACCAGCACCGCCCCAGCCTGTGACCGAAGCGCTGGAAATGAAGTTCTGCCCACCAACACTAGCTAGCATCGAGTCCTCGGTTTTACCTGCCACACGCAAGCTGATAGCTCCTTGCGGCCTTTGGAGGAAGAAGGTGACATCTATAACCTTTGCCCACTCCAGACCGTCCTCAGAGAACTTCAGGAGGCCGGATGTTGCGCTGGTGGGAAAAGCTACGCCATCATCACTTGTGGCGCTCGTGTACGTGAATTCATATATGACGTTGTTAGCTATAGTGCAAAAGTGGACAACACCGTTATTGTCGTTGTACAGCCACATCCATTCCGCTTCCATATTCCAAGGCTTCATCCACGCCCCGTCACGGTCGAGGTCGAGCACCCAGATCTCATTGTTTGTGCTCGTGCCAACTGGTAACGAGTAGTAGAGTTTTCCTTCGAACCCGAGGCCAACGGCATTCTTCATGGCATCGTTATTCAAGTTCCTAATATCTGTCTGGATGGTGTTAGATACGCGGTTAGTTGAGAGGATGTTCTGTAATTGAGGCTTGGTACCTGTAGTTTTGAATCCATCACGAGATGGGTACCACAGTGAGTCGTTATAAAGAATGACAGCATCAGGGGAGTCAGTTCCGTCTTGCCCGTTGTCTTCTACAATGTCAAAGAAGTTAATAATAGTTTCACCTATAGTCGTGGAATTAGGGCTCATAAGGTAGCGCTTGCCACGTCCAGAAGTACCACGACACAGAACGGTGATCTGAGCGTTGCCCTTACCATCACGGAATGGCATGACCTTAACGGGGAACTCTTTTGAGCCCTTAGCTATCTCGACATAGCCACCGCCGTTAAAGGGCGAGAAGTCCAGTACAAACTTACCAGTGCCGCCGAAGCGTACATAGCGAGGGTTGTCTTTATCGCCTACTAGAAATATCTGGCCGTTTATAACCTTGCCACGGGTAACCTTTGGCCCTGCTGTAGAATCAGAGACGGGTGCTAAGCGTGTCGAATCTTGGGCATATGATCCGTCATCAACAAGCTCAAGTCCATTTACGCCCGCTGCGATTAAGAACTCGCTGCCTGATACTGAACCCATGTAAACGTTGTAGCTTGAAGCACTAGATACCGCCGACCAGGTAACCTTTACGTTATTAGTAGTACTGTCCCACGTCTCACGAACTGCACCAACGGAGACAGAGCCAGCGACCGAGCCAGCTGTCTCGCCTACTGTGCTGTTAGCTGTAATACGGTAAGTATAGGTATACGTTGTACCTACTAGACCGGTTTTCGTAACTGTCGGGGCTGTTGGAGTAGTTAGGGCCGTGAACGGTACTACTGTAGGCGTGCCGCCCGATGTGGTGATGTCGTAGTAGCTTAAGTTATCCTCGCCGTTCATGACTAACACCTTGTCGTCGATCTGCTCGAAGTGAGCTGCAGCGGTGTTGTTATACGTCTTGCCTGTAGTTGCTACCCAAGCAGCACCGTCTTTACGCACATACGGACGAGTGGTACCAGACACGTTTTGCATGCATATTTCCCAGTTCTCGCTAGAACCGGACAATGTACGCACAAACTCAAAAACTTCACCAAGCACAGTGCCAGTCGGTTGGATGCCGTAGCGTACACGTGAGGGTCGTGGACGAAGAGTACCGTCCTGGTCAAGGACTACGTTGCCAGAGCTTCGTAGGCCATCCGTAGGCGTCCTGCCATCGTCGTAGGCTGTGACTGTACCTTTAAGCCAGTCTTTGAAGGAAAGACGTTCTATCTTTGGCTTAGGGTATTGAGTGGCTTTAATCACCCCAGCCGTCCGTATCGACTCTCGCTAAGGGGTTCCAAGGACGCAGAACTTCTGATAGTTGCGCCTCGTTATCCTGCTTCATCCGTTCCATGCAGCCGTTGGCCTCGGATATAAGATCAGCACGAAGGTCTTTGCGCGTTATGTCGTTTCGCACATAGTCCGCAGCAACCACGAAGACAAGCCAGTTAGGGTCGTCTACAGGCACCTCGCCAGTCGCGGCTACCATCTTCTCGGGGAATAGATATACGGGTAGGAATATCTCACCACCGTATTGGGGATTGGAGGACAAGAATGCCTTGTTAAAACGGACTGTACGGCCAACTTGTGCTGCGTAATGACCAGAGCTTTCATCATAGCTGCGTAGTCTATCTGCCTTAACTAAATCGTAGTCAGTCCATTGGGTGCCGTTAGTATGTACAATGCGTAAGAAGTCGTCTTCTTGCTGGCTGATCTTTCGTATAGTCTCGTCGAGGTCATAAGTTTGCTCGGTTGTTACGGTGCCTATCGAAAAGGCTGGGTCGTATAGAGAGTTCCAGTCAACATTTAACTCGCGCGACCACTGGTCAATGTAGAAGTTACCGCTAGATACAAGGTTATTCCACTTGGTACTTCCCACGGGAAATGTAGGTAGCTTACCTGTAGCTGCCCTGAATGCCTGCTGCACAAATTCGGTTGTAGTCAACGTCGAGCCTAACAGAAAAAGCAAGGAGGGTTGCTCTTACGTGCAACACGTTCCTTGCTTTTTTAGGTGACGTCTTTTTCTGAGGCTATTATATCACGTTTAGGCGATCTTCGTACGCGCACCTGTCAGCTTGTTGAGTGCCGTATTAGTGATCTTAGGGGAGCGCACCTTTGGCACACTGAATTTTGGTGAGCGAGTGCCCTTGACGGCAAAGCGTGATTGGCGCACTCGGCCTACTTTTGGTAACTGTATAGCTTTAGCCATCCTGGTCGAAGCGGCTTTGGCGGCCTTTGCAGTTTTAGCTTTTGTACCGTCAGAGCCTTTCTTTGCTGGTGCGATGCCAGTCTTGAACTTCAGACTGGGAGTAAGACCAGCGTCATGTAACTTCTGATCATATTCACTGAGCTGCGCAACGAGCTTATTGCCGTCTGGGTTTGTTGTCACGTAATCGTATATTTGCTGCTTGCTGAGGCTGTAGAGATCACGTAAGTCTTTATCGTATGTAGAGCCAACCTCAAGTTTCTTGAGCGCACGGACACGTTCTACGTCTTTAACTCCTGATATTTTGCCGTCCTTCTTGTCCTGCTCGTATTTCTCTTTGGCTGCTTTGTATTCGGCCTCCGGTGAGGAACGTAGATCAGTAGTGGAGCTTGAGCTATAGCCTAGCTCTTTCTTCTTATCTTTAACGTAACTTCTAAGTCCGTCTAACTTCTCTTTCGTGATAGTGCCTTGGCTAACGAGTTTCTCTTGGTCAACTTTAGACAGTTGAGATATAGCGTAGTCGTCTTTGCTGAGAGATGACTTGAAATCCTTACTGCGCTGCCTGCTATCAGCCTTCAAAGTGTCAGCAGTTGTGGCGGCTCCCGTTTCCTTCTTACCGACGTCGGCGTCGGCCTCTTTCTTGAATGGGAGCAGCCTATTCTTCACGGCCGTTCCTACAATTGGTACCTGCTGGAGGCCAAACCTAGATATGGGCGTAAGGTCGGTGTAGCTTTCTGGTGTCTTGCCAGCTACTACCTTGCCCTCTAACCTCGACTCATCTGTTGGGGTATTCTTGCGTTGGATAGCTTCAGAGATTGCACCTGCACCTTGGGCGGCGACACCGACGGCTGGGCCACCAAATGCACCTACCGCCATAGTGGTACGCCTGTCAGATGGGATGTATTTACTACCCACTGGATTGAGTGTTTGGTATAGGTCAAAAGCAAGGCCAGCGCCACCGACGTTCTGGAACGCTGATAAGCCAACTTTCTTCTTATCCTCTTCCTCAGGCCGCCCGGCTATAACACGCTTAGTTTCATACAAAGCGTAGCCTAGTGGTAGAGCTGCTAATAATCTTGCTAAGGGCAAAAGGTTGCCACGGGCGATTGGTTTCAGTATCTCGTTACTCACAAACTTACCCTGGCTATAGCTAAAGGTTCTGAACTGGGCTACTAGCTTGCCCCCTGGGGTATCGACCCATCCAGGCAAGTCTTGGGGATCGACCTTAAACTGTGTCTTCTCGACGACTTTGCGTGCTACCTGTATTTGCTGTTCAGGAGTAAGCGTCTTATTCCTTATCTCCCCGGTGACACCGAGCCTACGCAACGTCCTCTCATCGCCCTTTTGTGCTAGGCGTAGCCCATAGTCTCTTCCGGCGGTGGCAGATATGGAGCGGTTAATCTTCTCTACAGTACCGAAGAGCGGCGCGGTAATCGCTTTGATTGTCCTGCCTGCCGCTCGTGCGCCAAAAGTGTCACCCCGCTGGGTGCGCATATCATTGAGAACTGCGTCAGCTATAACGCCAGTGTCGCCTACAAATGCCCTAGTCTTTGGGTCGAGTTGTTTAGCAGCCGCTGCCAAGGTACGCATGTGACCTGTAACTATACCTGTATTGACGTTCTGGGAGACATTCGTTAGTGCTCCTAAGCCTAAGCGGGTCGTAGTTATGTATCTCCTAATATTCTGAGACACATTGGTGGTGGTGGGGTTATATTGTTTTGCGCCAACGGCGACATCGTATGCATTCTTGGCGGCTTCTGTGTCCCCACCTTCCTGTCCGATTTGAGAGATCAGCTTTAGAGCCTTTTCATCCTTAGCGCCAAATGTCTCCGTCTGTGCGATTCGTTTGCCCGAACCAGATAAGTAGCTTATAAGGCTGTTTGGGGTCTTGTCGTAGAATGGCAAGTCTACTAAACGAGAGGCTTCGAGGTTGCCGAACTGCCGATTACGTGATGTATCACGGGCGAAACCCAACAGCTTGATAGCCTCGTCTTGATTAGGCGCTTGGCCTGTCTCCACGAGATGATTTATCGCCTTGTTAAAGGTGTTAGTGTCCTTAAATACACGGTCGTAATCGATAAAGTGAGGGTAATAGTTCTCACCAAGGTCGCCTACATCAAGCCCCGCATCGACTGCCCGTTGTCTAATCGCTGGATGTAGGGCCTTCCATTCCTGCACGGCTTGCGCGATACGAGGGTTAAGAGGTTTGGCAAGTCCTTGTGTAGCATCTACGAAGTTCTCGAAAGCCTTGCCCTTAAGCTTACGGAGAGTTGGTATCTGCTTCTGAACACCGGCTAGTAGCAACTCTTGAGTGTCGCGACCCTGTTGCAACATTGAGCCAAGGACTTTACCACTCTCACCCTGTCGCTCAATCACTGAGCGGGTGGAACGGAGTGCCTTAGAGATATTTCCCTCACGCTTTGTATTACGTATAGGTAGAGGTTGTTCTGGATTCATCGCCGCCTGCATACGCGCCTTAGCCGCTTCCACTGCACCCGGGGCAGATCCTGTACCAGATAGAGCGGGATCGTCTAAGGCCTTAGCAATACGCTCTGCCTCTTGTACGTTACCGCTATTATGGGCTGCTTCATATGCTCGCTGTAACTCGGCCTGCGGTCGAGTGTTACCGGAGTTAACTATGTCGGCAGCGGTGGGTTCAGGCTTCGAGCTAGGGATCTTTGCAAATCCACCCTCACCGAGATCTGTGTTCACCTTCTTTGCTGTTTGGACAGTTTTACGTACACCTGCACCAACGAATGGAGCTGCGACACCAGCGCCTGCACCTAGGCCACCGCCCAGAGCGGTGTTTGTGGCTACGGCACGTATTGACTGGGGTAAGTTCTGCTCTTCCTTAAGAGACGTTGCTACACCCTGAGCAGCACCAAATCCAGCACCAACTTTAGCGCCAGCAATTGCACCTTGCTTAATAATAGGACGTATTGCAGCCTTTGCACCTTGTGCAGCGAGTCTAGCACCACCACCTATAGGCGCGACGCCAGCTATAGATATAACGTCCTGTAGAGCTTGTCCTGCTTGTTGTTGGCCGCTACCTGAGTATGGGTTACGCTGTTGCAAGAGCTTTCCGGCGTTTCCTTCAGCCTTGAGCGCTGGCTCTAAGAAATTGTTGTCTACGAATCTAGTTACAGGATTACTGAGTGAGCGTATTGCTGGGATATTCTTAACTGCCTGATAAGCCTGTGGAGCTTGTTGCAAGACACGTCCTACTGGCGCGGCAGCACGAGCAATAGGAGTATTACCAGCTGCTTGGGCTGCCTGCTGGATAACGCTCTGCTGATTAGTGGGTGTACGCTGGTTAAACGTCCTACCATTATCGAGAACGTTTACCTGGTCATACACTCGGCTAGCAGTATCAGCTACTTGCTGAGCACGGTCTCTTGCCCATTTGATTATGTTGGCCATGTTATCTCCAGGAGCCAGGTTGTACGCGTCGTGTGTAGCTTCCTTGCTGTAGTTGGTTAGCACCAGGGTTAAATGCAGGTCCTTGTGGAAGTCTTACTGACCACTCTGGGTCATTAAACGACTGGAGGTTCTGGCGATTCTGCATCACTGGAATCTGAGGACGAGCAGTCATGTCTTCTGGATAGCCGAACTGCTGTGGGTCAACGCCTATGAATTCGGGAGAAGTTGGGTTAGCAGTATAACGATTACCCATCTGTGCCATCTCAGGGGTACGTGCGGAGAATGGTACGTTCGCGTTGGGGCTAGGGTTGTAAGTTATGTCCGGAGCTGGTGCCTGTGGTGCGGCTTGCTGTGGTCGTTGCATTTGCTGTTGTTGCTTGCCACGTCCCACCAGTCTTTCGAAAGCATCTAAAAATCCCATGATTTTGCCTATTGTCCTATTCTTTGTTTACGGTTACCTAATAATGAGCTGAGGAACGGATTGATTGTGTCTGTATACGCAGAGTTGTTTTCTACGCTTGGGCCTTGTCCAGCTTCATAGTTATATTGGGCTAGATCAGGTGAGGTGTAGGTGGGTGTATTCACATTGATGGCATTAGCGAACTGGCGGCCATAGTCAACTATGTCGCCCTGTAAACGGTTTGCCTGATCAATCGACGGTTGGGCTGCTGCTAGAGCGGCTGCACTGTTACCACCCTGGGCGGCTACTCGCTGCGACTGTAGTTGTCCAAGTGAGTTGAGCAGATTAGCACGACGCTCTGCCACGCTAGACCTAAGAGACTGCTCCTGTGTGAACTTCTGTCTATCAAGATCTTCACGGCTGTTAGACCAATCACGGTTGAAGTCCTGGTAGTTAGTGTCAAGGGACTGCATATTACGTCCGAATGCGTCGGTGACACCCTTGAGCTGTTGTGTGCCCTGAAGAGCTGCACCATACGGAGCGACAATCTGAGCCGCGCTAGAGTTACCTGCACCGCGTTGACCTAGTAGTCTCTGCACTGCGTTGGCGTTACGGCCTACACTTGTCTTAATGTTGTTTCGAGCAGTGATATTGTCCTGCGTAGACTGGGTTTTAGTCGTGTTGTAGTTACGGTCTGCAGTAGCTTTGCCACCAAGCAACCTATTGAGGCTAGAATTGAAGCCATTGTTAATGTTTTCTTGGCCAATGTCTTGTTGGCGGTCTAGTAAACCTAGAGAGTTATTGGCGCTGTTAATGCTTGTGTCGAAACTAGCAAGAGCTGCGGGGTCGTAGCCAGCGTTGCCGCCAGACGATGAACCACCGTTGGAGCCACCCAAATATGCACCGGTCGGGATTGGCTGGGGTTCTTGATCATTCCTTGGTTGGGCGATCGGTGATGCCTGTGGCCTACTAGTAGTGATACCATTAGGGTTCGAGAACATGACCTTGTTGCCGCCTGCCCCCTGAAAGCTATTAGCGGCGGTACCGAACTGTGATAATTTATTCTGGACTGCGTCAACAGGCGTCCACGTTGCTGGGTTAAACCATGCCATATAAAAAGACTCCAAAAGATGAGATTAATTAAGATAGCTTCTTAATCGTTTGCTCTTCTTTTAGAGTCACGGGCAGACCTTTTTGTCGTGTCCCTAAACTATTTGGCTATATCCTTGGCACCTTATAGCCCGTATTTTTAGGCTTTCCCCTATCCGTATTTTTAGATTCGAGTGGGTGCTGTAATGTATGTATTATAACACTGTTATAGCCATTCGCATACGCTGTCATGGTGTGAACAAGTGCCTCGACCAGTTGAATGACTATACACACCGTCACAGCATCGCGCAGTAGCACCCTCGGGAGCGTCTGTTTCACTAGCTGCATCGCTTGGGCGGGCAAAATGTTGTACGACTAGGGTCTGTTTATCTGCAGATGTACATACCGCGTAACCCACATACTTGTTAGCGGGTTCAAGGATGGCTTTCCTGTGCTGTTCGCTTCCCATCCAGCTGTCCACAACTGACTGGTTAGTGTTAAAGACACCTTTATTAAGGTTCTCGGACCTGAAACCGATCCCCTCCATGGTTATATATTCGTATCCATGTTTTCCTGATGCAGGGTTTACATGGTCATAGTAGTTATTGGCTACCATGTCGTCGCATTTCAATTTTGCGGAGCTATTTAGATCAGTCACATACTCAAGTTCTGTCACACCAGCCTTCTTGCGTACTTCATCTACTATATACGCTAAAGCACCGGGACTTATCTCCTCGGTATGTTCGATTACCGCTGTGTTCGGTTTATTGTCGTTGTATACGTAGGCCACGACGCTAGCACATATGCCTAGGCCCGCGATAGCTGCTAATGGCAGCCAGAACGTGAGCAGTCTCTTTTTGTTTTTCAACATACTATTTAATATTTAGCATATAATACGTATATTGTCAATGTATGTTAGAATCATGCTATGACAATGTTTGATACCCTACTAGTGATAACGGGCGGATGCCTAATTACCTATTGGGCAACCCTCTACGACAACCCAAAACGTAACGATCATGCAGGAATGATGGGGTTACTAGGCATTACGTTAGTAGCTGGTGGTCTGGGACATTATTTCTCCTACTAGTTATACTCAACCGGCAACCTACCATCGAACAGCTCCCACCAGAACAAGCGGTAAGTACCATCCGCTAACTTACAAGCAAACTGGTCGTCATTGACATGTGAGTACATAAAGAAGTAGGCATCTATGTTCAATGCTATGAGATGCCTCTGCCTATCGCGCACCTCTGTCCGCTGCCGAGCCTGGCTCATAGTCAGTTGCGTCCAGTCATAGTGCAGATTCCATTCAGATATATAACCAGTCGAACCGTATGCAGCGTGGAATAGGTCAATAACCCTGTTGAAGCGTCCAGTTGTATATTCGTTCTCACCGTAAGCGTTCATGCCCTGGCTATCAGTTGCACCTTTGCCCAGTGGTATCCAGTCTTGCAGATCTGATTCAGCGTAGTTAGTACTCTTATCACCAGTGAACACGGCAGATATAGCGTTGGGTATGTCGTTTAGGCAGTAATCACGTATCTGTGCTTTAGTAAGCGTAGTGTCGTCTACATGCCGATCCTCTTCGTTGGTGGCAAACCTATCAACTCCGTGTGCCTCTGCAAGCTGTGCCCTGGCTATTGCCGCAGCGCGGAACAACGGGTACTTGGCGGCCGTTAGAGTGTCTTCTGTAGAGGTGACACCCCATGTAACATGAAAGCCGAGTGCCTTCGCCTGATCAATTATGTATATACAGTTCAGCACTATAGGGTTGCTAACACCGTAGATATAGCTGGGTATGAATATGCGGATCTTATCGAAGTACCTGCGGATCTGAGCAAGGTCATTCTTAATGATTGTCTGGTCGAAGTACGGGTTAAAAGCTCGTTCGTTACCGTAGTTCATACCTGCACCGCCCCACTTCTGACCGGATGGGAATGTGTCGCGTGCCATTATTGGGTTTCCTCTATCCAGTCTACGTGTGCTACGGCATTCGTGACTGCTATGATCGCCCCCAGGCCGCTTAGATTCGCAACTATGCTAATACTACTACCAGGGTATATAGCGATGATACCTTTGGAGAACTCCTGCATCGGCCCGTTATTTATAGGTAATGACCTATATTTGGTGCCGCCAGATATGTCACTGCCGCTCTGATCCCACGCTATCGTTGCCACCGACTGTATCGTGGAGCTTGTATTCTGGTTCCTTGGCGTTACGGAGTTAGTATTTATAGTGGTGGTAGGGTTGACAGTAACTACAAGCTTCATCCCTGCGCTTAGGGCTGTCCACGCACTGAAGTTATATAGATATATCACTCTCCCTGATCCAACAGGATTCGACATCTTGAACCTAAGATATGGCGTTAGTAGCGCAATACCCTGCACATCTGTATCGGCAGACCATGCTCTACCAGTCTTAACGTATTCTATGAGTCGCACGCTTTGTGGTTGCATTATTTAAATATCCCTATTACTGAGAAAGTGAAAGATGGTGTTGTACCGCCCAGTGTCCAGACAACACGCATGATAGACCCGAAGGTATTTACCTTTATAGCCTGAGATCCAGTTCCTGTGAGCTGTGTAAAGGCCGAGTCTGGTATGTCGTACCACACAGAACCGTCAAAGGTCTGTAGCTTGGCGTTGAGTGTGGGCGTGGTTCCTGATGCTGCGGTACAGCTCAGCATCACAATCGCTTCCTGAAATTGACCAACCGTAAAATTTGTACCGTTTCCGGTAGTAGTCTCTGCGCCAGATGTGTGGAGGGTAACTGTCGTGGAGGCCATACGGCTGACTAGGTTACCAGATGTGTCAGTCTTTGCTCTCTGGTAGTTAGCGCCGTCCCATCCGATAAGACCGACTGCTTGGATGCCCTTACCGTCGGTAGTTCCCTGAGCTGACGATACGTCCATAGTTCGATTAGAGGTGGTAGCGGCAACGTTGTAGGCATACGGCAACATGCCAAGTAGTCGTACAGACACGTTATCGACTTCAGCAGTTCGTGGAATTACTAAGTTGCCCGTCTGGTCTTGGATGCCCATTGCGTTAGCGCGGGAAGGTACCGCTGCACCAGTTGCACCAGCCGAGTTAATGGGTATTGCACTCTGGTCGGAGGCGATCACCACTGGAGAGGATGCAGCCATTGCAGCTTGACCAAGAGCAGGTGTACGTGTGACTAAAGTTGCTAGGTTACCACCAGTCTCCTGAGCCGCGTTAGCTGGCAGTGTCGTAGATGTATTCGCAACGGGCATCGGCGTAGAAGCTGTAGCATATTGCCATGACGTACCGTTGTAGTACATTGGAGCAACACCTTGGATACCCTTACCATCCGTTGAGCCGAGAGCTGCAACACCAGTCTTTGGCCGATCACCCTGCGTGCCATTAAAGATGTAGTTATAGGAACGTATTGCGCCAGTAGTAATGTTGTCAGCACTAGCTTCACGGAACTCAAGTAAGTTACCTGAAGCATCACGCATAGCAATAAGCTGGGCGGTTGTGGGTATCGGGCTGGCTAGTACGGCCGAAGGGCTTACATACCAGTTACCAGAAGTATCTACGGTAACACGCTTGTATATCGAGTTAACTGCATCCCAGCCTAATGCACCAGCAGCTTGAATACCTTTTCCGGTTGCAGAGGAGTTAGCAGCCGTAACATTCATCGGCCTATCTGACTGAGTACCATTGAATATGTAGGCCTGCGTGCGGAGCATGCCCACGATTACGTTGTCTTGTTCAGCGGTACGGAATCCTAGAATGTTACCTGAAATGTCACGCATACCAGTGTAGCCAATAGGCGTAGGTACAGATTCACCTTCACCAGCGACGTTCTTAGAGGGCGAATCAACGGGAAGACTGTGCATTGTGGCTCGGACTGTTGCTGTGCCTCCGGTTGCAGCGGTACGGGCGACCTTGAAGTAGCGTGCCCCTCTTAGCGAGCCTGACCACTGGCCGTTAGCAGCCGTACTGGCTACATCTTTGCCTGGTGCGCCGTTTACGGGGGCAAGCAATAGGTTAAACCATGTTGTCTGCGTTGGGTCGTTGGTCACCTGCCATTGCACCGTACCCGTCCAGGTATTGGATACGAATACCGATACGCTTGAATAGGCGCTTACGTCCATTGGCGCGATGATGTCGCCGACTAATGGAGATTCATTCGCATAGTCATCGCCAATTGAGATGACCCTTAGTGCATCTAGATCTGGGTTTTCACCTGATATGCGGTCTGACAGCGTAGCTGGGTCGGGGTCTTGTACCGGATCGGTGCCGTGGTTAGTGTAATCAATGCGAAGTTTATCTGTGTTGTTACACTCGACAGGTAACACGTTAAGCGTTATCACATTGCCTGCTACTGTGGCAGATGTGACGCTATTATCCGCGAAGTTGTAGATGACCTTATTAATCGTGGTGTCAGTAATAAGCGCAAGCCTATCAAGACGTAGTGTCGTATAGTCCGTGAGTGTTATTGTCTTTGCTGCGACGTTGAATGTGTAGTTTGTGGGTTGTTGTGGTTTAGCCATATGTACTCCTAAAGCACCGTCGCCATAGCTATTACGTAGGGTTTATAGTTCAGATCAGAAGGCGTCTGCCAGGATGTATCGTTATCTACCGAGCTGTTCTTGGTTAACACTTGGCCTGACGTTCCACCTGCCGGTACACCCAAACCATCCCTACCTGGGTCGCCCTTGCGGCCACCATCGATAATGAACGTCTGAGTATCGCCAGTACGTATGATTGCAGTTGTCTCAGTGTCTGATGTGACGAAAAAGTTAGCCATTACACTACCTTCCTTTTAATATCTGCGTATACCAGTACCTCAATGAATGAATCATCACCAGGGAAACTTACTGGCTGCCCACCAGAGGGGACGAACTGGAATTCGCCTAGGTATTTCTTACGCTTACTCCCATCCGCGAATGACACGTCTTGGGTGTCAGAACCGATAAAGGCGAGTGTGTATTTCTTGTATGTGATTAAACCGACCGTTTCTTCAGTAACGACTGTGTCATCAAAGGTCTTGTCTATAACGGCGGCGGAATCAGTAGAGTCATCGTCTGGAACCGTCTTAGCTGCAAAGAACAGCTTGCCGCCAGCAGACCATGAATCTACAGGCATCATGAAGTAGTGAGTCACACGGTCACCTTTTTTAAACTCCATTGTTGCTTTTGACATTGATAATTCCTTAATTCAGTTGCTTTGGTGGGTAGTTTCAGTCATACCCAGGACTATGGGACTAGGCTTCGCGTGCCCAAGTACCTACAAGCTCAGCAATGCTCCATGCAGTCACACCGGTAGTACCGGAACCAACTACAGTGATTTCATCACCTACCGTTGAGGTAGCTTTGGTATTCAGAGCGTCCTTGTTGACAGCAGCGGTGAAGCCGTTGCCAGCGATAGCGTCTGCAGCAGCAGGGCTTACAGCAACCAATACGGTGCCGTTAGCGCCTGTACCAGCAGCGCCGTTAGTAACCTTTACACCACCATTACGTACGGTGAATGAGAGGCCAGCAGCAGTCGAAGGCAAAGTGATCACGATGCCATCAGCTACTACGTTTTGGACAATGCCTTGGTCTGCAGCGGTAAGAGTCTTGTTGGCGCTTACATCTACTGACTGACGGCGCTTGTCAGATGGGAATTGAACGGTAGCCATTATTTAGCTCCCTTCTTGTCGTTAGTTTTGTCTTCTGCCTTGACAGTCTCTTCGCGAGAAGCCTTTTGCTCTGCTTCACGCTTCTCTGCTTCGGCAAGTTCGCTGCGTAATTCAGCAACAGTCTTTACGCCCATTGGTGTAGCTGCGGGAGCTGCATGTGGGTCAACTTGTGCTGGAGTTTCCTTTGGCACTGGGCCAACGCGCTCAAAGCCAAGGCGTACATATGCGTCAGCCTGTGGGTTGCCAAACTTGCTGGTTTCAATAGCAACTAATTCTTCGCCAGTCTCTTTGTGGCGGTATAGTCCGCCAGGGTTAGTAGCGCGGCCATCGCCTTGTTTTTCGTTAGTCATTATTAGGACTCCTTGTGGTAGCGGATTGCTTTACCTTTGTTTGTTGGGATGAAGACGTCGTAGTAACGGCGGCCTTCTGCTACCCAACCGTCGATACCTTGAACTTCGTCCAGAGTACGGACCATGTCAAACTTAGTAGGACGAACCAGTACGTTGTCAGCGATGAACAAGAAGTTCATGTTGGCTGGCATGTAGCTGGTAGGAACTACGTGGATGTTCATGCCGTCAACTTGTGTTACGTTGCCAGTCTTTACATCCTTGTAAGCGCCGTCTGAGGCAACTTTAAATTCAGGGTCACGGCGAAGTAGGTTGTACTTGGTCTGTGACATGAAGATGTGAATGTTGTCTGGCTCGATGAGCAAGTCAATCATTGCGGCCTTCTGAGCAATTACTTGCTGGTAGGCGTTAGCGTTGGTAGTAGCGGCAGTTGCACCCTGCGTGTTAGCTACTGCGTAAGCACCAGCTGTTGCAAGGGTGTAGATGTCTACAGTTGGTACAGATACTTCACGTACCTGGCGCTTTACAGCTTTACCAACTTCTTGAGCCATCATTGAGTCTTCGAGGTTTCCACGGTCTACGGTGAAGGTAAACGACTTGTCCTGTGAAAGGGTGAAAGTCTGAGTACCAGTACCGAGTTCGATTAGAGCACCGAAGCGGTTAGGACCTGAACGGATGTAGTCGCTTTCGGCAACAACGTCAACGTTGTAGATGGTTACTGAGTTCTTACCGTTAAACTCAAGGCGCATGCCTTTGTTAACGATGTCACTTGTCTTTGAGTCGATGAAAAATCGCTCATCAAGCACCTTTAGGTGCGAGGCTGCATAGTTCTGAGCCATTTAGTTAAGTCCTTTGCTAGTCGGACATCAAACCTTCCATGATTGGATCTTTCTTGGTCTCACGTGGTGAAGCACTGGATGGTGTCTCTACGCTAGCTATCATCTGTTCGGTAGCCTTCTGTCCTTGAATTTTTCCAATCGTGGCACTAGATTCGTATGTCTCGGCGATTGTTTTATAAAATTCATAAGGCAACATGTTGGCGCTAACGATAAGACCGGTATTAGGGTCTTTCTGGAAACCAGAGGCTTGCATGTAGAGTGCCGTCGCACGTTCTGCTATCTCTGGCTTGTATTGCTCGCTGTCAGGGTCGAATATAGGAAAGTCCTGGAGAACCTTCTGTGACTCGCTGTCAAGGCCGTGATTTAGTTCTGTAACCTGACGGTTAAAGCGTTCCATCTCGATCTCTTGGCGGAGTGACTTCGTTTCTGCCATCGCTTCCGTTTCGCCCTCTTCCATCAGTTCTTGGGGGGTCTGCGCCCGGTAGATCTGCGAGTTCATCTGCTCAATCTGCTGGCGGTATTCCCTATTCTGATTTGCTAGCTCACGAATACGGGTGTTAGCGTCTTTTTTGCCTTCTCGCTGTTCCTCAGGCTTTTGTTCCTCAGCTTCTGGCTCCTTGGGCTGTTCTTCTTCAACAGGCTTGGGTGCTTCGCTTTCTGTTTCTTTCTTTGGCTCCGTTACTTCGGGTTTACCTTCTGATAAACCTTCCATGATCGGATCAGCTTCAGGTGCTTTGGTTTCCACTGGCGACGATTCAGTTGCGGTAGTATCCTGCGCGTCTACCGGTTGTGTATTTACGTCTGTTGAACTTTCGTCCATGTGTTTCTCCTTGGTTTACGTCTATACGCTGACGATGCGGGTGCGTGAGATGTGCCCCGATGTAGCCTAGTGGTAGGGACTAGGCCACGTCGCAACACACCTACTTTCCGTATTGCGAACGGAGGCTCACGAGATAATCCTTTTCAGCTACTAGGTTTTCTTTGACGATGCGGTTAGCGAGTACAGCGCGGAGGTGCTCTTCGGGCTTTGATTCGACTTCGCTTGGTATAGAATCAATCCGCTCGTAGAAGCCGATACGCTCCTCGAAACGCTTAATAAGCTCTTCAAGTAATGCCATGCCTTCCTGAGCCTTGGCCTTTTCGGCATTACGCTCTGTGCGCTGCTCTTGTGGCTCTTCAGGTGTGAAGAATGTTGTCTCGTTTGGGTATAAGTCGTCCATTACTGTGCTCCCTCTAATACGGCTATGATTTCCTCATCAGGCATGCCTGACTGTTCCATGGCCAGTGCTTGCTCAATCTTCTCTGGTGGGTAACCCATCTCCTCTAGCTGAGCGATGAACTGCATATCCTCTTCACTCATCTGAGGCTGTCCCTCTGGCATAGGCTGTTCGACTAGTTCGCCTTCTTGGACGGCAGGATCTTCAACGGGTTCCTGCATAGCCTGCTCCTCAGCCATAGCCTGTTCCTGCTCGGCCTGTTGTTGTGCCATCGCCTGCTCTTGCTCTAGCTGCTGCTTGAACTCCTCTTCGTCGATAGAGAGGTCTTCAGGGTTCTCTACACCGCTAACAGCAACGATGGAGTTGAATATGCCCACGATCTTCTCTGGGAAGCGGTTAACAACTGACTGAAGTATTGGGGAGCTATCAATGCGTTCGAGTAATACAGATAGGCCCTCAAGCTGTTCCTGGTTGCTCTTCATGTTGGAGGTGCTTGCGTCTACTTCGAACTTGAGCTTCTCGGTAGATCCTGTGAAGTCAATGCGTACCATGTTCTCTTCACCCACAAGGGACTCATCGATCTTGCGGAGCTTCATGGCTGTCTCTTTATCTACCTGGATCTCTTCTACGCCACTGCGTTCTGCGAAGTAGAGGTTAATGGCTGTCTCACTCCATGCGGAAAAGAACGTCTCGAATTGTTTGCGGAAGTAGTTGTCATCAACGGACACGTTGCTAGCTATCTGCTTCACGCCACTGTCCGTCTTACTGAAGCCTGGGTTACCAACCTCAGAGCTAATGGATGTGTCGGGGCTAGAGGCTATGTTCAGTAGCTGGGACTTCATAAGGCCGTATAACTCTGGGTATTGAGCGATAGCGGTAGATTCGCGCTTTAGTACTTCCCACGATGCGTTAGGGTCACTGCCGAGGTCTACAATGACGTTAGGAGCAAGCTTTGCCTGGCCCTTGTTCCAGTTACCCTTCTTGACTGTTGGAGGTGCTAGCATCAATGCACGCTCAAACTGGTACATCTGCATGTCGGAGTCCATAAGGTTCTGGAGAGGAGCGAGCTGTTCAATAAGACCCCAACCAAGCGGGTTGTAGCCGTCAACATCTGCATAAAGGGTAGTTAGTGGTATCTCGCCACGGGGGTCTTTGTTAGTAGTCGTGCGTAATATCTTCTGTGTCTGAGGGTGGAATGAGTAGAACTCACCGCCTACGCCACGTTGGAAGGCATGTATGACCTCAACACCTGATTTGTGTGTTGCATCCTGCTTCTCCTTCTCAGCACGTGACATCTGGTCGTCTGCCTTGGATGTGACCATGTCGCGTATCTTCTTAAGCTCGGAGATCTTCCATGTTGGTTCGTATTTCTCGCCACGAGCCTTAGCCCGGTCTTTGAGCCACTTCTGCTTGTAGATCTCTGCGTCTATATCAGTGGGCTGGTACCAAGCACGCATGTACTGCACGTCGCTATCTAGTGCTGACAGCTTGCCATTAATGAATAGGATGTCCTTAGGTGCGATGATACGCATATCAGGGCCAAAGTAGCTGCCACGTTGTATGAATGGGGTATAAACAGTACAAGAGCCGTTAGTAAGCGCCATCTTGACTGCGAGCCAACACTTTTGCAAGAGTGCATATTGCATGTTGGCATTAGGTATAATCTTGTTGAGATAGATAAAACTGGCCACGATACTAAGCCAGTCGTTAGTATCAGAGATAACCTTACCCGTAGGTAGCTGCTGGATAATACGACGAGGTGTCTTCTGGATGATTGAAGAAGCGGTACCGTCCGTTACCTTGGGATATGCTTTATCGATGCCTGCATGAGGCTTATTACGTGCCAAGCGCTCATACTCATTGAGCGGGTCTTGGAAGGTGCGCATGTACTTCTTAGAGTCATTGAACGCATCGAAAATAGTTTCGGGGTCGATATATGAAAAAGCCACCTAGATGTACGAATTCCGTTATCGTAACAGTTCCGTACTTTTTTAGGTGGCCTTACGTTGGTTGTATTATACCAGGTTGGGGTTTATTTGTCTAAGCCTGCCTTGAATGCTTCCTTTAGCTTAGTCGCATTGTGAATTAAGTTATCCATCTGCTCTACCAACGTAGACCTAATAGCGTCGCCCTCCTCTTTATCTAAGGCATCGAACAAGGCACAGATTAGCTTTGCACTTTTCCTTGCATCAGCATCTGTCATCCGTTCTTTCATGAGTTGTTGTAAGTCGTTCATATATTCTCCTTTGATTTATCTCTTAACTCAATAATCCAGTCAATTACTTCGTCCTGGAGCTTCGCTACATGGCCGTTCCATTCCTTTTCGGGGTCTTCACCGATATACGTAGTAAGGTCGTGCATGTTACCAATGTGAGAGTAGAGATCAAGTAACGATCGCTCTCTTGAGTAGTCCTTTACTGCGTCATCCCACTCGAATACAAGGCCACGGGTGTAAAGTGTATGTTTACCCATCCAAGTGCTCTCCAAGGTAGGCTATAGGATCTTCTGCGATAACCATTCGCATTAGGTGATGGTGCCAGCAGTAAGGTTGGACTATTTCTCCCTCATACCCGCAGTTTTCGCATGGCTCAGCCCCGTAACTATCCATACCGGGAGACGCTGTATGCTCATCCTCACCCCACAGTGCCTTAGCAAAGTCGTGGTTGTAAACGATACGTTCGTTAGGCCAGTCCCGAATCCAATGCAGGACAGCTTCCGGGGTACATTTGGTACTGCCCCCTACCGTCATTGGGTCCCAACCATTTCTTACGGCCCCCTGTATGGCTTTGGTTAGTATCTCGGAATCAGTCATTATGTCCCTCGTAAAAAGCGTCCAGCATTCGCCTATTCAGAGTAGCGTAAGCTTTGTCTAATGAGGTACGTATCCGTTCGTCCTGCCCCCGTTGTATAAGCTCTTCAGGGTCAAGAAGATGTAGCCAACGACGGACTAGGTAGATTTTGAGTCGTTTCATCACTCTATACCACTATCTTTCTCGCCCCAGTGGTTGAAGACGTCCAACTCTGCTACAAACTTCCCGCCCTCAATCACTACCGCCTTTTGGTAAATGTCATCAAAGTCGACGTAAACACCATCAGGTATCAATACATCATCCCCAATCTCATACTGGCGGCCCCATGGATCTCCGGCCTTGAGCTGTGTGCCGCCGTAGGTATCGAAGAGACCCATTACGATATACCACTAGCTTTCTTGGCAATAACATCGATGTCTCTACGTATAAGGGTGCTATCAATGAGCTTAGGATTACGGCCCTCCGGCAAGTCGTATTCCTCCCAGAACCTCTCATACCATACTTGGCCGGTCATGACCTTACCGTCCACTATATCCTTAGTCATATCGCCTAACCGCCTGACAAACGGCTGCGATTCCCGACAAAAGTAGTCAACTTGTGCAAGTTTTACTCTTTCAGGAGATAGCCACCCTGCATCTATAAAGGCCTGTTTGATCTGCCCTATAGATTCCCATGTTCCCTGTTTTTCCCAATCTTGATATTTGAGGACAGTCTTGTCGGCGTAATCTACCTGTATGTCATATAGCTTCTTATCCAACTTATCCATAATCTCTCCCATGATATTAATTCTCCCTACCTTTTAGTAACAAGCCGCATATTTCGACACTGAGCACAGTACTCAACGTCATACACGGTATGAATGTGTTAATAAACCAGCTCAGTCCAGCTCTTCACCACAAAGTAATAACCATTCTGACTACCATGTGTGGTGCGCTCAATGTTAAAAGCAGGGTCAAGCTTAGAGTCATCCAGGCTATCACTGAACTTCAAGTACTCCGTTAGCTCATCTTTCTTGCTCTTTACCTTCTCACGGATGCTGTATTGCATACGAACGGGGCTGATTGTTTTGTAGTCCACTATATTCTTTACCTCTTTTATTGTTGAACCATTATCGTCTATTGTCTTGGTCTCGGTTTGTTTGCCGTAACGTAAGTGCATTTGCCCTCCTAATGTGCCCACATGTTAGTTATATTGCCGGTACTAAACGATTGATCCTCTTCCTCAGGCTTAGCGAAAGGCATAAGCCCATAGCGCAGCATGTCATAGTCGTGGTCGTCTGCCTTGGTGTCAACGTCATCGACTTTAATCTTGTCGTAAGGAAGCGACGGTAGCGTGCGTATGATGCTCACACAAGTGCTAAAGAACTGGAGTTTAGGTAGCCCATCCTTGGCAGTACGTAAGTACTCATGTACGGTGTCAAGCCCTGCCTTACGGTCGTTGTTAGCGGGCATCCAGTTAACACCTTCGTCAGAATAGATTTGAGCGATACTCTTACCCGTTGCGTGGCTACCTTGTCCTGCTGCCCATATAGAGGGGTCTGCCATGCCATATGCAACATTCTCGCCTGCTTCAAACTGCTTGATGTTACGAGATTTGTCACTAATGGTGGTGTACTCAGTAGTCCTGTATTCTCTATACATGTAGATCCGTTCGCTAGCAGGATCCTGAGCGAACCAACCTACGGCGTTGTTATTACCATGGTCCATTGCACGCCAGCGTTGCCAGTGTGAGGGGATGGTAAAGGGGTCAACAACATGTTTATCGCGCGTGAACTCTCGGAATACCTGGCCAGAGAATACATCCCAGTCACCATCCTTAAGCGCCCTACGCAGTTGTGGATCGGATATAGCAGCCAGTGTGCGTTTGTAGTCAGTCTTGAACTTCTCAATAGGGTGGTCGTCTACCTTAGCAGGGATGAATACTCTAGTACGCGTCATGCCCTCATCTAGGTTAACTGTGTTGACAGTCTCAGCTGGTACAGGATCAATGAAGCGTGACTTAACCCACCCATGGCCAATGCCTCCAGGGTTAGTACCTGCTAGAAACATCACAGGCCAGTCAGGATTGCTTGTACGGTTACGAGTAAGTAAGTACTCTATCCATGCCTGAGGAAACTGTGTGAGCTCGTCTACACATATTATGGGCATTTCCGAACCCTGGTAGCGGTATATGTCATTATCATTGTCTAGGTAGTTCAGAACGAGGCTGGAGCCGTTGGAAAGTATGTACTTACGGTCTTGGCCGTGCCATGTCATATGACCTGCGCGTATGTAAGCACCATATTGCTTGTTGATCTCAGGAATAATAGTAGCCTTGAGCTCGGGTATGGTACGCCTAAACAGGTTCACTGGTATACCAGGATACTCCAAGGCTAATGTGCCACCCTCCGCTACGATAGCAGCAGTCTTGCCACCACCTGCCGCGCCACCGTATAGCTTCTCGTCAGCAACCATTCTATGAAAGACGGCTTGACGATCACTAGCGGTATAATCAGGAACTTTTACTTGGACGGGGGACGTCATTGGTAAACTGAACCTCTCCAGTGTGATGTTGGTCTACTTCTGTCTTTTCCACATAGCCATATTTACTAAGCATCATCTTTGCAATTGTCGGATTGTACTTGTTGACTATGCTATTTTGTATCAATTTATTTGCCTGAAGTTGACGAATGTTTTCTAAGATGTCGGAAAACGCGTCATTCTCCTTCTCCCATTCATACAACGTATCGCGTCGAATATTGAGGAAATAAGCCAGGCCCTCGATAGTAGGGAGATGTGTAGTCACTTCCATATCGTGTTGCTTTATATACTCTATTGCTCTCAATATAAGGGCATCATCCAGCTTTGTAGGTCTGGCCATTACTTATCCCTCCTACTGATCATCCAGGTAGCGTAGAAGACGACTAGGCCAACTATAATACCTGCTATGAATATTGCTTTTACTATGGTCCAGAGGGTGTCCATTATTGCTCCTTTGTGAAATCAGTAACGTTATCCACAAAGAGCTTCTTTCTAATATCTTTGCTAATACCGCCAGCAGGGTATTTGTATACCTGTAGCAGCACTGCAACAAAAGCTTCTTTCAAGTCGTATCCTTCGGTTCCATTGTCACAACTAAACTCAGCTTTTTTGCCATCAGAATACTCAACTAATATGGAGTGGCCTGTGTCTATCTTCTGAATAGTTACTTTCTCAACTTCGCTATCTTTTCGTGGTGTATTCATTATTGCTTCTCCTGTATCTGTGCATTCATCAGCACATTTAAGCTTTCTATAATAATTGCAAACCAACTAAGTCCTAGAATGAACTGTGGTTCACCCTTAGCTACGGTAAGTGCAGATAGAGGCCAACCTATTGTGGCTATGATGAGTAGTGCCCATGACATCTTTATGCGTAGGTTACTTGTCATTGCTTACTAACCCCTGTAACTTGTTGATCTCATCCTCGGTATAAGTACGAGTCTTCTCAGCCCAGCACTTCTTGCTCTTCCTGTTGATCTTCACTATGCGCATCTCTGCTGTCTGGAAGCGAAGTAGCTGGCCTTTCTTGAGTTCTAAGAAGGCTTTGTCGGTTAGCTGGTCGGATATGTCTATTAACATGTTGCCTGCATGACATGATCGTAATTAGGCACTAAGAATACTACTCCGTACTTAGTGGGGTCTTTGGTGTAATCAGTTTGCATGTGCTCCCTTTAGGGATAGAAGAATCTAGGTAAGGCGTGCCAGCTAATGTTTGAGTGTATATGTGTAGACAACTTGCTCTATTTATGGCACGCCGCCTAATTGTAGTTGGTAACAGCTTCGTTGGAAGTCGTGTTACAAGAACTAGGACGGACGATTGCTCGTACGCCTCACTTAGATTCTGCTACCTACCACTTTTAGTTGGGTACAGTATAGCATAGACTCTATTAAATTGATAGTTGATGGGTATATAGAAAAAGCCCGCTACTTATGTAACGAGCCTTGTCCAAAAGTTAATGATTAGTGTGTAATGTGCAGCTCCCCGAAGTCTTACACACGGAGGGGAGTTCGCTTAACATAACAGTTATCTACTACAAATATAATAATCAATTACATTTGGGAGTGCCTACATTATACCACATCTGAGGCATGTCGATAACGTTTGTGGCTAACTAAAAGACCAGCATCATCGTTCGGTCGAAACCTTAGGACTAGCTGGTCATGGTTCTCTACGAGTCTAGACAGGTAGAGTGCTGCATAGGTATTATATCACGCTTATCTATCTAATTTATACGTCAGCTCATCTACTTTCTTGTACCTACCAGTTGGTAGAAGCCCTGATCTCACAAAACTATACGCTCTTATAAAGTAGCTGCCCTGGTTATTCCTAGACAGCTTGAAGTCGTTTTCGCTGCCCTGCGAGAAGCGAATAGCTCGCCGTTCGGTATCGTATTCAACGGCTACATACTCGAACGGCAGTTGGAACTCCCCGAAATATATCTGCGAGGAAGTTATAGTGATGCAGTCTTTTGGCAGCCTCCGACCTCGGTGGGCAGGACGGTATATCTCAAAACTCATACGCGGTGTATCCTTTCTCAAATTATACCACTATCTGCACTTCTCACCCTTAGCATGGGGCTTATGGCATATCTTGCAGGGCTTCATTTATCTTCTCCAGTCAAATCACCATCCAGGTCTATGCCGCTCATGGCTAGCGTACGCCGCAGTTCTCGGGGTTCCATGTCTTTCACTTTCACCCAGCCCTCGGAACCAATAAGCCATTTGATTGTTGCTGTAGCACCAAAACCATCTGGGCCATCCTGCTCAACAAGCGACTTAAGATGTTCGTAACTATAAGCGCCGCATGCCATCTCGTGACCAAGGCCCGACATCGGGGTATCCACTGGGCGGTAGTATGGCTGGCGGTGAGGTGAATCGGGTTTACTAACGAGCATATTTGCTAGTCTAACAAGGCCACTCGCTATTTTTCTACGGTAATTACTCATTTCTCTGTCCTTCCATCTAAATCTTTAATATATTTCAAATACTTCTTCTCCAACCGTCTAAAGCCTGCATCACTGATGTACCAAGGGTCTTGACCTGTTACTTCATAGGTTAGACGGTTTACTTCTTTGTGGAATACTAGGACTTTATTGTATTTTAGCACTTCTAGTATGTATTGGAGGTTACGCATCATGGTTTCTGCCTTATGTATTGCCACCATTGTTCTATAGGTGCGTTCAAATAGTCGTGGAGCTGCATACGGCGGCGGTAGACGGGTCGTAACCATCTTGTACCAGAATCTACAGTCCAAACAGGCAGCCATGCAAAGTGTCTTGTCCAGCCTGATATTGGGTTGGCATACATAAGTTGGTATTTGTCCTTATCTATGTCGGATTGGTGGGCGATTATGCGCT
>Ga0247777_1000060_pt1 | contig 41408 bp, 50 predicted proteins | sample UWRJL154409C5_FD_179937 | JGI IMG/M metagenome (GOLD analysis project Ga0247777, IMG submission 179937) | Plant litter microbial communities from Arlington Agricultural Research Station in Wisconsin, United States - UWRJ-L154-409C-5 | ecosystem: Environmental > Terrestrial > Plant litter >...
GGTGCGACGCGAAAGGTACTTGTGGCCGTTGTAGACCGTCCCACCACCACCGCTGACGCGGGCGGCTGGACCGAATCGCCCGACCAGGGCGACCACGCCGCGCCGCCCGAGGCGCCCGTGACCTCCCCGCAGACCGGGACGAACGGCCTTGATGCCGCCGGACAGGCGCTGCCGCCCGAGGAAGCGACGGACACGAACGAGCCACCCCGGCGCCCGGATGGGCGGTTTGAGAAGGGCGGATTCCGGCGCCGTGCCGCCAGTCAGCAGGCGACGGCCGACGACGTGCCGCGCATTCAGGAACTCACCCGGCGCCTGCGCGAAACCGAGCGCGAGCGCGACGCCTACAAGGCGGGCGGCGCGCCCCCGGCGGCATCCAACGGGAACGGACACGTTCCAGCGCCCGAGGCCCCCGCCCAGGCGGCTCCACCCCCGGCCCCGGCCCCGCGCCGGGATCTGCCGCCCCCGCCCCCACCGTTCAATCTGAAGGAGCCCGAATTCTCCGATTTCGCGGCCAGCGCGGACCCGTTGCGCGACTACACGAAGGCGATGGCGCGCTTCACCCACGCCGAGCAGCAGCACGAGTACGCCACCCGGTACTACGCGCACCAGCAGCAGCGGGCGGCGGGCCAGTCCGACGCCGAACTCCGCGACATGACCCAGGCCCACTGGCAGCGCATGGCGGCGATCGCGAACGACCCGCAGCACGCCGCCGTCGTCACCCAGTTCAAGGACGATAGCCGTCCCATCACCCCGGCGGTCCTCCAGGCCATCGTCCGCAGCGGCGATCAGTCGGCGCACCTCACGTTGGCACTGCTCCGACAGCCTGGGTTACTTGAAGAATTGACGCTCGCGACTTACGATAAGCCCGCGACACCCGACCTCGTTGCGCTCGTGCAACGCCGCTTACAGTCATTGGGGCTTTCGGCCGCACCGACCGGATCGGTCACTGCCCCGGTATCCAGACCAGCGCCTCGTCCACCTAATCCGGTGCGGACGGCGCCTGAAGCACCGCCACGGGGCCTCCCCGGTGACGATGCGTCGATGGCCGATCACGCGGCGGCGTTCCACAAGCCGCAGCGGTCCCGCCTCCGACGCGATTGATCATCAGGGTCGGCCCTCACGGCAAGTCTGTGAGCGAGCATGGCCAACTACATCATCACGCCGACGTGGGTCACGAAGGACACCGCGTTGTTCTGGGACAACAGCCTCAAGCTGGTGGGCAACTTCGACCGCCAGTGGAACAAAGAGTGGAACAACAAGCCGAAGGGTTCCCAAATCGGAGACACCGTCCAAGTCCGCACGCCGCAGCGGTGGACCGTCACTGAGGGACAGGCCCTCGTCCAGCAGTCGATCCTCAATCAGACCGTCCCCCTCACCCTGAACCACCAGTACAACGTCGGCATGGGGTGGTCGTCCATCGAGGACACCCTCCAGATCGAAGAAGTGCAGGACCGCTACACGCGCCCGGCGGGCGTGGCCCTGGCGAATAAGACCGACGCCGTCGCGGGCGCCGAGGTCTATCAGTCCATCTACAACGTCGTCGGGTCACCGGGCGTGCCCCTGGTGAACAAGGACTGGACGGATGCCGTCGCGCTCCTGCAAATGACGGGCACCCCGGAAGGCTACGTCGCGGTGATCGACCCGCTGACGCAGTCGAAGTTGCTGAACGACAACTTCGCGTTGTTCGGCAAGCAGTATCAGGAGTACTTCCGCACCGGGCAGTTCTCCGCGATGGCCCTGGGCGTGGACGAGTGGTACTACGACGCGGTCCTGCCGATTCACCAGTCGGGCAGCTTCGCGGCCTCGACGCCGATCGTGGCCGGGGCGAACCAGACGGGTTCGACGCTCTCCATCTCGGGCATGGGCGCGTTCACTCTGAAGAAGGGCGATGCGTTCTACATCGGCACCCCGCCCGTGCAGGGCGTCAATCCGCTGAGCTACACCTCAACGGGGATCCCGCAGCGGTTCGTGCTGACGGCCGACGTGTCGGGGACGGGCACGGCGGTCCTGCCCATCTCGCCGTCGATCATCCCGAGCGGCCAACTCCAGACGGTGACGGCGTCGCCCGCGAACGGCGCGGCGTTGCAGTTCCTGGGGGCGACGCCGCCCGGGGCGGGACAGGTGCTCGCGGCCACGGCGACGCGGCAGCAATTCCTGTTCAACCCGGCCGCGTTCGCGTTCGTGTCGGCGCCGCTCACGTCGGATCTGCCCGGCGCGCGGAGCAAGGTCGTCACCAACAGCGACATCAAGGCGTCGCTGCGGTGGGCCGAGCAGTGGAACATCCAGACGGACCAGAAGCCGTCGCGGGTGGACATTCTGATCGGCGTCGCGGCGATCGAGCCGTACTTCGCCGTCCGTCTGCTCAACTAGTCGGTTCGCTTCCACGCCGCGCGACGGGATCGCCTCGTCGCGCGGCGTTGTTTCGCCATCAGGGCAAGGAGATTTCTCATGGCATGGCTGTCACAAACCCTCGCGTCGGCGTTCTCGAAGGACGCCATTGAATTCACGGTCCAAGACGCGACGGGGCTTCCGCCCGTCGGCGTGTCGGGCCTCCAGAACTGGCGGGCGCGCATCGACGGCGAGTGGATGCTGATCGACGGTCAGCCGTCCCCGAAGGTCGTCCGCGTCAAGCGGCGCGGCGACCAGGGCACAACGGCGGTCGCGCACGATGCGCTGTCGTCGGTCGTGTTCTCGGGCTCCATCCTCGATGTCGTGCCGCTGGCGCCGGGGGCGACGACGTTCCCGACGCAGGGCGCGCCGACCACGCGCACGATCGGCGGCGACCTCGCGCTCACGGCGGATGTGGTCGCGCAGATCGGGCAGAACACCGCGTTCCTGCTCCACAAGCTGACCCCGGCGGCGATCACGCTGGCCAAGCCCACGTTCGTGCAGAACGGGCTCGCGCTCACGTTCACGTCGGCGGCGGGTGTGGCGCACGTCGTCACGTCGGCGGGCGGCGGGTTCGGCACGGGCGTCACGGGGTCCCCGGCCAGCACGGCCACGTTCGGCGCGTTCACGGGCGCGAGTTTCACGGTCGTCGCCGCGGGCGGGCTGTGGAACGTGATGAGCAACAACGGGGTCGTCTTCAGCTAGATCCCTCACGCCGGGGTCGGCTGTCGCGCCTGTGGAGGTCACGAGACACAGGCAGGCTGGCCCCGGCGCTTTTCCACAGGATGTGCACATGGCAGAGCAGCACTACGACGGCCCCGCGATTCAGATCAATCCGGCCTCCGGGTTCGCGGTGGAAATGCGGAAGTGGGAGGCGGGCTACACCATGTATGGCCCGCCCGGTCGTCCCTACGCGTACAGCGAGTATCCCCGCGCGATGTTCCTGGCCGGGCATCCCGAGGGGCGTCCCGGCAAGATCGTGATCACCGACAGTCGCACCGTCTTCAGCGATGCCGAGCGCAGCGCGTTGGAGCGGGACGGGTGGGACGCCGACCAGGATCAGGCGGTGTCCAAGCAGATGATTCGCGATCGGCAGATGGCGGCGGCAGCGGCCGAGTCCAACTTCGGGGATCGGCGGATGTCCGAGAAGGCGAAGGCCGAGCGGGCCGAGGTCGAGGACGCGACGGCGCAGCATGTCGCGGAGATTCCGGCCGCGCATCCCAAGACCGGGCGCCGCGTCATCGAGTAACGCCCGTTCCGGGCACGGGGGCACACCATGGTGACGGCGGCGGCGCTGCTTCGGATGTCGATGCAGGATCTCGGCGTCCTGGGCGCCGGGGAGTCTGGCTCGGGCGAACACCTGTCCGATGGCCTGCGCCGCCTCCAGATGATGTTGGGCGGGTGGGGGCTCGATGCGCTCACGGCGGCGCGGACACAGGGCGAGACGTTCCCCACGATCCCCGGCAAGTCGCACTACAGCATCGGTCCAGGGCTGGACCTCGACACACCGCGCCCGGTCGGGCAGCAGTCGGTCGTCGCGGCGGGACTCGTCCTGAACGCGGGCCAGCCCAACGCGGTCGAGATCCCACGCGGCATGATGACGTACGACCAGTACATCGGCATTCAGATCAAGACGCTTCGCAGTCCCCTGTTCACGCACGTGATCTACGTGCCGGGGTCGACGTCCGGCGCGCTGTCTCCCGCGTGGCCCGCGCCGCCGACCGCGGCGTTCGGCGGGAGCGTCATCATTCTCTGGCCGGTCCCGACCGAGGCGAACCCGCTCGTGCTCTACATCGAGCGCATGGTGCCGATGTTTGAGAACCTGACCACGGCCTACCCGGTGCCGGATGGCCTCGCAGCCGCGATCCAATACAACCTGACCGTCGCGCTGGCGCCGATGTTTCAGGTCGAGCCGCCGCCGGAAGTCGTGCGGCAGGCGCGGCTGTCCTACGCGGCCATGAAGCGGACCAACTACGCCTTTACGGACATAGCTATAGATCCCATGTTCACTATGCAAAACACAGGCGGCGGGTACGATATTCAAACTGGATCGACACGGCGGGGCTAGATATGAGCCCACGTCCTGCGATGCGCGATGGTCGAGACATGCTGTATACAGATGCCGAAGGCGTCTGCGATGGCGTGCAGCGTTCGACCTTCAGCGCGCATGGCGCGGATTTTCCGAACCTGATTGGCGTCCAACTTCGACCAGTAGTGTCGTTCGCCGCGACGGATCTTCGCACCTTTGCCGCACACGTCGTACGCGTGCTGGTTGTTCACGGCGGATGTCGTGTACTCCAGATTGCTCGGTCGGTTGTTGCGCTTGTTGCCGTCGATGTGATTGATGGCGAGTCCGTTTGGTCGAGGGCCGATAAACGCAGAGGCCACAAGTCTGTGAACGTAGAACGTCTTGACGGAGCCATGCTTAGAAAGGCGTACGACCGGGTAGCCACGAATTTGGCAGATCGACAGATCGCGAGCCCGTATATACCTCATGTGCGTATGTCCGTTGCGGGGACATGTGACATTACGTCCGACACGCCTAACGTGGCCCTCGTTGCTCACATCGTAAAAGCCTTCGTATCCAGGCACCTGTTTCCACTTCTCCATAGGGCCGACTGTATATCAAATAATGCGTTGATGGTGGTGTGCGTTGGCTGATTTTTCGAGTTTCATCGGAGGAAGCTATAAAGCGCAGTCTCCGGTTACGGACAACGAAGAAACCATAAACTGGTTTTCAGAAGTCTCGGAGTCTCCGGGGGCGACCGCCCAGGCGTCGCTCTATCCGACTCCCGGCGTCGTCCCGTTCGCGACGGCGCCCGTGGCCGGGGGCCGGGCGATGTTCGCCAGCGTCACGACCGCCGACCCGGTCCCGAATCAGGAGGGCCGCTGCTTCGCGGTCTTCGGGGATCGCTTCGTGGAAGTGCTCGCCAGCGGCGCGATCACGCCGCGCGGCACGGTCGCGGTGGACGCTAACCCGGCCACGATCTGCACGAACGGCTACGGCAGCACGGACGACTCGGGCCGGGGGCAGCTGCTCGTCACGTCTGGCGGCAAGGCGTACTGCTACGAACTGGCGACCGACACGCTGACCCTGATTACCACGCTGTCGGATGATGGGGTCGTCGCGACGCAGGGCGCGTGCCTGAACGGCTACTTCCTCGTCTTCGACCGCGACACGAGCACCGTCTATATGTCCTTCCTCCTCGACGGGTCGCGGTGGGATCTGTCGCAGTTCTTCCAACCGAGCATCATCACGAATCCGTGGCAGGCGATGGTCATTTCGCCGTTCGGCCAGATCGTCCTGCCCGGCGTCACGACCGGCGAGATTTGGTACAACGCGGGCACGTTTCCCATTCCGTTCGCCCCCGACCTGTCGGGCCTACTGTCCTACGGCTGTGCCGCGACGTTCGCGCTGACGGTCGTGGGCGACACGACGATGTGGGTCGCGAAGACGCCCGACGGCGGCATCCAAGTCATGCAGATGCGCGGCTACCGGCCCGAGCGGGTGTCCACGCACGCGATGGAAGTCGAAGGATCAACCTACCCGCAGATCGATGATGCGATCGGGCAGTGCTACACCGAGCAGGGGCACACGTTCTACCTGCTGACCTTCCCTCGCGCCAACGTGACCTGGGCCTACGACGAGAAGGCGCCCGAGGGGCGGCGCTGGCACAAGCGCGGGACGTGGATTTCGGAAGAAGGCGTCTACCACTACTTCCGGCCGGTGTTCCACTGCTTCGCGTTCAACAAGCACCTGATGGCCGATCGGGAACTCGGCCTGATCTACCACCTGTCGAACGCGCACCCGAAGGACGTGGATGGCCGCGTCATCCGGCGTCTGCGGCGCTCGCCCACCGTGCAGCACGAGAACCGGCTCGTCGTCCTCAGTTGGTTTGAACTCCTGATGCAGACCGGCATCGGACAGGACGCGGCGCTCTACGGCCCGCCGCCCACGGTCATGCTGCGGATTTCCAAGGACGGCGGGCGCACCTGGGGCGACGAGCGGCAGGCGTCGGCCGGGGCGCAGGGCGCCTTCCTGACGCGCGTCTACTGGGCGCGCATCACGCAAGGGCGCCAACTCGTCTTTGAGGTCACCGTGTCGGACGCGATTCGCAACTGGCGCATTACGGCCGCATACCTGCGGACGCCGCAAGAGATGTCGTCGGCGCGAGGTGCCGCCTAATGGCCATCCGATTCGATCCGCAGACGGGTCAGTACGTGGATGACGGTCGCGATCCCTACGAGGCGTACCGGGACCGCATGAGCCGCTACGAGGGGTTGGCGTCGAACTACGCGCAGCAGACGCCGTGGAGCACCGGCTACCGGGCGTGGGCGTCGCTGTCGCCCAAACCAGTCGGGTCGTCTGAGATGCCCTCCTACGAGGATCTGCAAAACCAGTGGGTCGAGGCTGAGTCCACCCTCGGGTCGCGGTTTCCTGACTACCGCACGGGCTACGGTTCCTCGCCCACGGGGGAGCCGCTGACGCCGCCGTCGCCCTATGTCTCGTCCGTGACGCCGCCGTCCGAGGCTGAGGCCCGCGCGAAACTCTTGTCGGCGCGCGACCGGACGCAGGCCAAGTACACCGTCGCGTCGCTCCTGGGACGTAGCTGATGCCGCTGACCTCTGGCCTGATCCAGACGGAACTCGTCGATAAGGACGGGTTCGTGTCTCAGCCGTGGCAAATTTTCTTCAGGGACCAAGTCACCGCACTGGCCCAGGTACCGACCCGCGAAAAGATCGTGCAGATTCCGCCCGCGTCGGCGGCGATCCCGGTCACGTCGATCGCGACGGAGGCCTTGCCGTCGGGGCTCTACCGGGTGACAGCGACGGTGCGGGTGACGACGCCCGCGAGCAGTTCGTCGTCGGTCGCGGTGACGCTGCACTGGGTGGACGGTGACACGGACGCCGGGGTGGTCTGCTCGCTCCTACTCGTGGCGCCGGTTACGGGGAACACGATCGCGTCGGTCGGGACCGGGACGGCGCTGATTCGCAGCGGGGCGGGCCAGCCGATCAGCTACTCGACGGCGTATATGTCGGTCGGGCCGGGCATGGTCTACGCGCTGGATCTGGTGTTGGAACGGATGGGGGGCGAGTAAGTGGCATTTCTCAGTAGCAACGGGCGACCCATCAAGCCGGATGTCTATGTTTCGTCCTTGGGGTATCGGCCCATCGCGGTCCCGCATCCGGTCGGGATGAGCGACAAGGACTACAGAGACTACGCGCAGCGCGTCCAGGGCGAAGAAGCGCGCCGGGTAGCGAATCTGCGCGGGGTCGATACGTCGGGCATGAAATGGGACGGGGAAAAGTTTGTCGATGCCAACGAGGTGCATCGGTATGCCGACCCCGGCTTCTGGGGGCCGGTCGCGGTCACGGCGGCGAGCCTGGGCACGGGCCTGCTGCCCAACGCGGCGACGCAGGCGCCCACGACGGCCTCCACCCTCGCGGGGCCTGGGACGAGCGCCATCACAAATTCGCCGTCGCTCGCGGTGCCGACCGCGACCCAGGCGGCGCTGAATCCCGTCGCGAATTTCACATCGAGCATCGTCGGGAATCTTCCTGGCGCTGGCCTGACCGGCGCGCAGATGGCGGCACTAACCGCCTCAGCCGGGGTGCCCACCGTCGCGACCTTGCTGAACGCGAGCCAAGCTGATCCGGCGAACAACCAACCCCCGCGAACACAGGCGAACGGGAACGCAGCCGATCCGTTCAGCAACCAGCCACCAGGGACCGTTACGCCACCGAACAACAACAACCCGAACACCAACTCGTTCAATTTGCCGTGGGGTCTGACCGGCAAGGATTTGATCGGGTACACGGGGAACTTTGTGAACAACTGGTTGAACCGTAACGCGGCAGGCGAGTACAACGAAGCCCGCGCCGCCGCCGACAAGGCCGCGCTCGACTTCGCGATGCGCGCCTACGACGAGCAGCAACAGAAGGAACAGGCGCGCTGGGACGCGACGGAGCAGCGCCGCGTGCCGTATCGCGCGGCATCCGTGCGGACCTTGGAAGAATTCCGTCGCCTCCTGGGAATCGAGAACTAGTCATGGCCCTCCCGATTTACACCGACGACGACATCCCGTACTACTTCACGCCCCTCGGGGAGTTGCCGCCGCCGCCCCCTCGGACGCCGCAGAACCCGCAGACGCCGCAACCGACGACGAGTCCGGTCGCGCCAAGTAGTGGGTCATACCCGTGGACCGCGACGCAGAACGAGGAAACGCAGACCACGGATCCGTCCAAGAGCAGCTACAACCAGCGCGACAAGAACATCGAGTTGCAGACGAGTAACTGGTACGACTACCTCCAGATGAAGGCCAAGGAGTTTGAGGCGCAGTACGGGTGGAACCCGTACCACGACAGCGACCTCCAAGGTGTCATCCGGAACATGAGCTACGAGGGCAACCAGTACACCGACACGCAGTTGCTCGACAACGTGTTGCAGAACTGGCAACAGCGCAACAGCAATACCCCCGGCGCAGGCGGCGGCGGGAGCAGTAGTGGCGGGGGTGGGGGCGGCAGCAACGGCTACAGTGGACCGTTCGCGGCGCCACAGCCGGGGGCCGGGTGGATGCCGACGTATACGGCGCCGGTCTTCCAACCGCCCGCCCCGCTCAACATTCCGACGTGGAACGCGCCCGCGCCGTTCGCCTACGACCCGTTCGCCCCGCCGACGCTCGATCAGGCCCGCAACGAGCCGGGCTTCGCGTTCGCGATGGAGCAGGGCGGGCGCGCCCTGGAGAACAGCGCCGCGTCCAAGGGGCTGCTGCGGACGGGCGGCACGCTGAAGGAACTGATCGGCTTCGGGCAGAGGTTGGGCGAGCAGAACTACGGCAACGTCTATAACCGGATGCAGGGCACCTACGGCGTCAACCGGAACAACGCCGCCGACATCTACACGAAGAACTACAACGCCGCCCGCGACACCTACGGCGCGGGTGTGGATGAGATCACGGGCGAATACAACAGTCTCTACAAGACGGCCCAGGATGCGTTCACCAACGCCACGACCGGCGCACGGGACGAATACGCGCCGCGCCGCGCCGAAGCCGAGGCGAACTTCAAGCGCGACATGGACATCTGGCTCGAAAAGATGCGGATCGCAGGGCTGATTGAACAGGACTCCGAGTAATGCCTGGGCCACCGCTCACGTCCCCGTATGCCCCCGGCCCCAACCGGATGAACGATGCGTTTCGCATCGCGGACCTGATCCGCCGCCAGGGCTATTCGTCGGCCGAAACCAAGGGCCAGACGCTCGCGACGGTCAGCGACCTCGTCCTGGGGGGCGCCGACATGGTCTTCGGCTCGATGCAGCGCCGCGACGACCAGCGCCGTGCCGCCTACGAGAACGAGCAGATCGCGGACCTGTTGGCGTCGGGGCAGGAGGTGGATCTGCCCGCCATCATTCGCAAGGTCGGCATCGAGCGCGCGAAGCAGATCGTGCCGATGGTCGAGGCGAGTCTGGCCCGGCGGCAAGCGATCGAGGACCGCAAGCAGGCGCTCGCGGACAAGCAGCAGACGGCGCGCGACAAGGCCAACGAGCGCGGTATGACGCAGATGTCGGCGGCGGCGCTGGCGGGCGGCGCCGATCCCTACGCCGTCCAGCAACAGCACTTCGGAGAAACCAGTACCATCCTGCCGATCAAGGATCTGCTCCCCGATCCGGCCAAGGCGGCAGACGCTCGCGCCCGTGCCGATGCCGCCGGGGCGCTCCAGGCAGGCGCGGACCCGCGCGACGTGAACCAGAACTTCTGGGGCGCCACCGGACAGGGACTTCCCGATAACCTCCTGCCGCCCAAGGCTCCGACGGTGTCGTTCAGCAAGCCTGAGCCGTATCGCCTCAACGGCCAAAAGGTGATGCTGCAACATGGGTCCGACGGCAAGATGTATGACCCCGCCGGGAAGGCCGTGTCGGCCGAGGGGCTCCAGGAATACGTCGCGCCCAAGGAAGGGCCGCAGCAGGGCTGGCAGTGGGTGAAGCGCAACGGGCAGGAGGTCTACACCAGCCGCGTCCAGGCGGGCGACGAGAAGTTGTCGAGCGACGCCCCGCTCAAGACGACGGAGCAGGAGCGGCGGTTCGCCAATCTCTATGTCCAGGCCCAGGACGCGCTGGGCGTAGTGAACGAAACTGAGGGCGCCCTGACGCAGAAGGAGATGTATCAGATCTTCACGCTGCCGCAGGAAGAACTCATCGGCATGGTGAACCGGAACGAACTGAGCGAGAACGCGAAACGCTACCTCCGCGCGTTTGAACAGTTCACCGAGTCGCGCCTGCGCTCCGTCAGCGGCGCCGCCGTCACCGACGCCGAGTATGCCCGCGACCGGCGCACCTACGCCAAGCAGTATGGCGAAACGGCGAAGGTCAACGAGGACCGGGTCCGAGGACGCAAGACGGTGCTGGACGGGCTCCGCATTGGCGCGGGCCGCGCGCTGGATGCGGGTGGCGAACGGCAGGGGGCTGTCACCAGTGGCCCAAAGGAAGGCGCGACGCGGCCGATTCCCGGCTATCCCGGCACGGAGTTGACCTACCGCAACGGGAAGTGGATTCGGACGAGATAGATGCCACCCCAGTCCAAACTGCCTGCCATAGGGGAAGAATACGTCGGGGCGCTGCCGCCGATCGGCGGCGAGTGGGTGGAGCCGCGCCAACCCACCATCGCGCCGCCGCCCCAGACCCCGCCGCCCGGACCTAAGCCCGACATGGTCAAGGGCGAGTGGGATCCGAACTACTCGCTGTCGGAGAAGTATCGTCGCGCGCTGGGCATTCCGCACGCGGTCTACGACGCGGGCGGCACGCACAGCACCGTCAAGGGCTTGCTGGACACGGTCGATTCCTTGATTCAGGCCACCGACTTCAAGGCGAAGCACGGGCTTAACCAGATCCGCGAGGGCAACTACGCCAAGGGTGGGCGGGAGATGGTGCAGGGCATCGGCACCGGGGCGCTCGTGGCATCAGCCCCGGCGATCGGGACGGCGCTGCGGGCCGCACCGCTGGCCACGCTCGCGAAGATGATCGGAACCGGCGCCCCGCTGGCGGTCAGCCATCCGGTGATTGAGGCGTTGAGCAAGGAGGCGGGCTTTACCGACGACCAAGCGGGCCTGATCGCGGATGCCGCTGTCACGATCGGGGGCGTGCCGGTCGGAAGCAAGGTCAACAAGGGCGTCAACTCGCTAACCGAGTGGGCGGCACAACGGCAGACCACCGAACAGATCGCGGCGGCGCGGGCGCTGCGCGAGAAGGCGTTCCCGTCCACGGCGAGCCGTCCGCATACCGAGGCGGATTGGAACGAGGGCCTCTCCGCGTATCAGCACTTCAACAAGGGCACACTCCCCACGTCGCTGGAGGGGTTTGAAGAAGGACTGAACGTCACGCGCGACGGGATCGAAGCCTCTATCTCGGAGGCGATTTCCAAGTTTCCCGCCGATACCATCCCGACGAATCCGTGGCAGGCGGCGGTCACGGCGCTCAAAGGATCTGATCGGGCCGACTTCGTCAAGAAGGGGATGGCTGTCCTCGATGAGCAGTTCCCGCAACTGCGCGGGCCGCTGACGCTCAAGCAAGCGGACAGTCTGCGGCGCACGCTCAACAGCGCGAACGACGCCACGCTCAAGGCGAACAGTTACAACCGCTACAACGCCCGCATGAACGACCCTGGCTATGCGGCGCGGGAGGCGGCGCTCGATGCGCTCAAGGTAGGTGTCTACGACCAACTGGAAGCGCGCGGCGTGACCGGGGTCGCGGACTTGCGGAAGACCGAGGGCAAGGTGCTCCAACTCCGCGACGCGGCCGAACACTTCGCGCGCACGGGCGGGAAGGAGATGGCGGACACCGGGGCGCCGAACTGGCTGCGGCAGGCGCTGGGCTGGACCGCCGGGAAAGCGGCCACGGCGACCACCGGCTCGCCGCTGGCGTCGATTGGGGGCCGGTGGCTGGCGAACAAGGCGCTCCCCGCGAACCTGACGCGGGATCAGGCGTTCGCAGCGGCCATGCGCCTGCGGGCGGCGTCGGGCGCCGAGGCGCCGTTCGTCCTGCCGACCGTCCCCACGGGCATCCAGCCACGCGGCCCGCTCCCGACCACGGGCGCCACCACCACCACGCCGACGCCCTTCGCCCAGGCAGGGGCGCCAGGGGCGCAGGGCGGGCAGATTCCGCCGATGGCCTCCCACGGCCCCGTGACGCCCCAGGCGCCGCCAGGACCGCTCCAGCAGGCCGCACCGGGCACCGTGAACTGGAACGCCGCCGCGCCCCTGCCGCCGCTGCCGCTCGTCCGGTCCAGCACGGGCGCCGTCGTCACGCCGCCCACGGGGCCGATCCCGATGGGCCAGATGGTCCCGACGCAGCCTGCGCCGCCCCTGGTGCGGTCGAGCACGGGGTCTGTGGTCACGCCGCCGACTGGCCCGATGGTGCAGGGCCAAAGCGTGCCGGTCCAGCCTGCGCCGCCCGTCGTGCGCTCAGGCAGCGGCGCGGTGGTGCAGCCACCGACCGGACCAACCGGTTCCGCCGTCGGGGCGCCCGTCCGCACAGGGACGCCGTTCCCGGCGCCAACGGTCCCGGTTCCGCCCGTCGAGGTCGCACAGCAGGCCATCCTCGCTTCGGCGGCGAAGCTCAAGATCGCGTTGACGCCGCAGCAAGGGGAGGCGGCGCTGGCCTTGGTCCGCACCGGGCACTACGACGCCGACACCGCTGTACGGTTCGTCGGGCGCCCCACGCCGTCACCCACGCCTGCACCGGTTCCGGCGCCGCCGCCCCAGGCGCCGAACGCGGCAGGGGTGCGGACCGGGACGGCCTGGGCACCAGGGCCTGCGCCAGCTAGACCGCCAGCGGAGCCGATGCCGCCTGCCAGCGTCGCGGTGCGCGAGCCCGGCCGTCTGACGGAGGCGGATCTCACGCCGAAGGAGCGGGAGTACTTCGACCTCGCCAAGACGTTCGATGACCCGCCGCCGCCCGAGGCCGTGCTCGCGGACATCGCGCAGGCGCGGGCGGAACGCGCCGCCGCGCCACTGCCCACCACAGCGGCCGAGATGGAGGCCCCTGCGACGCCGTCGCGGGGTAAAAAAAAAGCGTCCGCGCCGGTAAGCGATGAAGGCGTCATCGTCGGCCACGAGATTGACCCGCACGCCCCCGTCAAGAACGGCGGCTACCGGGCCATCCGCTCGACGGAGCCCGGTGCGACGCCCGCGCCGCTGCTGACCGACGCGCGCCGGGCGATGTTGGAACGCATGGTGGCCGATTTCGAGAACTTCCCCCCGACGCCGGGCACGCTGGTGGAGGGATCCGAACAGTGGCGCTACGGCTACGACCGGGAGAAGTACGTCCGAGGCGCGGCTGGCACGCATGTGTCCGACGACATCCGTGTCTTCTCGGGGCGGCACGGCAGCAACGGCGAGATGCGACAGGCAATCGAACAGCTGTTGAGCGGCGCCACGCCGTCGAACAAACTGCACACGGCCGCACTCGCCGCCGCAGACGGTTATCTGGCGGGTGAACTGCGCCCGCCGTTGACGCCGGGGAACCGGGTGCGCACGGTCGCGGACGTGCTTGGCACGGGCGAAGTGCAGCCGCGTCTGCCCGAGGCGGGCGCCGTGCGCGACGTGGACGTGCCGACGCCGACGATGGAGGCGCCGTTCAGTCTGAGCGGCGGCGTGAGCGAGCGGCCACAAGGGAAGACGAGCGATCTGTTCGCGGCGCCCGTCGAACCTGCACCGTCACCCTACCCCGCCGACAAGGCGAAGTGGGGACCGGCGCAGTGGGAGCAGTTCAACAAACTGCGGGCCGCAGGGCTTATGCCCGAACAGGCCCGCCGCCGCGTCAACAAGGATATGAAGAAGGACTGATGAGTCTCTACACATTAAGTCCCCAGCCCTGGCTCATCTTCTTGGACGATGCCGGGGTCTATCTCCCGAACGGGCAACTCGCGATCTATGTCTCGGGCACTTCGACCCCCGCGACGGTCTACACCTCCGCGAACGGGACCGCGCATCCGTTCCCGATCACGCTCGACGCGACCGGTCGCGTGCCCGGCGGGCTCTACCTGCAACCGGGCCTGAGCTACAAGTTCGTGCTGCACGCCCCGCAGATCGAGGAGCCGCTCGACGGCGGCATTCTCAAGAGCCAAGACCCCGTCGAAGCCGTCCCGCGTTCCGGCGGCGCGTCGCTGTCGATCGTGACGGGCGGCGACTACACGAACCTGAACGTGTCGGGTGTGAACATCATCGAGTACACCGGGGCGGGGGACATCCACATTCGCGGCATGGTCGGCGGCGTGCCGGGGCAGTCGATCTCGATTCGCAACCTGTCCCCGTCGGGTGGCGTCGTGTGGCTGCACTACGGCGACAGCGCGGCGGCGCCCGGTGGACAACTGCTCAACCGCGTACAGAGCGGCCCGGTGCCGATCACGAACTCGCTAGGGACCGCGAGCTACATCTACCTGTCGAGCGGCATCTGGGGGATGCAGGACTACTCGATGGGGGGCCTTATTGGCACCCCGTTCGATCCCGCCAACTACGTGACCCGCGACAGTGCGATTTGGACCGTCGAGCAGAACGACCTATATGCGGAGGGGTTCTACATCGAGGGGCGGTTGATGTCGTATCAGTTCTTCTACCAGAACACGTCGCTCAGTATCGAGACAGGGGCGCTCTTGCGACAGATGCCGTTTGGCTGGCAGGCGGGGTATGTGGCGTCCACTAATCTGGTGTGGGCGCTGAACGGAGGCCCCTTGCAGGCAGGGTCCGTGCAGGCGTCCAATCCTTTACAGATCGGGTTCATTCCGTTGCCCACGGCCCCGTGGCCCGCTGGCGTGAATCACCTGACCCTGGTGGGTCAAATCGCGATCCCGTTGGTTTAATCCATGCCACTCGTCATCTCGCCGCAACCGTGGCTCGTGCTGCTGGACGACGCGGGGCACCCGGTCCCGAACGGCCAACTCGCGCTCTACGAGGCGGGCACCACCACGCCCGTCACCGTCTACGCCGACAGTCTGGCGAGCGTGCCGCACCCGTGGCCGATCACGCTCGACGCGGCGGGTCGCATTCCGGGCGGGCTGTTCCTGATCCCCGAGGTCGCCTACAAGTTCGTCCTGCACGAGCCGAAACTCGCCACGGCGAATTTGACGGGCGCGATTCTCAAGACGCAAGACAACGTGATGGGCCACGGCGGCAAGGTCAATGTGTCGGGCAGCGTGCCTGACTCGGGCCAGCTGCCGGGGACCGGTGAACCGGGCGACGCCTACATCTCGGCCGACGACGGACACTTGTGGATCTGGGACGACGTGAACGGCATTTGGGTGGATGTCGGCCCGGTGCAAGGCCCACCCGGCATGACCGGCCCGGTGGGGCCGAAAGGCGACACGGGCGACACGGGACCGCAGGGCGCGACGGGCGCACAAGGGCCGCAAGGGATCCAGGGGATTCCCGGCGCGACCGGCCCACCGGGTGATCCCGGCGTGGACGGCACGGATGGCCTCGACGGCGCGACGGGTGCCACCGGGCCGCAGGGACCACAAGGGATCCCAGGCCCCGAGGGCGAGGGCACGATCGGGCCGCAGGGACCGCCGGGACCGATCGGCCCCGAAGGGCCAGACGGCCCCTCAGGGCCTCCCGGCGCGACAGGACCGCAGGGACCGCAGGGCATTCCCGGCATCATCGGGCCGCACGCGGCGACGCACGCCAACGGGGGCAGCGACCCCGTCGCGGTCACCACGCTGGCCGGGTATCCCGGTGGCACGGCGACCTTCCTCCGTGCAGACGGGACGTTTGTCGCGCCGCCGCCGGGGGGACTCGTCCCCCCATTACAACAGGCCAGTAATACCATCACCCAGACCACGGCAGACGGTGCCGACAACAGCTACCTTGGTATCTATGGTGGCGGCGGACCAAGCCAGGAACGGGGTGCCGTCCTCAATCTGTTCGGGAACGAACACGGCGCCGCTGGACAGGTGCATGTCGGCCTGGGGCCGACCGGCATCTTCAGTATCTTCAACAGTACCGGAGCGCTGGTCGCGAACATCGACGCAGCCGGGAACCTGACTGTTATCGGGGGCGGGGGCAACGTCGCGCGCAAGAGCGACGCGAACATCTTCTCGCAGCCGCAACACATCCAGAGCACGAATCCGAGTCTCTACCTACTCGACACCGCGCAGACGCCCAATACGAGTAATTGGCGGCTGATGAGCCAGTTACAGCAACTGCGCTTCTTCGCGCAGGACGATGGCGAGAGCGGGCATTTCCTCGCGGCGACACTGGACCGCGCCGGGAATCTTGTCGCCTCGGGAGCGATCTCCGCCGGGAACGCGACAGGTAACGTGGCCCTGAAGACCGTGGATAACGCCTTCGTCGCGCAGACTCTCGCGGACGGCACGGTTATCCAGGGCAACAACGGGCTATTGAACTTCCTCTCCACCGGATCCCCGGCCGGACTGAAGCGATGGCGCCTCCTGAATTACGGCGACGGCCCGCTCCAGATCGAAGCCTTGGACGACGCGGGCTCGACAGTGGTCGGGCGCGTCACGCTGAGCCGAGCCGGGGAGGTGTACTCCACGAAGGTCTTGACGCCGATCGTGAAGTTCCCTGCGGGGACCACCAATTCCAGCGCGGATGTGAACGCGCTCGACGACTATCAGGAACTGTTCTGGTATCCCACTTTCTCCGGGTCCGGGGGCGCCGCCGGACAGGTCTACTCGGCGCAGAACGGCCTCGCCGTCAAAATCGGGGGCATGGCCTACGTGTCGGGCGCCTGTGTGCTCTCGAATAAAGGCACCCTCTATAGCTACTTTCGACTCGCGAGCCTCCCGTGGCCGTGCAGCACGCGCGCGAACCATGCGGTGAGTATCGGCTTCTTCTCCAACCTCAACGTCCAAGTGTCGTCACTGGGGTTGATGTTGCAACCCGGGCAGACCTATGGGGATTTCTATTACGTCCCGGCGGTGGGCGGCACGGGCATGGCGCCGTTAGATGTCGCGCAGGTCGCCAATACCACCGGGATTCATTTTTCCTTTTCCTATCCAGTGAGTGGGGTGTAGCGATGATCGTCCAAGCCGGGAAGCAGTTCAGCAACCTCCAGTTAAAAGACACAGCGGGCACGATTGCCACGTCCATCCGGGATGCCGTCCAGAACGGCATGGACCTCAAGGTGCAACTGGAGTCGTGGCCGGATGCCGACCTCATCGAACTCGGGTTGACGCAACCCGAGATCGACGCGATGAAAGGCTTTTACGTGGGCGATTTGCCGGGGATCGCGGCGTCGCTGCAAGCCTCGACGTGGATCAAACAGTTGTTGGGGTTGGGCGTCTAGGACGCCCCTCCCGTTCTACTCGATGGGCGCCGCGCCGGGGACGTTGGTCATGCGCTCGTTGTACTCCCCGATCGTGTTGGCGATGATCTGGAGGAGCGTCTGGCCGTTGCGGACGCGCTGCTCGTAGGCGGCTTCCGCCGTCTCGCTCCACTCCACTTCGTAGAAGTCATAGAGCTTGTTCATCACCGCCAGCCCGGCGTCGTATTTGGCCTGGGTATTGATAGGGATAGGCTGGCCGTTGTGCGTGGTTTCGTCGGGGTTGTCGAAGTTGATCGGCATCGGGCTACTCCTGTGATGGGGGACGGAAGACTAAAACAACGGACGGGAACGGGGCGCTGTTCGCGCTCCCGCTGAATTTCAAGCGGCCTTTCAGGAACCGCACTTCGACGCCGGGGCGCGGCCGGTGCAAGGTGCCGTCCCAGACGTGGGTGAACCACCAGCGGGTATCGGTACGCGCCGGGACCAGGGCGACCACGGTCGCGCCACGCGAAGCAGCCGCAGTCGCATGAGCGATGAACTGACGACACTTCCCGTACGGCGGGTTCACCCAAATCGCGCGCCCCCAGGCGAGCGGCGCCCAATCCGCGCGCAACGCATCGAACAGCCACCGCAGACACAACGAGTCAGACCCATCGGGCAACGCCGCCGCGTCCAGGCCGAAGTCAAACTCGGCATCCAACGCCGCGAACAGATCGGGCGGTGTGCGCCACAGGTCACTGGCTTTGGAGAAGACGACGGCGCTGTTCATGGCGTGCGAGTGGTCGGGGCGTCTGTTAATGCAGACCCAGTTGCAACTGCCGCATCCCCTGCCGGTTCAGCGGACCCCGTCATGCTGATCTTGTCCGGTTCCCCCGCCGACGCCAGGGCCTGGGTGGGAGAGGCGGAGAGGGCGGCCTCTAGTTCGTCAGCGCAGCGACGGTAGGTGACAACCTGCCATGCGTCCTCTCCGACACCGCGCTGCCAGATGTCTGCTTCTTTTCGCCATGTCGCGATCAGCGCCGCGAGGCGGCTCTCCGGGGGATCTGGGCGTGGGGGTGTACTCATGACTCCTTCAGTTCGTCCGATCGGCGTAGGCGTGCAGTTCTTCCTGTAGCCGGTTCAGCATCTCGACGCCCTGGTCCTCGCTGATCTCGTCAGGAGCCACGCGCGTCATCAACTCCAGCATCGCTGCTGCTCCGCTATAGAAGGCGTGTTTGACCGTCGCGCTGATGTCCTCGTCCGCGTCGAAGTGCTCGCCCGTGAACCGATTCCGGCCATACGTCAGCCAGAGGTCGCGCACCGTGCGACTCTTCAAGACGTCGCCGTGGATACGGTCGAACTCAGCGCGACGCTGCGTCGCTGTCTGTCGGCGTGGGCTTGGCATTTTTGAACGAGCCTTTTGTGAAACGAATGCGCGGCTTCAGGTTGTCGAGTGCCTTGCGCGAGCCCGTAATCAAAAACTCGTCAGGCACGCCAGCCGCCTTCGCGGCTTCGTACGAGTCGTAGATTTGTCCGTTCCGTGTGTCCATATGACTTTCCTTTTATCCCTGTGCTCCGTGCGGGGCGGACGGGGAGGCGATGGAATCCTCAGGATCACAGCATTCAGGATCCGCGCAATGCCCATAGCATCGACAGCCGGAGGCGCAATAAGCGGGGTGCCCACCTTCAGGCTGACGCCTGTCGCCTCTGCAGCAGTAGCATGGGTCTGCGGCCTCGGCCTTCAGCGTCGCCACCTCCCCCTGGAGGGCGGCAATCTGAGACAGCAGTGCGGCCCGTTCGTGCTCAGGCACCCAGAGAAAGTCGGCATCGAGTTCAGGCTTGCGGACATGGCGCTCGAATTGGTCAACGATGTCCACCGTCGAGTACGGCGCCAGTCGCTTCGCCTCGCGGCTGGTGTCTGGTCGGTCTACGGGAGATGACATGATCAACGCTCGTCAGGAGAACAAGGACGGCTGCGCGATCAGGCCCTTGGCCGCGCGCTCGATACAGAGGCGGCACGCCCACTTGAACGCGCGTTCCGGCAGGGAGATGCCGTGGCCCCCGCCGCCCGTGCGGGTCATCACCCAGCCACTCGTCCACTGGTAGACGCCCTTGTCGCGCACGTCCAGGGCGGCGCCGCAGAAGGCGCACAGCGCCTTGTGCTGCTCGGGGATCGGCTGCGTCATCGGGACCGCCACGTCAGAACCCGCCCGCCAGCGCGGTGAGGACGACGACGGCCCCAGCCACACAGATCACGAAGACCACCACGTCGAGCACGGCGGTACGGAGCGACGAGACGGGCCGGGGCGGCGGCTGGTTGATCACGGTACGCATCCGGGTGCGCCAGGACAGATCCGGCTCGATGTCTCTCATGGTTTCGGGACTCCAAACAGCGCCTCCATGTGGCGCGCAATCGCGGTCGTTTGATAGTCGATAGCGTCGGCCCACTGCCGGATGTCGGCCGCGATCCGTTGGTGCGTCAGCGCCCGTGGCCGATCCGTTTCGAGAAACGACGCCTGTTCTAACACGGTCGCCCGCTCGCGCATCTCGGCCACGGTGTCCAAGAGCGACGGGCGCGTCATGGTTCAATCCCTACACCCGACACAAGGCCGCGCAAGCCTTTCGCGCGGGCCGGATGACGTAGCCGAGACAGTGCCTTCGCCTCAATCTGCCGGATCTGCTCCTTCGTCACACCCTCTAGCTCTCCGACTGCTTCCAAAGTCATCGGCTCGCTTCCACCAAGACCGAAGCGGCGAGTAAGGACGCGCTCTTGTCGTGGGGTTAGGACGTGGAGCACCTGAGCGACAACCTGTGCAACTTCCTCTTGCACGAGATCATCTTCTTGGTTCGGCGCAATCGCCAACGTCCGCACCGCTGCCAGAGAGACAAACGCGCTCGCGTCGAGTTCCAAGGTCACTCGCGGCGAGACAACGGCCCGATAGAGCGCCACCGGAAACAGATCCTCCACCGTGGTCTGACACAGATCCGCGAGTCGTTGCGCGAGCCGTGTCGGAACCGTGGTGCCGCCTGGGCGGTTCAACTTGAACGGCGACCGTCGCAGATTTAGTAGTCGCCCCACCGCGCACGCGCTGTAGGGTAAGCCGTTCGACCGGCAGAACGCATCAACGGACGGATACCGGTCGAAGATCGCGTGCCACAACACGTTATTGCGCGCCCGCAGTTCCAGCCGTAGATCCTTCATGTCCGCACCTCTGCGACCGGCGGCTGGCCCAACGGCCCGCCACACGTCTTGCACACCGTCGCGTCGTCCGGCCCCCAGGCGAAGCCCTCCCGCGCCCCCGGCGGCGCGCAGGCCGTATGGTAGGGCGTCCCGTCCGGGCCGACCGCGCCGCTCTCCAAGTGCAGGGCGAACAACTCCTGAATCGCGGCATGGCGCCGGGCCTCCTGTGCCGCCTCGCGGCGCCGCCGCCATGCCGATCCGCGCATCGCTAGAACGGTATCTCAGAGTCGTCCCCGAACGGGCTTGCCTCAGCCATCTCCTGACGCGGCGGCGGCGTGTAGCCCGCCCGGATGCGTGCGGCCCAGCCTCTAGCCCTCGATGCATCCATCCGGTTCCAGCGCGCCTTCTTCTTCATCTCGGGATCCATGTCTGCCGCGTTCGTCTCCGCGAAGTAGTCGAGCCGTTCCGCGACGAGGTCGAGATACTCGGCGGGGCATTCGGAGTACTTCTTGCCGGTCATGGATGGCCCGGTCCAGTCGCGCGGGGACTTGGCCTTGATGTCGGGGTCACCGTAGGGGCTATCGAGTTCTTCGTCCGACGCAATGCGCGGGGCGTGCGCGTCGGCTTTGCGCGGCGGGCCGCTCGCCAGGAGCCCCGCGATAATCTCCAGCTTCGCGTCGATCGACTTCAAGACGCGCAGAGCGTCCTCACCTGTTGCGGCCATTGTTTACTCCTTGCGGCGTGGTCGAGCCACGCGCCTGTTGTTCGCTTGTTCTTTCGCCGTGGCCCACCGGCAGTTGTCTGGCGCGTACGGGCCATCGTTATCGCGCCGGTCGAGCGAGTGCTGCGGAGATGGCCGATCGCCCATATCCGCCAGGAAGTGGTCAAACGAGTCGCGCCAGCGGTCGCACATCACAATCCCGCGCCCGCCATAGCGGTCGTACGCCGGATTCGCGGGGTTGTAGCAGCGCCCCTTCGCGCTCAGCCACGCCCGATGCGCTGGCGTGTGTGACCACCCGTGATCGGTCGCGGCCAGCGAGGCGAACTCTCGTTTCCAGCATCCACAGGACGTAGAGAGCCCGCGCCGAACATTACTCGCGTTCATCGTGATCTGACGCCCGCAGTCGCAGTGCATTAGTAGCGACGATCGCTTGTGGGTCTGTACGACCGATACGACGGTGAGGCGTCCGAACCGTTCACCGGCCGCGACCACGACGCGCGGACGCGGCGCATGACGCACCTCTCGCTGAAGACAGCCACACGATCGGGTATGTCCGTTCTTGAGATAGATCGCCCTCGTCCGAGACGTTCGGCCGCAGTCACACCGCACGCGCACCAGTAACGGGCGCGTGCCGGTCACCATCGAAGTCACCACGAGCCGTCCGAATCGACTACCGATGTCGGGCGTAAACACATAGCAACTATACGCTATTCGAGTTCTTCACGGGCGTAAATTCCGTGAATCACGTCAGGCCAGATCAGCCGGGCCAGCTTGCCGCTCGCGCGGGCGACCAACATGTCGGCCGGATTCTTCGTCCACCCACTCCCCGGCTTCAGCAGACCCGCCTGCCGGGCCTCGTCAATCGTGTAGCTCAGGGCGATTTCCGGATCCCCCTTGCGCTTCCCGACGAAGGTCGCCCGTTCCGCTGTGCGCTCCGTGTTGCGGAAGTATTCCGCCTTGCCGCTCTGGAGCACGATCGCGCGGATCGCGTCGGCTTTCAACGCGGGCTTACCGTCGATCACATCGAACGCGCGGAGGCTATGCATCGTGGCGATGCCCATTTCGCGGCCCGCCAAGATCATCATCAGGACGCCTTGGGGCGTCCCGTAGGCGCCGAACAACTTTGAGGCGAACGCATATTTCGCGATCTTGATGGCGTCATCGATCGAGCGCGGTTCCAACTGCCGCTCATAGGCCACGTCGATCACCGCCAGAGCGGTCCCTGTCACGGATTCCTCCATCTCGTCAGGTACGGGCGTCGGCTCCACGACAGGCGCCGGGGGCGCCACGGGTTCCGGTGTCGGCTCCGCGACAGCCTCGATCGGGGCTTGGGGGGACGCCTGCCGGGGCGCCCGCCGCTTCGGCGCAGGCACGGCCACGGGGCCGGTTGTCGTCGCAGGGCTGGCCTGCACCGGCTCCGGGGCCTGCGTCGTCGTCGGCGGCGCCGCAGGCTGGCGCGGCAGGCCGGTTGGCGTATCGTGGCCGAACGGATCGGCTTCGTCCTCGATCGCGGGGTCGGTATCAAACGACGGCGTCGGCCGCTCGGTCGCAATCTCCTCAAACGGAATGGCTAGATCCGACCGCAGCCGCACCAAATTCCGCACGTCATCGACGCGCGACTGGAAGGTGTCGAGCGAGGCTTGAATGGCCGGGGTGAACGTGTCGGGGTTGGCGTTCCAGGCCGCGTAGATGCCCTCCAAGCTGCCGTAGGCGCCCAGGAGCTTCGTCGCCGTCACCGGCCCGATCTTGTCAGCCCCACGAATATTGTCTGAGGCGTCTCCGACAAGACACAAGTAGTCGTGGATCTGATGCGGCTCGACGCCGAACTTGGCCTTCACTATCGCGGCGTCGATGATGCTCCCGTCCTTGAGGCTCTTGATCGTGACGCGATCGTTGACCAGGGCGAGCAGATCCTTGTCGGCGCTGACAATCTGCACGTCTGTGTCTGGAATCTTCAGCGCCTCGGCGGTCGCGGTCGCGATCACGTCGTCTGCCTCATAGCCCTCCACGCTCCAGACCGGATAGCCCTCCTTCTTCAGCGTCTCGATCGCCACGTCCATCTGGTGGTAGAGCGTGGCCCGGTCCTCGCCCTTGCGCTGCGCCTTATAGGTCGGGTCCATCTCGCGGCGGATGGACTTCTTACTGTCCACGGCGATCGCCACGGTCGGCTGACCGTGCGACAGCGCATGGATCCGGTCGAGCGTCTGGATCGACGTGGCGTTGGGGTTCGGATCACTCGCCGTGACGTGCCAGAGGGGGTACGCGATGCTGGGAAAATCAATGAGCAGGACAGTACTCATGGCTAATGTTTCGGCTCCTGTTCGGCGGACAGCGTTTCGTGGACGAGATACAGGTGGATAAGGGCGGCGCCCGTCGAGGACGCCCCGGCCAGTTCGGTGCAGTCCTGCTCATTCAGGACGAGGACTTCGCGCACCTTGCCGTTCGCGGCGTAGACAACCAGTTCCATCGTGGCTTCCGTGCGGCCGACCTGGAGGGCCAGCGAACGCTTGGCGCCCGTCGTGACGCGCCTGACCGAATGCGGCATACCGGGCATCCTCGCATAAGGGGATCTACCCTGTCAAGCGGATCCGGGTATTGACGTATTTAGGGTGAGTGGCGTAGGCTCCCCGTATGACGCACGACACGGAAGATCCCCTCGCTGTCCTCCGCGAACTGGCGAAGCAAGCCGGATCGCAGCAGAAGCTCGCCAAACGGCTCGGCTACCGACCGGCCTATCTGAGCGATGTCCTGAACCGGCGGCGCGACGTGACCGACAAGATGCTGGCGAAGATCGGTCTGCGCCGGATCGTGGTACGGGTCCGGTAATGAAGCAGGACAAGCAGGACGTGGTTGCCGCGCATCCACTCTTTCTCTCGAAAGGGTATGGGTGGTGGGCGATTGAATTGTCCTGTGGCCATACCTATGCTGTGCTGCATGGCCCGACGAGCCCGCTGCGCGCGCACGTTCGTTGGTGCAATATGTGTGAGGCAGATCGTCGTGAGCGCCAGGAGGCTCAGGCATGAGCGGCCAGCCGTGCGGCTGTGACCCGGAAGCGGCCTGGGTCTGCGAGCGGCATCGCTGCGCGACGTGCGGCGCCTACGCGGGCGAGGCGCGACTGTGCGTGACGTGCGCGGCAGCGATCACGCGGCGCGATTCGGACGGACAGGTGCGGCCCCCGGCTGTCCCTGATCCGCGTTCCTACGACGAACGGATCAGGGACAGCCAGTCGGGCGCGCTTACTTCGGCTGCGCCGTCGGCGGCAGCGACTGATCCGGTACCAAGATCAGCCCCACCCCGGGCCGTTCGCCCGGATTGAAGAACGCGATCACCGCGAATCTGGATTCCATGTCCTATCCCCTCCCTCGTCAAAGCCAAGCCCGTCCGCCGACCCCCGCGAACCGGCACCCGTGGCCGTTTCTGGGGCAGTGTGTGGCGTGTGGATTGGAAACGCCGACAGTCTACCGGGGCGGCTGGGTGTTCGCCCAGGCGCGGCTGTTCGTGCATCGCTGCGAACGAAAAGCGTGTGCCGACTGTGCCGTAGCGATCGCTAAGGGATGGCTGGTCCAGCGGGTCAGCGAGGCGCAGATCCGCGACGGCCGCGCGCTCGATGTTGTCGCAGGGCGACTCTGGGCGATGGGTCAACCGGCGCGCGGGTAGCGACGTACGGCCCCGGCGCGGGCCAGTCCTCGACTGGCGGGCACGGGCAATCGTGCGCGTGCATCCCGTGAATGGTGCAGAAGTAGTTTTCGCAGCCATCGCACGGCACCCAGGCGGGACGCGCCATTTACTGGGACCGGCGAAACTTCCAACTCGTGCGACCGACGATGCTTTCTTCCACTCGGTCCACGCCGGGGCGCCCGTGGAGCGCCTTGCTGACGGCGCGCTTGGCGGATCCCGTGGCCTTGTTCGCGGACGTGGCGAGCCCGGCGCGGCAGGCAATCGCGGCAACCCCGGCCCACTCGTCGGTCAGCGCGCCGGTTTCGACAATCAGCGCCCAGGTCGTTTCGACGTGCGCGGATTTACTCTCCTCCTCCACAACGTAGCGGCCTGTCTCCAAGTCGTAGTCGATCGTCATGGGCGACAGTTGGACGAACCGGCCTTTGCCTGACAACCGGCGCCGGGTGGCAAACGTGTCGCGCCCCGCGTAGCGCAGCGACAGCATGAAGTCAGCGGCCCCGGCCGCAGCGGAGGCGCCCCGCAGCGCCTTCGTGGGATCGGCGTCGTCGGTTTGGTCTTCGCTTTTCCCGGCGTGCGCGTCCACGAGCCACGGGATCTTCGTCTCGCGGGTCGCCAGCTTTACGTTCTCGACCACCGCCACGGATCCCGCGTTGTCGTTTTCATCCTTCACGAGCGTACTGATCACGGCCTGCCACGAGGCAATGATCACCAACCCATAGCCGCCATGCTTGACCGTCGCCACGATCAAGGCCAACCCTTCGGCGTTCAACTGGATCGGGGCGCGGCTGAATGTGATTTGACCGGGCGGCACGTCGAGATGCCGCGCGAGGTAGGCCACATACTCCGGGGGATCCTCAGCGGCAATCACGAGTACCTTGCGCGCCCGCGTGACCTCGCGGCCCAGGAACTCCCCGCCAGTCGCCACGCATTCCGCCAGGAACAGCCCCAGGCTGCTCTTGCCGACCTTCGCGCTGGCGACGAGGAACCCCAGCATGCCGTAATCAGGCACGATCCCGTCCACGACATAGTCGATGCCGTCCTGCTCGATTTTCTGACCTTCGGCGGCGACGACATTGGCATCATCGAGGTTGAGGAGGAGCGCGGGTGGCGGCGGCTTGAGCGCGGCTTCTAGGTCTTCGGGGGTGTGGGTCTTCAGCCAGTCGGCGGCGTCCCCGGCATCCGGCAGGCCGGGCAGAATGACCCGACGTGTCACGATGCTGTGCTTGGCGGCGCTGACCTCAACCGTCACCGCGTGCGCGGTCCCCGGCGCGTCGTGGTCGGGCAGGATCACGAACGAGGTAAAGCCCGCGTCCTTCAGAGCTTGGGTATCACTGTCGCGCCACTTCCCGGCCCCGCCACTGTTCGTGGTCGCGGTAAAGCCCGCCTTCATCAGCGCGTCTACGGTCTTTTCGCCTTCGACCACCAGCACACTCGGCCCGCCGATCGCGGCCAACTCGGGGAGGCGGTAGGGGAGGGGCGCGATGCCTTTCAGGCTCCACGTCCCATCGGCGGCGCGCTGGCGAATCACCTTCCCCTGAGTCGCGGTCGCATCGCGGCGATACACCCGGTACCGCAGCGTGCCGTCTCGATCGCGGTACTCATAAATATGGTCCCAGGTTTCTGGCTTGTGGCCGTTCGTGGACTGCGGGAGCACGTCGCCCCACGTCAGGCCGACCGCTGAGAGGATGTCGCCGGTCTGGCAGTGGTGCGAGCGGCACTGGAACAGCGGCGTGCCGCTGTCGCCTTCCGCGATGTCGAGACTGGGATCGGTATCACCGTGGACGGGACAGAGCGTTCTGAAGTTGTGGCCGTGCCATGTGCCCTGTCCGAAGCGTGCTAGTACGTCGTCAAACGTCACGGTCATTGGCGGTACCCCGGCCACACGGTCAGGACGAAACGAGCGAGCCTCAGCGCGTGACGCTCAGGGAGGCGCCAGAGCGCAAACTCAATCAGGTGTCGGGCTGTACGGGTCACGCGTGGCCCCTCCTAAGTAGGGGAAAACTGCTGGGCCAACCCACGACTAGGACGCAGGTTGCGCGCGAGGCGACTTCGGCCGAAGCGCCCAGCAGTCAGGAACGATACGACAGATCAACGCGGTCTAGTACGACGCAAAATGTTGGGGTATTCCCGCTTGCTCACGCTACGCGATCCGTAATTCCCGCAGATCGTCCACGGTGTTCTACGGAGCGCCGCTACGTGCTATTGCGATCACTCCAGACGCACGCGCACGCCAAGGCGCTCCACGCATCACCCGACACCTTGTAGAGCGGACCGCCTTTCTTGATGGCTGACGAACCACCGAAGCGGTCGATGAGGGACTGTCTGATACTGGCGTCGTTCGCACGGGGTTGCCCACATAGGGCCAACTTCACGGTCGCGCGCGTGATGCGATGGCAGGGGAAGCCTCGGCGGGTCCATTCCTGCTCAAACCGTCCCGCGTACCGCACGGTTTCAAAGATTTCTTCGCCTACGGGCATGCCATACGAGGCCACGCGCTCGATGACGAGTACGTCGGTCGGCGCGGCGTCGTAGCAGTGCAGATAGGCCAGGATCCAATCATTCCCGGCGCGATGGTGCGAACAGAGCCCAACAGCCGGGTCATACAGCACAAGCGCGCTGTGAGTGGTCCCTGGATCAATGGCGAGAAGCACTTCTAGAACTCCCAACTCGGCGCGCGGCCCCGGCCCCGGCGCTTCGGCTGCGGCGTCGGTTTCGGCTGGCGCACGATCGGCGCAGGATTCGCCTCGCGCGGCTGCGGGATCTGGCCGTCGAGGCGCGGCCGTCCCCCCAGGCGTCCGTTGCGACGGCTCGCGGCGGCGCGTTTCGGGCTCTTGGTCGCGCCGCCCAGGCGTCCCAAGGCGACGGCGTGAATGTTCTTCTCAGGTTTGGTCATTGCGTCGGTTCTCCTTTTGTCATCAGACCTCGCGCGCCGGATAGATCAACTCGATGGCGTGCTCAACATCGCCTTCACGAACAAGGAAACGGAGTACGGTCCCATCCGTAAACTCGATGGCGTCGAGTACCCACTCGACCGGGTACACCACCACGTCGTCGCGCGATCCATCACCGCGTGACCACCGTTTCTGAATGACCCGCTTAATCGTCTTCCCAGCCAATACCCGCGCCCTCATCGCTCCAAGACCTCCACGGCCTCCAGGCGCGGCGCCACGGGCCACGGCTCGCCGTTGAAATGCCGCACCAGCAGGAACCGCGCGCCGTGCGGCGTGGTGACCTCCCCGGTCACGTCGCCCAGGAAGCACCGCCCCTTGATGTCCATCGAGACGCAGGCGCGGACAAAGCTCTGCGAGGACCGGCGGCGCAGGCGGCGCCCGCAGGCGGCGACGTTGCGGCAATAGCCGCCCGTGTTCCCGGCCTCGGGCGTGCCGCTGATCCACATGCCGCAGCGGCGGCACCGGCTCGTGGTCGTCGTCATTACTCGAAACTCCCCAAGATCAGCAACATCACGAAGCCGATCCCCAGCCAGCCCAGGACGGCCCACGGGCCGAAGGAGAGGGCGAGGATCAGCGTGATCATCACGATCAGGAACCCACACATCACCGCTCACCGTCCGGTATGGCGGGCGAGGGCACAAGGCGCAGGCCGCTGATGTGTTCGTAGTCGGCATAGAGCGCGAGTCGCGCGGCGTCGGGCGTGTCACCTTCGACCGTCGTCCAGATCAGATACCGCTCCCCGATGGCCCCCTTGCGGCGTCCGTAGAACTCGGCGGTGTAGCGCATCACTTGGCCTCCCGCGCGATCCGGAACTCGGCCACGGTCACCGGGCGCGACGTGACCTGATACCCGGCAGACCGCGAGCCGTTCGGCTCGATGCGCCGGTATCCTTCGTAGCGCGGGCGTCCCGTGGCCATGCAGCCGTCGCACGGTTCACCGACAAGAAAGCTCCAGCCGTTGAACGCGAGCGGCGGCAGCACATCGAGCATCTCGCCGTACTGCTCAGCGGTCGCGGGAAGCCATTCGATCGGCGTCTGTTGGCGCGCGGCCTGTGCGGCGGTCCAGTCGTCCCACGTATACCGCTGGGCGTCGGGATGTTCGGCTAGAACTTCGGCCTGCGTATGGCCGTTGACCCACGTCAAGCCGTCTGGTCTGATGCTGTCGATGATGTGGTTTTCGCCGGGGATCGCGTAGAGCTCGGTCATATCGGCAAGGTTGATCTGGTTCGGTTCGGCCATTGGCGTCTAGCTCCTTGTGTGAGTCGGTTACTTCGTCTGTGTCGGTTTCGCGGGGACGCTGCCGCTCCCCTGACAACGCGGACAGGTGCGGGCGTAGAACCCGAGCGCGTGCGGGTTGCGCGTACTCGGCTTCCGCTGTTCGGGTTGGTAGCCTCGGCCCCAACAACGCGGGCAGGTATCAATGGGCATCGCGATCCTGTGTGGGGGTGTCAGTTTCGTTTCCATATCCTTATCCTATGCGTTCAGGTTACTCGTTGCAAGGGTGATCTGTTAGCCGTAGATGTTCTACGCGGAGATCGGGATCTTGCTAACGGGCCGTCGCATGCGGGCGCTGTTGTCGGGCGTCAGGCTGTGCGCCATGACAAACTCCGACAGGATGCACGTCTCCCGGCCCGTCTTCGCGCGGCGGATCACGGTCACCACCAACTCATCGCAGAACAGCCGGTCATACCCGCGCAGGTCGTGATCGAGCGTCCCGGCCGGGATGATGGCGGCGTCGGCATAGCCGTTGTTGTTGGTGCGGAAGGCCCACCGCAGGCAATCGCCGGGGCGCACGATCAACGCGAGGGCGCGCAACGTCGGCGGCGTGTAGAGGCCACAAGTGCTCCCGGTGGTGATGCTGTTCAGGTCGCAGAGGATGTCGTACTTCCCCTCGTCGGTCGCAAAGCTGCGAAACGGATCGGACGGCGCACGCTTCGCGCGTTTGCCCAGGCGTAGCTGGGCGATGTCGCCATCAATCCACAGGGCGAACGAGTCGGCGGCGCGCATCGCGCGGATGTCGGTGGCGGTGAGGGTGCGTCGGTCGGTCATTGTCGGCTCCTCGGGTGGTTCCTGCCTGAGTGCAGGCGCGGACGGCTGAAGGTGTCTCCAGCCGCCCTGGTCTGCGTTCAGTAGTCGCCGCGTTCGTCCCACTGCGACCGGGGCGCCAGTTCCTGGCCCCCGGCGTTGTAGAGGCGCCCGCAGTCACACGCGATGCCTTCGCCGCGCGTGTCGCCGTCGAGGACCACAATGCGTCGGCAGGCGCACCGGCCCTCGGCCGGGTGCGTGTAGGCGTGGCGATAGGTCCGCACGCCTGCGTCGGTCGTGCTGTTGGTGCCTGCCACGCAGGCGCGGTAGTTCTCCAGAGCGGCAGGCTGGAGCGCGGCCACGTCCACAGTCCCGGCCGCGTCACACGCGAACGAGAACCCCCACGATAGGGATCCGGCGTGGAGGTACTGCCGGGAGTACTCGACCGTTTCGACGCGGCGCCTGGGTTTGGTGATGGTCATGGCTAGTTGTCTCCCTTCGGCTCGACCGGCCGACCGGCCTTGAGGATCTGGTCGGCGGCTTTGAAGATCTTCCGCGCGGAGGCTTCGGGGATCGTCTCGCCGGTCCCATACCAGTGCTGCATGTAGCCGCGCGACTCCTCGACTCCCGGCAGGCCCCGCGCGGCCCCGCAGAGCATGGCGACGGATTCGGCCTCGACCTCGCGCAGGCTGTGCGGCGTCCGTTCGTCGTCGCGCATCGTGCCTTCGGCGGTGTGCCCAAGGACGACGTGCGCGAGTTCGTGGAACAACGTTTTTTCGGGATGCTGCGCGAGCGGCGACACGGCCACAACCCGCGCCCGTGCGTAGCCCTGGCAATTGCCATCCATCAGCGCGAAGGGCTCGCGCGCCACGTCGAGCGCGGCCAGAGCGCGATCCTCGGTCCAGCCGGGGAGCGCGGCGGGCACGTAGTCGGCGCCGTTCGTCTGGCTCAGGACAAACCAGTTATGCCGAAACACAAACCGCGTATACGCCTGCGGGGCGTCGGGCGCGGCGTCTTTGATTTTGATCGTGACCGGCATACACAACTGGATCGCCTTCTGGCCCTTGGTCACCGACCGCCCGCGATCCTTCCATCCGTGAAAGCTCGCAATCGGACCCACCGGGATCCCCCGGCTCAGGCACTGCCCCATCGCCAGTAACTGATTCCCCAAGCTGTAGCCGTGAAAGGCGCTGTACGCCTGGGATACCGTCCCCGGATCCGTCAACGCCCGCGCAAGCAGGTCACCAAAGGTCGTCCCGTCCGCTGTCGCTGTGTCCGCTGTGACTGTCTCGGTCATTGGCTGTTTCCTCCTGGTTGTAATACTCTGCCGTCTGGGTTTGGCTTGTCAAGCGAAAAGCGATGGACAGGACAAAAAGATTTCTAAAGATAGTTCTTGCATCCTAAACGGCTAGGTGCTACTGTTCCGAGTGGAGGCTATAGCTAATGACCAAAGCGGACGAATTGCGGATCCTGGATCGGGCGATTGCGGCACTGACGGCCGAGTCGTATCTCGGGCCGTGGCTGGCGGGGGTGCGGGCGGAAGTGGCGCAACAGGTGCGGGCGGATTTTGTGCCGACGCTGTGGCCGTCGCAGGCGGAAGCGGAGGCGCGCGAGACCATCCAGGCGGCGAACGATCGCGCGGTGGACCTGCTCACGCAGGCCGAGGCGCAGGCCGCGCGGATCGTGGGCGCGGCGAAGGCGGAGGCCGGTCGGACCCATGTGCAGGCCGTCGAGGCGCTGCGGGGCGCGCTGGCGTCCTTGGGGGTGCGGTCGTGAGGCGGCACCGGCTGCACGCCGCCTTCTGGGCCGTGGACGGGCGGGCGGTGTGGGTCCTGTCCCGCTCAGGCGTCCGCACCAAGGCGCTCGCGCGGCGGGTCGGTGGCCTGTATGCCTCGATGCCCCTGCCGGTCGGATCTGGCGCCTGGGATGCACCTACGTTCCGCGCGTGCGCGGATCAGTTCCTCGACTACCGCGGCGAGCCGGGGACCGTGCGGGCTGATGGGCGGGTCGTGCGCTGATGGGCCTCTTTCGTCTTCTCTTCGTCTTGCGGCCCTTGAGTGAGGGCCGCTCAAGGGCCGCACGGGGCCGCACGGCGAAAGGCCCAGCCCCGAGGTGCGGCCCCGGGGGGGGTGGCTCGTAAGAGCCCCCCGGAGGCCGCTCCGGAGGGGGGTCCGCCCTGAAGTCTGAGAGAATTAAGACCATGACGCACGCTGGACGCGATTTGCGGCGGTGCGGGGTCTGGGGTGACCTGTCCCCTTGCCTGCGGGGATTCAGGGCGCTGTACGGCGTCTAGAGGCCGTCTTCGGGGCTCCACGGGGACATCCCTGGCCGCTCCAGACCCCCTGGCGCGCCATCGGCCCGATCCCCCCGTCGCGGCCCCTCCACACCGCCCGCTGTGGCCGATATAGATATAACTGTGTCCGACCGCGATCGGACCTGTTTTCCTCATACTTTATGTAAGATGCGAAAACATTGAGGTATTCGTTGCGGCCCCTCCCCAGGGGCCGCAGTGGGGCCGCAAGGGGCCGCACCTCGCCAGACTTTCGCCTTTCGCCTAACAGGCGAAAATGGGCCGCAGGGGGCCGCAAGGGGCCGCACCCCACTAAAGTGGGGGTATGAAGTCTGAGATTATTAGGTAACCGGCTCATTTCTGAGCCTGTTGTAAGAGTGGCCTAGGTTTCGGCGGTTTCGGGCCACGACTCCGGGCCACAATTCCCCCGTCGCGTCTCACGGATCTGGGTGATGTTAGCGCCTGGGATCGGCCGTACAGCACACGAGCCCGGCGCCAGGGGGCGACCGGGCTCGATGGGGACCGCGACGGGGTTAGTAGCCGTAGCGGCGCTGAGACGCTTCTTCGGCGCGCCAGGACGCCTCGGCATCGAGCTTGGCGTACCAGAGGAGCAGCGTGCGACGGCCGCGCGAGGTCTTGGCGGCTTCGTCGTCGTCCACCTCATCGACCACCTTCGCGCCTCGGCACGCCTCGCAGGCCACGTCATAGATCCCGCCGCGCCGGAAGTACTCGCCGCGCTCGTCGTCGTCGAAGGCGTCGGCAAACTCCTCTGCACTGTAGGCGTGCTGGCCGATCGACGGGGTGAGGTGCGTGCCGTAGCCGTCGCAGCGGTCACAGATCGCGCGACGGCTGGGTAGGGTGTGGGTTGTCTCGATCCCTCGGCTGTTCTCTCGGACAAACTGAATCATTCGCGTATCCTCCGGGCCGGAATGGCCCCAGCCCTTAGTAGATACCCTGGCGCTTAGGCTGTCAACAGGTAATCGTTAGCCGTAGGTGTCCACCGAAGCCGAGGCCAGCCGTGGCGCCTGGGTTACCAGGGCGAGGGGCTGCGGTACGGGGGCGATGGGGATTAGGGGATGGGTACGGGGTACGGGTACGGGGGTGAGGGGCGTAGGGGTGCTCGACTCGGATCCAGGGGTGAGGGGGCGAGAAGCGGAAACCTAAGGGATCGCGAACCAAGGTTCGGATCGGAAATGGGAGAAGGGACTCCTACCCCTCAGGGGGCGGCGCTGAGGGTATGGCGTTTAAACCCAGGCGCTATTGGCGCCGCAAGAGTCAAGGCTCGAGCCTAAGCGGTTAGCCTACCCCTTGACACCGGGACTGGAAAGGAGTAGCGCGGCTGGGATACCATCGCGTCGCGATGCAGACGAAACGGTATCCGGGGCCTGAGGGGGCGACGACGGTGTCGGGGGCGATGGCGGCGAAGCAGCAGGCGACGCAGTTGCATCGGACGGCGACGGTCGTGGCGGCGCAGGCCGAGGCGCTCGTGTCGCGCGCCTGGGCGCGGCGGCGGGTGGCGCAGCGGCAGTTGTCGCGGGCGGTGGTGGAGGAGCAGATCGCGCGAGGGGCGCTGTTCGATCCGCGTCAGTTGTTCTACGCGGAGGACGGGGAAGAGGTCTACCGGACCGACGGCCCGCTGCGCGAAGACGGGTTGGGGAATTGGGCGCCTGCGTGGCGGAAGGGCGAGGTCAAGCGGACGTGGCAGGCGGGGGATCTCAAGCCGCTGCACGCCCTCAGCGAAGCCGAGGCGCAGGCGATTACGAGTATCGAAGTCGTCATGAAAAATGCCGTCGCGGGGGACGGGCAAGTGGACCGCGTCCTGAAGATTCGGCTCGCGCCACGCGAGAAGTACGTGGAGATGGGGGCGCGTATGCATGGCATGCTGCTCGATCGCCAGGAGACGAACGTCAACGTGACCGTCGCGGGATCGCGACTGGACGAGGCGCGGCGGCGATTCGCGGCCTTGGGCTATGCGACGCCTGTGCAGCCGCTGATCGAGGCACACGCGGAACCGGAAGTGGAACCGGCGATCCCGGCAGGGCCAGCGGACGGGACGTGAGAGAATACGGAGACTCAGTGGCGTTGGACGCGCGACCGAGTCCCCTCACCAGGGGCGCGATGGAGGTCGCGTCGATGGCTCATCCCAGCATACCCCCACGCACGTGTCGCGCGTGCGGCGCGTCGTTTCACCGGCCCCCGAGTGCGCGCGGCCACTACTGCTCAAAAGCGTGTTACCACGCGCACGATTTCGTGCGGCGGCGTGTGCCGCTGCTGACGAGGCTCCTGGCGCGCGTCGAGAAACCGGACGGCGAAGACGGTTGCTGGATCTGGACCGGATCGCGGTGCCCGCACACCGGCTACGGGCAAATCAGCCGAGGCACGGGTCGCACGCCGACGACCACCCATCGCGCGATGTGGATCGAGACACGCGGGCCGATTCCAGAGGGGCTGTTCTGTTGTCATATCTGCGATGTCCGCGCCTGTACGAATCCGGCTCACCTATTCCTGGGGACGGCAGCGGATAATTCAGCGGATATGTTCGCCAAGGGACGCGCGCCCGCCTGCTTGTTGCCACGCGAGACACAGTGCCCGAAGGGGCACGTCTACGCGGACACCGGTCGGTATATCAGCCCACGCGGGAAACGCACCTGTCGCGCGTGCAAGCGCGCCGATCAACAGGCGCGATGGGCGCGCGTGAAAGCGCAGGCGTTCTGATGAGTACACGCACCGTCGCGGACATCGACGCGGAACTGGAAGCCCTGGTGTCGCAGTTCTACGGGGATCCGCTCGGCTACGTCCGCGTGGCCTTTCCGTGGGGCGATCCGAATACGGTCCTCGCGAATTACAAGGAGCCGCGTCGGTGGCAATGCGAGGTCTTGGAGTGGCTCGGTGGGGAGATTCGCGAACGCCGCTTTGACGGGATGCACGCCGTGAAGCCGATTCGGGCAGCGGTGTCATCAGGACATGGCGCGGGCAAAGGTGCCCTGACCGGGATGATCGTCAACTTTCTCATGTCCACGCGACGGGATGCGAAAGGGACGATCACGGCGAACACGTCCACGCAGCTTGATGACAAGACCTGGGCGGCGATTCTGTTTTGGAACAAGCTGTCGATCACGTCCCACTGGTTCGACGCGAACACGCAGATTCTCTACCGCGTTGGATCACGGGAATCGTGGCGGTGTACGCCGCAGACGTGCGCGCCAGAAAATTCCGAGGCGTTCGCCGGGCAGCATAGTGAAAGAAGCTCCAGTTTTTACGTGGCGGATGAAGCCTCCAACATCCCTGAAGTGATTTTTGAAGTGCAAGAAGGCGGCTTGGCGAAAGGGGAGGCGTGGCAGCTAATCTTCGGGAACCCCACGCGACGCCAAGGCTTTTTCTACGAAGCCGTGTTTGGTGAACGCCGACACCGCTTCAAATCCTGGGTCATCGACGTGCGGACCGTCGAAGGCCACAACGCGGGCTGGGTGCAGGAGATTGCCGAGGACTACGGCGAAGACAGCGACGTGTTCCGCGTCCGCGTCGAGGGGCTCCCGCCCAAGGCGGGCGACCTCCAGTTCATCGACAGCGACCGCGTCGAGGCCGCGAAAAGCCGCCCGATCGCCGTCTTGTCCGACGAACCACTCATTGCAGGCTGCGACCTCGCCTGGGGCGGCAGTGACTTCAACGTCATCCGCTTCCGGCGCGGCATGGACGCCCGGACCGTGCCCCCGATCCGGATTCCCGGCTCGCTGACCCGCGATCCGGCGATTTTGGTCACGCGGCTCTCGGATGTCCTATCGAACACCTACAATGGCTCGCGTGTCGCGATGCTCTTTCTCGATTCCGCCGGAATTGCCGGGCCGGTCGCGGCGCGGCTGCGCGAATTGGGGCATCGCAACGTCCAAGAGATCAATTTCGGCGCGGATTCGCCGGATCCGCTGAAAACACGCTATTACCGCGATTTCATGTGGGACAAGCTGAAACAGTGGCTCTTGACGGCGGCGCTGCCGACCGATCGCTGGCTCGTCAACGACCTCCAGCAACCCGGCGTGCGCCACGACCCGAAACAGCGCATCTGGCTCGAAAGCAAGGCCGACATTAAGAGGCGCGGGGGTCATTCGCCCGACGATGGTGATGCCCTTGCCCTCACCTTTGCCGCCCCCGTCCAGGCGCCGCGCGTGTTGCGGCTCGTGCAGCCGACGTTCCCGACGGGGGATGCCCCGATGTCGTGGATGGGCGCCCTGTTCCTCGCGATCACGGTGGCGCTGTCGTGACGATTGATGAAGACGTGTCGCGGCTCGTGGCGGAATCGCTCGCCGCGCACACCCGGATGCTCCAGGCGTCCAACGCCCGATCGGAGGCGCGCATCATCACCGAAGCGCGGAAAGCTCTGGCCGCACTCCTAGGCGCGTTGGCGCTGGATCCGACGCGCACGCTCCCGGTGTGGCACGGGCTCCCACCGCGCGACCAGAAGGCGTTGTCCGATCGGATGATTGTGTTCTATCAACAACTCGACGCCGACGGCGTCGCGGAAGGTTTGTAAGATGGCGATTCGACGACCGCGACGACCGAACATCACGCGGGAGTACGTGTCGAAGTCGCCGTTCATGGCACAGGCGCGGCGGCGGTATACGACGGCCTGCGAGTTCGACACCGGGCAGGACGCCCGCGAGATCGAGGATCTCAAGTTCTACAACGACGACCAATGGCCCGACGACATTCGTTCGCTGCGCGCAGGCCGAGCCGCCGAAGGCGGGGTCCCGGCGGTCCCCGCCCGCCCCTGTCTCACCATCAACAAGGTCAAGGCCCCCGTCCTGCGGGTGATGAATCAGGAACGCGCCAGCGACCTGGGCATCTCGATCGTTCCCGCCGATGATTTCGAGTCGCTCGTCGGCCCGATCGACGACAAGGAAATCGAACTCCGCGAGGGCCTGACCCGCCGTATTCAACGGACGAGCGAGGCGGGGGATGCGCGCTCCTGGGCGTTCCAGCGTGCCGCGATTGCGGGCCGGGGCTACTACCGCATCCTGACGCGCTACATGCCCGGCAAGACGATGCAGCAAGAGGTCGTCGTCGCGCGCATCTTCAACCAGGGCGCCGTCAAGCTCGACCCCACCCACGAACAGCCGGATGGCTCCGACGCCGACTGGGGCTTCATCGGCGCGTGGATGCCGTGGGAACGGTACCTGGCCACCTACCCGAAAGTTGAGGACGAGGACGGCCGCACGATCGCCAACCCCTTCAAGACCTACGAAAGCGACGACGATTTCCAGTCCTTGACCGAGCAATATCCGTCGTGGTTCCGGATGCAGACCGGGCCGACCGGCGAACAACTCAAGGCCGTCTACGTCACCGAGTACATCTACTGCGAGTACGAGACACGCACCTTGCTGGAATTCGCGGACGGGCACACGGCGTGGGACGACGAGGTGCCCGAGGAGGTCGCGGACGCCGCGATCGACTCGCGCGAGGTGCCCGAGCGGTCGTTCACGCATTGCGTCATCGACGGGTGCCACATTCTCAGCAAGACGGAGTGGCCGATTCCCTACACCGGGATCGTCAAGGTCGTTGGGGAGGAAGTGCAGCCCTACGACACCGAGCGGCGCGTCATCGGGATGGTGCGCCCGTCGCGGGACTCGCAACAAGGCTTCAACGCGATGGTCAGCAAGATGGTCGAAGTCGTCGCGATGGCGCCGATTCCGCCGATCATGCTCGCGGAGGGTCAAGACGAAGGCTTCCAGCAGGAATACGCCGCCGCGATGACGCGCACCCTGCCGGTCCTGCACTACAAGCAGACCGACCTCAGCGGGCAACAGGCGCCGCCCCCGTTCGCCCCGCCGCGCGTGTCCCCGATCGAGCCGGTCGGGTTCGCCTTGCGGATGTTCGCGGAGGCGATTCAGGACACGACCGCCACGCACGACAGCGCCTTGGGCAAGAGCGAGAAGAACGTCACGTCGGCCAAGCACGCGAAGATGCTGACGGACGAAACCGGGATGTCCACGTCGGGGATGCTCGACAACCTGACGCGCAGCGTGCGCTACGAGGGCCTGCTCATCAATGCGCTCCTCTGGCACGTCTACGGACGGACGCCGGGGCGGTTGGCGCACCTGATTTTGGGGGATGGCGAAGCCAAGTCGGTGTTGGTGGGCCAGCCGTTTACGGCCGCGCCCGGCGGGCGCCCGATGCCGGTCCCGCCGCCGGGCGCCCCCTCACCCGGCCTGCCGCCCCGGCCCCCGATGGGGATGCCGCCGAACGGGATGCCGATGAACGGGAACGGGATGCCGCCGCCGGGACTGCCCCCGATGAGTCAAGCCAACGGTCCCGGCGCGCCCCCGCCCCCGATCCAAGAATACCGGCTGACCGAGCACGCCCGCTTCAACGTCGCGATCAAGGTCACCCGCACGTTCGACACCCGCCGCGAGCAGGAGCACCAATCCGTCGGCCAAGTCATTGCCGCCGACCCGGCGCTCATGCAGGTCATCGGGGATTTGTTCTTCAAGTCGATGGACGGCCCCGGTCACAAGGAAATGGCCGAGCGGATGCAAGTCATGCTCGCCCCGCCCGTGCAGGAGTACCTCAACGCGAAGAAGCAGGGCCGTGACCCGGTGCCGCCGCAGATCCAGCAGCAGATGGCGCAGGCCAAGCAGATGATCGAGGGCCTGTCGAAGCAGTTGCAGGCGCTCACCCAGAAGGTGCAGACGGACGAGGTCAAACAACAGTCCGAGAACGCCCGCGCGCAATACGACGGACAGGTGCAGTTGCAGATCGAGTCCGTGCGCGCCCAGGCCGAGATGGCGAAAGCTCAGGTGCAGGCGACGCTGGCGATCGAACTGCAAAAGTTGAAGATGGCGCAGGCGAACCTCGACCGCGAGGATACGCAGGCCCACGAACTCGGTCTGGCCGGTGCGGATGCCGCCGCCGCCGCCGAGCAGGCGCGGATGCAGGCCGAGGCCGCGATCGCGCAGGCCGAGCAGGCGGCGTCCCTCCAGGCGGGTCAGACGACCCTGGACGCGGGCGTGACGGCCGACCAGACCGAGCGGGACGCCCAGATTGCCGCCGCGCAACAGGCGCAGGCGACCGCCGCCGAGGCGCCCGAGTGACGACGTGTTCCCCGGCGCGACGTGGCTGGAACTGGCGCTCGTCTGGATGTGGATCCCGAACCTGGGCATCCTGCTGGGCTACGGCGCCGTCCAGGGCTGGCGATGGTATCGACGGCGGGGCGTGAGATGCCCGTCGCGCGGACCTGTCTGATTTGCGGCCGACCCGTGGAAGCCCTCGCGACACGCGCCGGGGAGGCCCCGGATGACAAGGGCCGGTTCTTCGTCGTGTTCATTCACGAGGACGAAGACTTCACGCAGGCGCCGTGTCTGGCACGGGTCCGCGCCGCCGACGTGGTCGCGTTTCTCGATCTGACCGGCCCTGTCACGCCTGTGCATTGACGAAGGAGGCGAGCGTTGGACCTCATACTTTTGGTGATTGTCTTGTGCGTCCTCGGCCTCATCGTGTGGCTGTTGACGACCTATATCCCGATGCCGCCCTACTGGGCCACCCTGATCAACGTCGTCGCGCTCGTTGTCATCCTCTTGTATCTGTTGACGCGGTTCGTGCCGCTCCCGAACGTCTTGGGACGATGAGCGCCTACAGCGACCGGATCATCGCGGACGGCGCCAGCCACTACTGGCGGCTCAACGAGACGAGCGGCACAGTCGCGGCGGATAGTGCGGGAACACGGCACGGGACGATCGGCGCAGGTGTCACGTTGAATCAAACGGGGCGTGTCGCGGGCGAGAAGGCGATGGGCTTTAACGGGGCGAATGGGTCGATTGCGATTGCGTCCCTCCCTTCGGTGCGACCGGCTTTTAGTTACGAAGCCTGGGTCAGGATGACCTTTGGTGGTGGGGAAGCGACGATTTTCTCTCGCTACTGGAGCGAGGTCGCGGGCTTTCGGTTAGGTCGGACGGGTGCGACACCCAAGTTTGAGTTTTCGGCAGGGGGACTGTTGCTCAGTACCCCGGCCTTGGCGATGAACGCATGGAACCATGTGGCCGTTACGGGGGACGGCACGACGGGCATCCTGTATCTGGACGGGCAAGTCGTCGTCACCGGGGCGCTCGTCTCGCCGGTTGACGCCGGGACGGGCGTCGGGGCGATTGGGGAACTGCCGCCGTTCGCGCAGGTCTGGTATGGAGAGTTACAAGACATCGCGATCTATCCCCGCGCCCTGACCTCGGCCGAGATTGCCGCGCACTACACGCTGGGCCTGACCCCAGACACACTCTCCGCACGTGGGTTAACGCTCTGGTGGCCACTCCAAGGAGACACGATGGTAGACAGCTTCAATTATTGGGGTCCGATCACGCCGAGCAATACCGTAGATCTAGCCAAGGTGCCCGTGGGCATCATGGTCGGCGGGTCTGGGGATGTCGCGGCCGTCATGCAGAACAACGCCGTGCCGATGGTGTTTACCGGCGTGCCCGCAGGGACGTGGTTGCCGATTGCCGTGCGTCGCGTCAACGCCACGGGCACTACGGCGACCGGACTCGTCGCGTTCTATCGGAATTAGGGCGGCGCTGATGCTGGCGCGCGTCGAGTATCAGAGCGCGGCGGTCGTCCTGCTCGCCTGGGGCGTCCTGACGCTCTATCTCTACTGGTGAAAACGTGCCGGAATGGACCGTGGCCCAGGTGTATCGGGTAGATGCCCGATTCGCGTTCCTGTGGTATTTAGGAGCCTGCCGTCGAGTTAGGACGCGGGTGGGCGTGCGGTTCGTCGGGGAGCCGTGGAAACAGACAGTTCGTCGCTAAGGTGCGACGCGAAAGGTACTTGTGGCCGTTGTAGACCGTCCCACCACCACCGCTGACGCGGGCGGCTGGACCGAATCGCCCGACCAGGGCGACCACGCCGCGCCGCCCGAGGCGCCCGTGACCTCCGCAGACCGGGAC
>Ga0247777_1000061_pt1 | contig 40821 bp, 34 predicted proteins | sample UWRJL154409C5_FD_179937 | JGI IMG/M metagenome (GOLD analysis project Ga0247777, IMG submission 179937) | Plant litter microbial communities from Arlington Agricultural Research Station in Wisconsin, United States - UWRJ-L154-409C-5 | ecosystem: Environmental > Terrestrial > Plant litter >...
CCGAGCCGAGCCGAGCCGAGCCGAGCGCATTCGTTCAGTCGGCTCCACCTGGCGAAGTCAATCGTCCGTCGCGTTGTTTCCATCGATGGTGGAGAACCTGACCGATCGATTCGCGACTTGTGAAACCATCAGAGACGCCAGATGTCGGTACGTTCGGCGCGTGCTGGGGCATACAGAACGAGCAACTCTACCGGCTAGCCCATCCGGTCTGCACCCGTAAGTGCGGCCAAATCCTCACCTCAACCGTCGAGACAACAAGGGCGGACCGAACAAGTGGTCGATGAAGAACACAGCCGGCGGACCCGCGCTTCTCCGTTCTCGTCACTTCCATCTGTCCCACGCTTGCGCGAATCACTCGTGAGGCCGCACGCAAGCCGCCGCGACGGTTCCGTCGAGGAAGCATTCTCTCGGCGGCGCTCCACGATGACCTCGCCCACGCCGTCCCTAGCGCAAGTTGGTTCATACAGCCTCACGGTGAGCTGCGATGCTGGATCGCGAGCGCCCACTCTCGGCACGTTCACGAGGAACGTTGCTAGGCCAAACCGACGTACAGGTGCTGCACGTCGTCGTCTTCATCGAGCGCGGCCAAGAACGCTTCGACCTCGGCTCGGGCTTCGCCCTCGAGCTTGACCGGATTTTTGGCGACCCAGATTTGAGTGGCGGCCGTGACGCCCCAACCGCGCGCGCCGAGCGCTTTGACGACCAAGTCCAAGTCGGTCGCTTCGGTGATGAAACGGTACAGGCCCTCTTCCGCCAGCTCGACCTCTTGCGCGCCGGCTTCGATCGCGGCTTCTTCCGCGTCCTCGCCGGCCGCGGGCGGGGTCGCCTCGACGGCGCCACAGCGGTTGAAGTCCCAGCTCACCGAGCCGCTGGCACCGAGCTGCCCCTTCTTGAACAGAAGGCGCATGTTGGGCGCAGTGCGATTCTTGTTGTCGGTCAGGCACTCGACAATCACCGGAACTTGGTGCGGGGCGAAGCCTTCGTAGAACACGGTCTCGTGTTGGGCTTGGCCGTCCAGCAATCCGGCGCCTTTCTTGATCGCGCGTTCCAGAGTCTCGCGAGTCATCGAGGCGCGCTTGGCCTGTTCGACCGCCAGGCGCAGGCGCGAATTGCTCACCGGATCCGGTCCTCCGCTGCGGGCGGCGACCATGATTTCCTTGGCCAGCTTGGTAAAAAGCCGACCCTTTGCGTCAGCGCCTTGCTCGCGGCCTTTTTGCTTCCATTGCGCACCCATGCGCGGCGTTTAACAGTTCACAGGGCAATGCTCAACTCGAACGCGTTGCCGTTGCCGCTGGGCGGGGCCACAGCGCGTACTTCTGCTCCGGAAGCCTCCGCCGCCAAGCGAGCCGCATATAGGCCAATGCCGCGGCTATACCGGGCCCCCACCTGCCCCTTGGCTGACACTTGCCCCTCCGCGGTGAACGCCTTTTCCTGGTATTCACCGACGACTCGAGCGCCGCCGTCTTCCACCAGCACCACGACCCGGGAGGGCTCGGCGCGGGCGGAGATGCGCACCGGCAAGCCATCTTGAGCGTGCTGGATCCCGTTCTTGATCAAGTTGCCCAGAGCCCGCCCGAGCATTTCTCGACTCGTGGCGAGCTTCACGTCCGCGTCGGCGGTGGCCGTGAACTCGACGCGCACGCCATAACTGACGGCGAGGGAGCGCGAGCGCGACAACGAATCGGCGATCAAGTCTCGCACCGTGAACGAGTTCTGCTCGAAGCGCCGCTCACCGCGTAGCGCGAGTGAGAGTAGCTCCACGTTGTCGATGATGTGGCCGAGCGCTTCGCACGACGCCGAAACGTCTTCCAAAGCTTCTTTGGCGTCTTCGCCGCTGGTGTCGCGCGAGGTCTGCAAGAAGCTCGCGTTGCTATGCAACGCTGAAAGCGGGTTTCGCAGATCGTGCACTATCAGGCCCAGCAGGCCGCCAACCAAGTCCGACTCCAAGCGATCTGTCGCCATCAGCTTGGTAGCGTACTGACTTGTGCGGGGCGAAGTAAGCCCCGCCTCGCGATTCGGGGTTGGCATGCGCCGCCGACGCGCGCGCGCCGCGCTCCGATCAGCCGAGCCCTAGGCCGTGCCCCGCCAAAAACGACGAAATTCGAGCCGAGATTTCGCGATGGTGCTCGAGTGGGGCAAGGTGTGTCCCGCTCGCTATCACCTCCAGCTCGGCACCAGGAATGGCGTGGGCCATGGCTTCCGAAACAGCCGCGGGGGTGAAGGAGTCTTTGGCGCCCGCGATCACCAGCACCGGCACGCGGATCTGAGCCAGCAGATCTTCTGCGGAGTGCTCCCCTGCTGCGCGCAGCATGCGCAGGAACAGTTCGAAATCGACTATCGATACGTGCTGAAAGTACGGCTCGACGTCTTCCAAGCGCACGTTCGCGAGGTTGATGTCACCGGTCAGACGAGCAACCGCGATCGCGATTTTTGGCGGCACGCTCGCCCAGATGGCGCGCGCCGCGATCGGGTGCATCGTTGCAAATTCGATCAGATTCGGCAGCACCGAGGCGAGCATCTCGCTGCCCTTGAAGGTGTACGTGACCCGGCCAAAGCTGCCGCAGAGCAACACCAGCGCGGCGACTCCCTCGGGCCTCCGGCGATAAGCTTCGAGCGCCACCTGCGTGCCGAGCGAGTGACCGATCAGAACGACGGGGGGATCACCGAGCTCACGGCGCACCGCGTCCACGTCGTCGGCCAAAGCATGGACGCCGATTTGTTCGGTATCCATGGGCAGGCCGCTGCGCCCGTGCCCTCGATAGTGAGAGTGTGCGACGTCTAACGAGCCCGCGAGCTCGTCCCAAAGGTACTTCCAAATGAACCCATCGCAAGCGAGCCCATCACAGAGCAACGCCGTCAGCCGTGGGGGCCTCGATGAATCAGCGCCACCAGGCACGCTGAGCGGTTCAGCGCGCCTGGCCTGGCGATGGAAGTAGAGCCGAGTTCCGTCGGCGCCTCGAGCGAATGACTCTATTGACCCAGGAGGGCTAGATGAGCCAGACGAGCCGAAAGCGCCCGCGGAATCAGGTTGCGGCTTCTTCCTCGTCGTCACTGATGTCGTTCACACTCGGGATCTTCTTGATCTCGAGACGAGCCATCTTCCAAGCTCGCTGTACAACCCAGGAAAGAGAGCGATCGAGCCGCGCAGCCTCGTCCTTGATTTCCTGAAGCATGGCTTCCGGGAAATACAGGCTCTGTTTGCGCTTATCGCTGCCGGCAGTTTTGTTGGAGTCGTGGTCGGCCAAGCGTGTACCTCTGTGTGGGGGGGTGTCACCCGACACCAGGGAAAAATGAACTATCACCCACAGCCTCGCGAAATCAATCACGAAATGCGCGTGGGCCAGAACTATGCACCAAACCGCGACAAATCGCCAAATTCAACGCCATCAAGCGATCGCATCGAGCACCGAGAACGAACCCAGACACAGGAACTGCGCGGGCGTGTATCGTCGGGCCATCGTGTCCGCCATGTCCGCAAGATCGCGCGCGTTTTTTAGAGTCTCGCGGCTCGCGCCGTTGGTTTCTGCGGCCATTTTGGGTGTGCTCGTCAGCCACTTTGCGCACGCGGGCAGCGAGCGCGAGAGCCCCTACCGCGTGGTCGAGCAATTGGGCCGCGTCTTGGTCTGGATCGAGAACGAATACGTCGACCCCGTCGATCGCAAGCGTCTACTCGAAGGCTCGATCAAAGGCATGGTCGCGGAGCTCGATCCGCACTCGTCGTACATGCCCGCGGAAGACTACGCGATTTTTCAGGGCGACACCGAAGGGCACTTCGGCGGTGTCGGTGTCGAGGTGGATTTCGGCGACGAGTACGTGACCGTGATCGCACCGATCGAAGGCTCACCTGCCGAACGCGCGGGCGTGCGCTCGGGCGATCGCATCCTCGCGATCGACAACGTGAGCGTGCGCGCCAGGCCCTCGATCGAACTCGTGAGGCAAATGCGCGGTGAGCCCGGCAGCCACGTGCTGCTCACGATCCGTCGCACGGGGTCGGAGAAGCTCCTCTACCTCACGCTCACCCGCCAAGTGATCACGGTCGCGAGCCTGTCGAGCAAATTGCTCAAGGGCGGCATCGGCTACCTGCGCATCAAGACTTTTCAAACCGGCACGCACGCCGAATTCCTCGATCATTTTGCGAAATTACGCCGAGAAAACGGCGGTGATTTGAGCGGCATCGTGCTCGACATGCGCAACAATCCGGGCGGCTTGGTCAACGAAGCCAGCGCCATCGCGGACGATTTTCTGACCAGCGGCGTGATCTACACCACCCGCCGCCGTGGCAAGATCGTGGACGAAGTGCGAGCCGACGGCGGGGGCGCCGCACGCCGCGGGCCACTCGCCGTCTTGGTCAACGAGTTCAGCGCCAGCGCGGCCGAGCTGGTCGCGGGCAGCATCCAAGACAACCACCGCGCGACCTTGGTCGGCGCCAAGACATTCGGCAAAGGTTCGGTGCAGACCATCATCGACCTGCCAGACGGCGCTGGCCTGCGCCTCACAACCCTGCGGTATTACACACCCAGCGGGCGCGCGATCCAAGAGCAAGGGGTCATTCCGGACGTACTCATTCCCGGTGCTACACCCGCCGAAACCTTCGGCGTCGTGCGCGAAGAGAACCTGGACAACCACTTGCCGCCAGTCGAAGGCGCGGCGCCCAAAGTGGTCGCCCCTTCCCTCAAGGTGCCAATCGATACGCCGCCCTCGAAAGACGCCCCCGCCCCGGGCCTCGAAGTCGACCTCGGCGTGGCCCGGACCATCCCGGTCGACCCCCGCACCGGCCCCGACGGTGCCCTCAGCGTCGCTTACCAGATCGTAACCGGCACCTACAAGCGCCCCCCCGCGCCACCCGCGACGCTGTAAGCCCAAGCGCAATCGAGAATTTTGGCTAGCGGGCGCGCACACGCGCGCTCCGTCACATAGCCCGATCACCGCCCCGCCGACCGAGTTGAAGCCCTTGCAGAACTCGCGCTCGGCGGCGGAAGTGAATTGATTGCTCGAATCACACCCGCCGACGGAAGTGGGCCCACCGCTCGAATCACACCCGCCGGCGGAGGTGGCCCATCGCTCGAATCACGCCCGCCGGCGGAGGTGGCCCATCGCTCGAATCACACCCGCCGGCGGTGGTGGCCCATCGCTCGAATCACACCCGCCGGTGGAGGTATGCCCAGTGCTCGAATCACGCCCGCCGGCGGAGGTATGCCTAGTGCTCGAATCACGCCCGCCGGCGGAGGTGCACTCATGCTCGAATCACACCCGCCGGCGGAAGTGGGCCCATCGCTCGAATCACACCCGCCGGCGGAGGTGGCCCATCGCTCGAATCACACCCGCCGGCGGTGGTGGCCCATCGCTCGAATCACGCCCGCCGGCGGAGGTGGCCCATCGCTCGAATCACACCCGCCGGCGGAGGTGCACCTATTGCTCGAATCACGCCCGCCGGCGGAGGTGGCCCATCGCTCGAATCACGCCCGCCGGCGGAGGTGCACTCATTGCTCGAATCACACCCGCCGGCGGAAGTGGGCCCAGTGCTCGAATCACACCCGCCGGCGGAGGTATGCCTAGTGCTCGAATCACGCCCGCCGGCGGAGGTGCGCCGCGGGCGCAGATAACACGCCGCCGGAGGCGGGTTCGCGTCAGGGGATCGGAACACGACGCCGAAGGCTGCGACGCCCTCGGCCGTGTTCCGTGACCATCAACCCTTTTCTCGACCCTTGACCTGGTTGGGCGCGGCGGCCATCGCGGCCAAGAGCTCACGGTTCATCTTGGCGATGAAGCCGATATTGATCTCTTTGGGGCAGGCTGCTTCGCACTCTTTGTGGCTGGAGCAGTGACCGAAGCCCTCTGCGTCCATTTGAGCGACCATTTTGCGGACGCGGTCCGCACGTTCCGGTGCGCCCTGCGGGAGCAGCGCCAAGTGCGAGATCTTGGCGGCCGTGAACAGGGCGGCGGAAGCGTTCGGGCAGGCTGCGACGCAGGCGCCGCAGCCGATGCAGGCCGCGGCTTCGAACGCTTCGTCGGAGGCGAGCTTTTGTACGGGCAGCGAGTTGGCTTCGGGGGCTGCGCCAGCGCGCACGGAGATGTAACCGCCCGCCTGAATCACGCGATCGAACGCGCTGCGGTCGACCACCAAGTCGCGCACGACCGGAAAGGCCGCGGCGCGCCAGGGTTCAATCGTGATCTCGTCGCCGTCATTGAACGAGCGCATGTGCAGCTGGCACGTGGTGGTGCTTTTGGCGGGGCCGTGGGGCACACCGTTGATCACCATGCCGCATGCGCCGCAAATGCCTTCGCGGCAATCGTGGTCGAAGGCGATCGGCGCTTCACCTTTTTGTGCGAGGCCTTCGTTCACCACGTCCAACATTTCCAGGAAGGACATGTGGTCGTTGATGGCTTTGGCTTCGTAGCGCACGAAGGCGCCCGGTTCTTTCGGGCTCTTTTGGCGCCAGACGTTGAGCACCAAGTTCATCAAGCGCGCCATTACTTGTAGCTCCTCTGGCTGGGATGCACGTATTCGAAGTTGAGCGGCTCTTTGTTCAGCTTGGGCGCGTTGGTCGCGCCGCTGAACTCCCAGGCCGCAACGTACGAGAATAGATCGTCGTTGCGCTTGGCTTCGCCTTCTTCCGTTTGATGCTCTTCGCGGAAGTGTCCGCCCGCGGATTCTTCGCGGTTGAGTGCGTCGATGCAGGTGAGCTCGGCGAGCTCGAAGAAGTCCGCGACGCGGCCAGCTTTTTCGAGCATGCCGTTGAGCTCTTCGCCGCTGCCGACGATGCTCAAGTCACTGTAGAACTGCTCGCGCAGCTCGGGGATTTTTCCGAGCGCGAACTTCAGGCCCTCTGCGGTGCGGCCCATGCCGCAGTGGTCCCACATCAAGGTGCCGAGTTCGCGATGATACGATTCCGGCGTGCGCTTGCCGCCGATGCTCAACAGCTGCTTGATGCGCGCTTCGACCTCGGCAACCGTGCGGCGTACGTCCGGGTGCGACTCATCGATGCCGCCCGGCTTCACACCCGCGAGGTAGTTGGGCACCGTGACCGGCAATACGAAGTAGCCGTCGGCCAAGCCCTGCATCAGCGCGCTGGCGCCCAAGCGATTGGCGCCGTGGTCGGAGAAGTTGGCTTCACCGCCCACGAACAGGCCGGTGATCGTGCTCTGCAGGTTGTAGTCCACCCACAGACCGCCCATCGTGTAGTGGATGGCCGGATACATGCGCATCGGCACTTCGTAGGGGTTTTCACCGGTGATGCGCTCGTACATCTGGAACAGATTGTCGTAGCGCTCGGCCACCGTGTCGCGCCCGAGGCGCTTCACCGCGTCGCCGAAATCCAAGTACACACCACGGCGAACGCCGCCGACCTCGGGGCCCACGCCTTTGCCTTGGTCGCACATGTCCTTGGCGCGCCGCGAGGCGATGTCACGCGGGACCAAGTTGCCGAAGCTCGGGTACAGGCGCTCCAGGTAATAGTCGCGGTCGCCTTCCGGGATCGTCTTCGGATCCTTCGTGCAATCGGCGGCGTTCTTCGGCACCCAAACGCGGCCGTCATTGCGTAGCGACTCGCTCATCAAGGTGAGCTTCGACTGATAGTCGCCGCTTTGCGGGATGCAGGTCGGGTGGATCTGCGTGAAGCAGGGGTTGGCGAAATACGCGCCGCGGCGATGCGAGCGCCAGGTGGCGGTGGTGTTGCAGCCCTTGGCGTTGGTCGAAAGGTAGAACACGTTGCCGTAGCCACCGCTGCACAGCACCACCACGTCCGCCGTGTGGGCTTCGATCTTGCCGGTAACCAGGTTGCGCGTGACGATGCCGCGCGCCACGCCGTCGACCGTGATCAGATCCAGCATCTCGGTGCGCGGATGCATCTTCACGGTCTTGGCTTCGATCTGCTTGGCCAAAGACTGATAGGCGCCGAGCAACAGCTGCTGCCCAGTTTGGCCACGCGCGTAGAACGTGCGCGCTACTTGCGCGCCGCCGAAGCTGCGATTGCCCAGCAACCCACTGTATTCACGCGCGAACGGCACACCCTGCGCCACGCACTGATCGATGATGTTCACGCTCAGCTCGGCCAAGCGGTACACGTTCGACTCGCGCGCGCGGAAATCTCCGCCCTTTACGGTGTCGTAGAACAGGCGATACACGCTATCGCCGTCGTTCTGATAGTTCTTGGCGGCGTTGATGCCGCCCTGCGCGGCGATGCTGTGCGCGCGGCGGGGGCTGTCCTGATAACAGAAGCAGGACACGTTGTAGCCGAGCTCACCCAGGGTGGCCGCGGCCGCGCCGCCCGCCAGACCCGAGCCGACCACGATCACCTTGTATTTGCGACGGTTGGCCGGGTTGACCAACTTGCTCTTGAAGCGAGCCTCGTTCCAGCGCGCTTCAATCGGACCTGTGGGTGCACGAGCGTCTAGTTGCATCAGGGAGCTACTTTCGATTTCAGAAACGCTCGGCTCACTTCACGAGGCCTAGAAGCACCGTGAGCGGCAAGAACACGTTGCCGGCGGTGACCAGGAAAGCGAGACCACGAGCGACGAGCTTGAGGCGCGCGTTGTAGCGCGGGTGGTTGAAGCCGATCGACTGCAGCATGCTGAAAGCCCCGTGATAGAGGTGCATGCTGAGCATCAAGTTCGCGAACACGTACAGCACGACGACCCAGGGGATCGAAAAGGCGTGCACGAAGTTCGAGTACACGTCTTCCGGGACATGCTCGTAATCGCCGAGCGCGGTACCCGGGAACGTGAAGTGCGCGAGGTGGAAGACGATGTACGCGAGCAGGATCGGCCCCGTGTACTTCATCATCAGCCCGGCGTAAGTCGCGGACAGGTTCTTCTTGACCTTGTACGCCACGGGCCGCGCGGCGATGCTCTTGCCATACAGCTCGAGCACGATCACGGTGTGCACGATCAGCGCGCCGAGCAACACCGTGCGCGTGCCCCAGAGCAGGATCGCGTTGTGCTTGATGCCTTCGGCGTAGCCGTTGAACACCTCCGGGCCCAACAGCACCTGGAGGTTGCCGAGCATGTGGCCGATGACGAACCCGAATAGGATTACGCCGCTGACTGCCAACGCCGCCTTCTTACCGACGGACGTATCGAACAGCGTGAGAGCTTTTTGTGTAGCCATGTCTGACGTGCACGGAGCCGCCGTGCCGCGAGGAATTGGGGCTCCTTTAGCACTTGCTCGTACTAAATTCACCCTTTCCTCACCTTAAGCACACACGGCTCCGCACACAGCTACCGAGCCCCACAATCGGCCAGTGGGCCCGCAACTTTCACCCTGCGGGATGCGCTCGGCGAGGCGGGACGGGCACGCCTGCCCTCACCCACCTCGCCGGTCTCGAATCGCGCTTAGTTCACGGAAATGGGCCCCGCGATCGTCGCCGGAATGCCGACGGCGGCACGGGTGACCGGGGTGAGCACCCAGCCGGTGTTCGCGCTTCCGCCACTACAACTGCCGTAGTTCCAAAGCGAAGTGCCGGTGAATGAAACCGAAGTCGCAAGCCCGCTGGCATCCAGATTCGCAAACTTGTACAGCTGGTCCCCTTTGGACACCCAAGTGAGGAACTTGCCACTCACCTTGGTCCCGCCGGTTCCACCTTCATTCAACCACGCCGTGGTGCCGGTGCAGCTCGCCGCATTGAAGTAGACTTGGCTGTCGAAGTACGCGCCGGCCCAACTGATGCTGTAATAGTACCCGGCGCTGTTCTTGACCGTGACCGCGTAGCTGTCGACGTAAGTAGCAGTTCCGAGCGTGACGCCGTTGGCGTCGACCACAGTTGGCCCGGAGCTACTGGCGCCATTGCAAGCGTAGTTGGTCTGAGTGATTTCGCCGGCGTCCAATGTGTTGTTGGAGTTGGTGTCGAGGCCGCTCTGAAATTTGGTGCCGCCGTTGGCGCAGGTGGCGCCTGCGGCCTGGGTGGTCATCGTCAGGAGCAGCTTGCTGCCCGTCGCGCCGGTTGCGCCCGTCGCACCCGGCGCGCCAGTCGCGCCAGTCGCTCCCGTCGCGCCGTTCGGCCCAACCGGCCCTGTCGGACCGGTCGCGCCCGTCGCACCGGTCGGTCCTGTTGACCCGGTCGGTCCCGTCGCACCAGTCGGACCTGTCGCTCCGATCGGTCCTGTTGCTCCGGTCGGACCGCTTGGTCCGGTCGGTCCCGTCGCTCCGGTCGGTCCCGCAACGCCCGTTGCGCCCGTAGTTCCCGTTGCGCCGGTCGGCCCGGTCGGTCCGGTCGGCCCAGTGGCCCCGGTCGCGCCCGTCGCGCCCGTTGCGCCCGTCGCGCCGGCGCCCGTTGCGCCCGTTGCGCCCGTCGCACCTGTTGCGCCCGTCGCACCTGTTGCGCCCGTCGCACCTGTTGCGCCCGTCGCGCCCGTTGCACCCGCACCTGTCGCCCCGGTCGGCCCGGCGGGACCCGTTGGCCCGGTCGCGCCGTCATTTCCGGCCGGACCCGTGGGCCCTGCCGCACCGTCCGCGCCAGTATTGCCCTTCGGACCGGTGTCACCCTTTGGCCCAGCGCCGCCGTTACACGAATAATTCGTCGTCGGCTCGTCGTGGTCGAGCCTGCCGTTGTTGTTCGTGTCGATTCCGATATCGATTTGAATGCCACCCTCCGGACAATTCGGATCGCCCACGTCCAACGTCGTCGTTTCCACGAGCGCGTTGACGATTTCTCCGCAAACGTAGGCCGCGCTGCTCACTTCGTCGTCGTCGAGCTTGCCGCTGTTGTTCTTGTCGAGCCCCATCTCGATCTTGGTGCCGCCGTTCGCGCAGTTGTCACCACTCGGCTCAGGTGTATTTCTGGTCAACGAGCTCGAGCCCGGGGCACCATCCGAGCCGGAGCAAGCCGGCACGGTCGACGCCAAAATTGCAAACCCGAACAATCCGAATTGTTTTCTGAAACGCATCTGCACTCCTATTTTCTCGCAGTGGGCACAGCGCCAACCGCGTTTTTCCTGCGAAAAGAGAGCCAAATCACTGAGCCGCAGGCGAAGCTCGAGCCTCACGCTCGGTCTGTTCGGAGCGCGAAGAGACAGCTACGCGTCGCCTGCTCTCGCATGGTCTTCTCGGGTCCGCCCTAGCTGGGACCACATGGCACCCCAATACGGGACGCTCATGTATCGATTAAGGACGATTCGACGTCACAATCTGCAACGGTCGCTTCGAACGAAAAATGCGGTCGCCAGTGGGGCGCGTTCGCAACTCTTTCGCAAGACTGACTGCTGCAATCATGCGCACTGTTGCAGCTCGTTACAGTGTTCGGCTCGCCAAGCATGGCGGATCTCGTCGACTAGCCGTGCGCGATTCTCACGCACGGCGACGGAACCGCGTGCACGGCGCGCTCACTAGGCGCCGTGCACACGAAGACGACGCTTAAGCAGCGCCCTTGAGCAACTGACGGAGCACGAATTGCAGAATGCCCCCGTGCTTGTAGTAATCGAGCTCGACCAAGGTATCGATGCGCGCCAACGCTTCGAACTTCTTCTCGGTGCCGTCGGATGAACTGGCGGTGATGGTCAGCTTGACGCCGGGTGCCAAACCAGAAGCCACGCCAGCAATCGCGAACGTCTCTTCGCCAGATAGGCCGAGACTCTCGCGGTTCTGACCGTCCAAGTATTGCAGCGGGAGCACGCCCATGCCGATCAAGTTGCTGCGGTGGATGCGCTCGTAAGACTCGGCAATCACCGCGCGAATGCCGAGCATGAAGGTGCCCTTGGCCGCCCAGTCACGCGATGAGCCGGAGCCGTACTCTTTGCCGGCCAAGATCACGAGGGGCGTGTTGTCCGCCTTGTACTTCATGGCGCCGTCGTAAATCGACATCTGCTCGCCAGTCGGCAGATAGCGGGTCACGCTGCCTTCGACGCCGGGCACGAGTTGATTGCGCAGGCGCACGTTGGCAAACGTGCCGCGCATCATCACCTCGTGATTGCCGCGGCGCGCGCCGTATTGATTGAAGTCCGCGGGTTTGACGCCGTGCTCGACCAGATACGCGGCGGCCGCCGAGTTCTTGGCAATGTTGCCGGCAGGCGAGATGTGATCGGTGGTCACCGAGTCACCCAGCACCGCCAGCACGCGCGCGCCCGAGATGTCTTTGATGGGCGCGGGCTCGATGCTCATGTTCTCGAAGAACGTGGGCTTGCGAACGTAGGTGCTGTCTTCCGACCACGAAAAGCGGCTGCCTTCGGGAACGGGCAAGGCGCGCCATGCTTCGTCGCCCGCGAACACATTGGCGTACTCTTCGCGGTACATCTTCGAGGTCACGTGCGACTGCACCGTCTCGGAGATGTCTTTGGTGGAAGGCCAGATGTCCTTCAAGAACACGTTCGTGCCGTCCGGCGATTGACCGAGCGGCTCGGTCGCAAAGTCGATATCGATGCGTCCGGCGAGCGCGTAGGCGACGACCAGCGGCGGGCTCGCCAGGTAATTGGCACGCACGTCGGGGCTGACACGACCTTCGAAGTTGCGGTTGCCGCTGAGCACGCTCACGGCGACCAAATCTCCCTCGTGAATCGCGGCGCTGATCGTTTCTGGCAGCGGACCGCTGTTGCCGATGCAGGTCGTGCAGCCGTAACCCACGACGTTGAAGTGCAACGACTCGAGACTGGGCAAGACACCCGCGGCCTTCAAGTATTGCGTCACGACCTTGGAACCAGGGGCGAGGCTGGTCTTCACCCAGGGCTTGACGCTCAGCCCCTTGGCAACGGCATTCTTGGCGAGCAACCCGGCCCCGAGCATGACGTACGGGTTCGAGGTGTTGGTACAAGACGTGATCGCGGCGATCACCACCGAGCCGTGACCGACCTCGAAGTTCGAGCCATCGAGTGAAGTCTTCACGCGCGTGGTCAGATCTTCGGGCTTGGCCGGAGCGGGCGCGCCCTTGCCCTTGTTCTTCGCGAGCGCCACCATCTCGCCCAGGTTCTTGGCGAAGCCAGTGCCCACGTCCTTGAGCGCGACCTTGTCGTGCGGGCGACGCGGACCGGCCATCGTCGGCACGATCGTGGACAAATCGAGCTCGAGGGTGTCGGTGAAGACCGGATCGGGCGTGCCCTTCTCGCGGAACAAGCCCTGCGCCTTGGCGTAGGCTTCGATCAACGCGGCGCGCTCTTCGCTGCGGCCCGACAAGCGCACGTAGTTGATGGTCTCCGCGTCGATCGGGAAGATGCCGCAAGTCGAACCGAACTCCGGCGCCATGTTGCCGATCGTCGCGCGATCCGCGAGCGGCAGATGATCCAAGCCATCGCCGTAGAACTCTACGAACTTACCCACCACGCCCTTGTCACGCAGCTTGCGGGTGATGGTCAGTACGAGATCGGTCGCGGTCGCGCCTTCCGGCATTGCGCCGAACAAGCGGAAGCCGATCACCTGCGGAATGAGCAAGTTGATGGGTTGACCGAGCATGGCCGCCTCTGCCTCGATGCCGCCTACGCCCCAACCGAGCACGCCGATGCCGTTGATCATCGTAGTGTGACTGTCCGTGCCGACGATGGTGTCCGGGTATGCGACGCCATCTTTGTCGAAGATAACGCGGGCCAGGTACTCCAGATTCACTTGGTGCACGATGCCCGTCGAGGGCGGCACGACCTGGAAGTTGTTGAATGCGGTTTGGGCCCAGCGCAAGAGCACATAGCGCTCTTCATTGCGCTCGTATTCGCGCGCCGTGTTCTTGAGCAGCGAGTCGGACGCTCCGTAATAGTCCACCTGCACCGAGTGATCGATCACCAGCTCGGAGGGGAACAGCGGGTTGATTTTGGATGGGTCGCCTCCCATCTTCGCCATTGCGTCGCGCATGGCGGCCAAGTCGACCACGGCCGGCACGCCCGTGAAGTCTTGCAAAACGACGCGCGCGGGGTGGAAGGCGATCTCGGTGTCCGGCACCGCTTTGGGGTCCCAGCCGGCGAGCGCCTCGATGTCCTTCTTGACGACCGCTTTGCCGTCCTCACAGCGCAGCAGATTCTCCAGCAGAATGCGGAGCGAAAAGGGCAGCCGCGCGGCGTCCTTACCGCTCGCCGCGGAAAACTTCGGGAGGCTGAAATACGTGAATTTCTTGCCGTTTACGTCCAGCTCGGAACGCGTGCCAAAAGAATCAAGGGAGCGGTCGGTCATATGCAATTCCTCGACGTCGGGCGTACTCCAGCGGCCCGAGGCGCGCAATCAAAGGTTGTGACCTTTTGGCGCTCTCGAACCCCCGACAACTGGCCGAATCCCCTGAGCTATTTTTCCGGCGTGTTGCCAGTCGTGGTCGCGGAAAAGCTCACAGGCAAGCTCGAGCCCCCGTATTGAAAGTCTAGAACCAACAAACCCCTACTCGCCAAATCGAGACAATTCGCCGGACGAGCAGCACTGCAATTCTGCACGAAACACCCCGATTTTGCGGTGTTTGTGCGATAAATATTGAAATCGGGACTCGCGCTGAGGTACGTTGAGAGGATCGGCCAATTTGCCGTTTTTAGGAGATCTACATGACCGCACTCAAGAACGTCCTCGGTTCGCTACTAGCCGCTGGTGTCCTCATGACCTCGACGGCCGCTTTCGCCGACGGGAAGGGGCATGGCAACGACGGACATGGCAACGACGGTCGTGGCAAAGACGGTCCCGGAGATAACGGCAAGAAGCCCGCGGGCGCCCCCGAATTGGCGGGCAAGGGCGCTCCCGCCGCTCTTGCGCTGATCGTTGCTGGCGCCGCAATCGTCGTTTCGCGCCGCCGGCGTCAAACCTGAGCGCGGGTTTCAACCGACGAGCCGCCTTGCACAGTGAACTCCCTACGACCCCCCGAGCAAGGGGGGGAAGAATGCATTGGGGCCGCTGGGCGGCCCTCTTCTTCGCCTTCACGTTCGAGTACTATGCCGTCACGGGCGGCATCGACGCGCAACTAGTCGCTTACGCGCGTGGCGGTTGGTGGTCGGCGCTGATCAACTTCGAGCTGATGGCGCGCGCGGCATTCCTGTGCGTCACATGCGCGCTGGTCCTGATTCGCCCAAGCCGCACGGAAATGCGGCGACTCGAAGTGCGGACCGAGCGCGCCTTGTGGTGCGCTCACCCGCTACTGTTCGGGTCGTTCTGGGTCATGACGCGCGCCATGTTTCAGAGCAACACGGCCCCCGCTGGGCCGGCGTTGCTCTGGCTCATTGGTTGGGGTTTGCTCGGCACAGCCAGCGCGCTCAGTCTTTGCGTCGGGTTGATCGGCGTGCCGCGCGTTCGGCCCGCGGCGTTGCTCGGCGCGCTCGGCGCGGGTCTAGCCATGGCCTGGGCGATTGACGAGGTCGGCCGCTGGATGCAGGAGCTGTGGCGGCCGTTTTCCGCCGCCGCGCTCACGATGGCGGCGCTGCTGCTCAGGTTGGGCTTTCCGCAGGTACAGGTCGATGCTCCGAACTACGTGCTCGTGCTCGACAGCTTTGCGGTGCGCGTGGAAGGCGCGTGTAGCGGCCTCGAGAGCATGGGCATGGGCATGCTGCTCATCCTCCTCTACCTAGCCATTTTCCGGCACCAGCTGCGCTTTCCACGCGCGTTCTTGCTGCTGCCCTTGGGGCTCGGGCTCACTTGGTTGTGCAATGGCTTGCGGCTCGCACTGATGATGTGGATTGGCGCGCGCATCGACCCAGAGCTGGCTCTGGGCGGCTTTCACTCCAAAGCCGGTTGGGTGATGTTTTCCGGTATTACACTGGGCATTGCTGCCCTCGGTCATCACTCACCGTGGTTGGCCAAGGCTCCGCTGCGCGAATCCGGCAACGAGCCCAACGACCAGCTCACGACCGCGTTCTTGCTGCCGCTCACGGTGCTGCTCGCGATTGCGCTGATCAGCGGCATGGTCGGACACAGTGACGGGGGTGGCTATGCGCTGCGCATGGCGTGCGGAGTGCTGACCCTGTCCGTGCTCTGGAGCAAGTATCGCGATCTGCATTGGCGCGCGCCTGGCGCGCTCGGAGCATGCTTGCTCGGGCTCGCGCTGGGCCTCATTTGGCTTGGCTCGGGTTGGCCATTTCCTGCGCCCGATGCCGGCGGCTCGGGCGGCTTTTGGCTGGTCCTACGTGCGCTCGGCTTTTCGACGGTCGTGCCGCTGGCGGAAGAGCTCGCGTTCCGAGGTTACCTGCTCCGGGTTTTGCAGAATCGTCATTTCGAACGAGTCTCGTATCGCTCCGGGCCATGGTGGGCGGTGGCCATCTCTTCGCTCGTGTTCGGCGCGCTTCACGAGCGTTGGCTGGCGGGCACCGTTGCGGGGCTGGTTTACGCGCTGATTCAGATGCGCGCCGGCCGCTTGCGCGATGCCGTGCTCGCGCATGCAACGACCAACGCAACCTTAGCCGCGTTTGCGCTCGCCCTGCAAAATCCCTCGTTTTTCGGCTGATTCCGCGAACACGAGCGCGGCCCGCACGACCCCGAGCGCCTCAGAATGCCGCGTTCAGTCCCAGCCCGAATTGGCCCGGACCGGGCGCGAGCGCCCACGTCGGCGACTTGGTTTTGGCCTGTTTTTCTGGCGCATCGAAGCGGTGAGGGTTTTCGCCGGTGAGCAGCAGCACGACGCCGGTCGCGAGCGCGGCCCCGCCCACCCCGAGCGCGATGTAGCCGGGGATATCACGGGACTTGGCGCTATCGTATGCGGATTTGGCTTCCTCGACCTCGAGGTTGCACTGCTCGAAGTTGCCACCGCCCGCCGTGTCACAGTCCGAGCCTTTGGGCATTTTCGTGGCCTGGTTGTCGACCTTTTGATTGTACGTGCTGAGTGCGTCGGACTTCTTGGAACTGTTGACCGCGAGCCAAACCACGCCGCCACCGGCGATCGCTGCGCCCGCTCCGGTGAGGATCCATCCCCAAGTGCGGTGCATGCGCACGTTGTCGTTGTGCGCTTTGCGCGCCTCGGGGGTGGGCAACAGGTACGGCGTCAGCAAGAGCGGCTTGTTGCTCTCGAGCGTGACGTCTTGATCGAAGGGTTGATACCCGGCCTGCTCGAGGTGCACATGATGAGGGCCTCTCGGCAAACGCAGCGTACCGGCGTACAAGCGCAACGGCTCGCGGTCGATGCTGAGATTGAGGTTTGGCTCGCGCACCGAGATCGTCAGGTCCGCGCCCTCCGTTGCCAAGGCTTGGCTGTCGACCACGAGATCGAGAATGACTTCGGCGGTCGAACTCTCCCCCACTTCCACTTGCTGCTTGCCCGATTGATAGCCAGGGCGACGCAACTCGACGGTGTGCTGGCCCGCGGGCACCGCCAGTGACGACGTGAGCGGAGTCTTGCCGATCGATTTCTCGTCGAGCAACACTTCAGCGTCGGTGATGCGCGATCGAATCGTCAGATTGGCGGGCCGTTTGGCAGCGCCCAGTACGAGCTCGAAATTGACCGACGCATCGGCATTGCCGGCCACGATGATTTCTTTGCGAGCATGCGCGTAGCCCTCCGCGACCGCGCCGATCACGTGGCTGCCTTCGGCGACGCGCAGCGGGGCGGTGAGCGGGGTGCGCGCCACTTCCACGCCATCGACATCGATGCGCGCGCCAGCAGGCACGGTGGTGACCGAGATGCGCGCGATTCGTTGTTGTTGGTCGGTGAGCGTTTTCTGGGCGCGCTCGCGCTGTTCGGGCGACAGCGTGGCCGAGTCGATCACAGGGGTGAGCGCGTCTACCGCATCGACGGGGCGGCTCATGGCGGCGTACACCAAACCGATGTTGAACAGCACGATCGGGTTCGGCATCAACGCGTACGTCTGCTTGAACTCGGCCAGGGCTCCCGCGTTATCGCCCTCGTTGAACAGCTGCAAGCCGCGGTCGAAGCGCTGCGCCGCTTGCGCCTTGTTCAGCTCGGCTTCGGTTTTGGGCGCTGCCGCATCAGGCTTGGGTGCGGGCGCCTCGGTCTTCGGTGCGGCCTTCGGAGACGACGGCTCCGCGGCGTCAACGGGTTGCGAGAACAGGTACAACGCGCTGGGCAGTGCCAGCCAGGATATCCGCCGGATCATTTGAATGGATTGTCTTTGGCCAGACCTCGCTCGTCGGCACGACCCGGACGCGGGAGCGCTCCGCGAGGCGCCGCGGAGCCTAGCCCAGATTGGGGACCGCGCGCAGAAGTCACGGGCGGAAAGGCGGCCGCCTTTGCCGAATCCGCGAGCGTGGGGGAAACGCTGGGTCCCGGAGCCGCAGATAGCGCGCTGGCGGGCGCTGCCGGCTCGCGGGCAACGACCGGCGGCGGCGCGACAACGCCGGGCGAGGGCTGCTGCGACGGGGACGCACTGGAAACTTCGGCCGCGACCGAGCGCGCGTTCAGCCACCACAGCCCGCCGCCGAGTGCGGCAACCGCACCCAGCCCGAGCGCGGAGGCCACGAGCAGCATGGGCTTCGGCGCCTTGCTCGGCGCCACCGGACGCAGCGACACCCCGGCCGCGCTCGTCGAGAGCGCGCGGGCTGGTACGATCGACGGCGGAGGCAGGGGGCTATTTCTGATCTGACTGCGGAAGCCAACCGGACCATAGCGCTCGAGCATGCTGCGCAACTCACCGGCTGATTGCGTGCGCTGACCGCGATCGGTAGCCATCGCCCCGTGCACGAGTGCGGCGAAGCCGGGCGGCAAATCCGGGCGGTGCTCGGCGAGCGGCACCGGCTGCCCGGTGTGAATCAAGATCGCCAAGTGCGCGAGTGTTTCTGCTTCGAACGGGCGCACACCTGACAAGCACTCGTACAAGATCACGCCCAAGGCATACACATCGGCGCGCGCATCCAGACTGCCCTCACCTCGGATCTGCTCGGGCGGCATGTAGTAAGGCGTACCCAGGGCGGCGCCTTCCTGGGTGAGCTGCAAGCCGCCGGTCTTCTGCGGATCGAACTTGGAGATCCCGAAATCCAGGATCTTGACGAACGGACGACCATCCGCCCCCTCGGTGATGAACAAGTTGTCGGGCTTGAGGTCGCGATGGACGATGCCCGCGTTGTGCGCGGCAAACACGCCGGCGGCCGCTTGGCCGATGAGATCCACGACTTCTAGCAGCGGCATCTTGCCGGCGGCGATGCGAGACGAAAGCGGTTGACCGCGCAGGATCTCCATCACCAGGTACGGCTCACCGGTATCGAGCACGCCCGCGTCGAATGTTTCGACGATGTGCGGGTTGCCGACGCGCCCCGCCGCCGACGCCTCGCGCAGGAACCGTTCGACCACGCTGGGCAGCGCAGCCATGGACTTGTGCAGGAGCTTGAGCGCGCGCCGATGCTTGGTGAGTTCGTGCTCGATCTCGTAGACCGCGCCCATCCCGCCCTCACCCAAACGGGATACAACGCGAAACTTTCCCGCCAGTACGGTGCCAGGTGCGAGCGCGCCTTCGGACATGAGCGGTGTCTCGATTCTGATAGTGACTGTAACCCCGTTAAAATCCAAGAACAAACGCCGGGAGCGGCAAACACTTGACGCCCCGAACCAGTAGGGGCTGATTCAGGCACAATGGGGCATCTAGTAAATTCGTCGGTCAAGTCACTGGCAGTGCTCGTCTGGCTCACGCTCGGGTTGCTGCTCAGTGCCGCGTGCTCGGACACCGAGCACGCCAAGACCGCCAAGCTCGCCGCTGGCTGCACGCTCAACACCGACTGCGATTCGCCCTTGGTTTGCGCATTCCAGCGTTGCCACAGCGCCTGTGAGACCTCGCGCGATTGCGATCCTGGTCAGCGCTGCATGGCGAGCGATCGCCCCTTCCACGTTTGCCAGCTCGCTCAAGAGCAGGCTTGTTCGTACAACAGCCAGTGCCCCGAAGGCCAAGTCTGCGGCGCCGACAGTCAGTGCCGCGATCAGTGCGCAAGCGACCGCGACTGCGTGACCGGCCAGCTCTGCAAGAAGGGCAACTGCGCCGACCCCGCCGAGCTCGATGACGCGGGCAACCTGCCCATCCCCGACTCCGGCGCTGGCGGCGCGGCGGGCGCAAGCCCCGGTCAACCCTGCGTGTACAACTCGGAGTGCAGCGAGCCGCTGATCTGCCGCAACAAGCTGTGCGCGTACGAGTGCTTGGGCCGCGCCGATTGCCCGAGTGGCTTCAAGTGCGTCGATAACCTGTGCACCGGCGGCGAAGCCGGCCCGCCCTGCCTGCGCAATTCGGATTGCGACGAGCCGCTGGTCTGTCGCTCCGGCCAATGCACGGATGAGTGCCGCAAGACCGTCGATTGTCCGTCGGGCCAGGATTGCATCGAGCGCAGCTGCGTGATCAAGCCGCCCGGTGATGCGCCCACGGGTTGGGGCATCGGCTGCAGTTACAGTGAAGAGTGCAATGCGCCCCTGGTCTGCCGCGCTCAGCACTGCGTCTATCAGTGCATGTCTGACGCTGACTGTGGCTACGGGCAGAGCTGCGACGGCTACTTGTGTACGGGCGGCATCATCGTTGGTGGCGGCGGCAGTGGGCCGATCGGCGGCGGCGGCACGACCGGCACGTCGGGAACCACGGGCACGGGTGGCAGCGGCAACGCTTCCAATGGCGGCACGTCCAGCGGCGGCACGGGCGCGGGCGGCGCGCCGGGCGGTGGCGCGAGCAACGGCGGTTCGGGAGGTTCCGTCGTAATCGGCACCGACTGCGTGCCGAACGAGAAAGACTGCGTTGGCAACGCGACGCACACCTGCGGTGCGGATGGCCATTGGGGAGCACTCACGAATTGCGCCGCTGACGCCCAGGTGTGCAAGAAGGCCCAGGGCTGCACGCCCTGCCCCGCGGGCACCAAGAACTGCGACGGCACGATCACCAACGGCTGTGAGGTCAACCTCAACCTGGTGAACTCGTGCGGGACGACCTGCGCCAACCAAACGGTCTGCTCGGTCGCGCAAGGCCCAGCCACCTGCCTCGCGGGTGCCTGTGGCACGCAACCCCAGCCGATTGCCTGCAGCGGGACCGTAACTCAAGGCAACGTAACCATCACCGACCAGGCGAGCCTGAATGCCTTTGCCGCGGCCGGCACGACCTGCATCTCCGGCACGCTGACCGTGAGCTCGACCGCGCTGACCAACCTGAACGGGCTGAATTTGCTGCAGTGGGTGGGCGGTGATGTGTCGATTGTCTCGAACGGGCAGCTCACCAGCCTGAGCGGCCTGAATGGTCTGAAAACCATCGTTGGCTCGATCAACATTCAATCCAACAATGCGCTGACGGATCTCAGCGCGCTCGGTTCGCTGTCGACCGTGCAGGGCTACCTGCAACTCTACAGCAATGCCGCGCTGACGAACGTCAACGGCTTCACCAGCCTGGTCAAAGTTTACAATTACCTGAACATTCAGAGCAACAACGGCCTCCTGAACCTGGACGGCTTCCCCGCGCTCACCGAGGTCGGCGCTTATGTGCAGATCTACAGCAACGACAAGCTGATCGATCTCAAGGGCTTGGGAGCGCTGGCCTCGATCGGCTCGTACGTGAACATCTACGGCAACGCGCAGCTGCAGAGCATCGCCGGCTTCGCCGCTTTGAAGACGGTCGGCACGTACGTGACCATCTCCCAGAACTCGGCGCTGCTGTCGATGGCCGGCTTTGCCGAAGTGCAGAGTGTGCTGGGCACGATCTCGATCAACAACAACGTCAAAGAGATCAATTTGGCCGGCTTCGCCAAGCTCACCGATGCGGGCGGCATCGCGATCGACACCAACGCCGCACTGACCAGCATTTCTGGCTTCGGCAAGCTGGTCAACGTCACCGGCACCACCAGCATTCACGACAACGCCGCGTTGACCACGCTGGATGGCTTCAACTCACTGCAGTTCTCCGGCAGTGACGTGCTCGTCTACAACAACGGCGCAATGACCACGCTGCCCGGGTTCTCTTCGCTGGCCAACGCGAATCGCCACATCGAGATCCACGACAACAACCTGCTCGGCTCGCTGACTGGCTTCACGGCGCTCACGGGCGTGATTGGCCACCTGGATATCCGCAGCAACGCGGCATTGACGAGCATTGGCGGGTTTGGTTCGCTCGACAACGTGGGCGGCTACTTGGCGGTGATCCGTCACCCGAAGCTGACCAACTTCGACGGCATGTCCAAGCTCAAGGTGGTCGGCACCGATCTGCGCATTCAAAGCAACTTGGTGCTGAACACGATCGGCGGCCTGCTCGGCGCAAATATCGTCAGCGTCGGCAATGACTATGCAATCTCGCAAAACCCGGTGCTGCCGGTTTGCGAGGTGAATCAACTTCGCGCCGCGCTCCAATCGCACCCCGGCGGTTGGTCCGGCGTGGATCACAGCTGCTGCAATTCCGGCTGTCAGGCTTGCTTGGGCTCGGTCTGCAACGGCCCGCCCATCACCGAAGGTCAACCCGGCAGCGTCAACGGCGACGTGGTGATTCAAAACGACGCGGACTTGAAGACGCTCAAGAACGTCACGGAAATCATCGGCGACTTGACGATCAGCAGCACGGCCCTGAGCACGTTGACCGGGCTCGAGAACCTGAAGCACGTGAGCGGCAACGTCAGCATCATCAGCAACGCTTCGCTGACCAACTTGCTCGGCCTCGCCGCGCTGACCGCGGTCGACGGCAACTTCAACATTCAATCCAACAACGCGCTCACCAACCTAGGTGGGCTCGGTAACCTGAAGACCATCGGCGGTTACTTCCAACTGTACTCCAACAGCGCGATCACGAACGTCAACGGCCTCAGCAGCCTGACGACGGTCGGTAGCTACTTCAACCTGCAGAGCAACGGCGCGTTGACCAGCCTGCAAGGCATGAACGCCCTCAAGTCGATTGGCTCGTACCTGCAGATGTACAGCAACGACAAGCTGACCACCTTCGGCAACGGCCTCAGCGCACTGGTCACGATCGGCGGCTACATCAATATCTATGGGAACGCCCAGCTCGCCGATCTGAGCGGGGTCGGAGCGCTCACCTCCGTCGGCTCGTATATTTACATCGAACAGAACGGCCAATTGGTCACCATCAGCGGTTTTGCCGCGCTCGGTACCGTGCAGGGCGAGATCCGCATCGATAGCAACGCCGCGTTGACCAGCATCGCCGGCTTCGACGCGCTCAGCGCGACGACGGCCGGCGGAGTGAGGATTTTCAGCAATCCGAACGTGACCGCTATTTCCGGGTTCTCCAAGCTCGCGAACATCGGCGGCACCCTGGAGATCTACAGCAACGCCAAGCTCACCTCGCTCGACGCCAGCAACGGCTTCGAAGGGTTGACCGGGATCAGCAGCAAGATCGACATCTACAACAACCCGCTCTTGACCAGCATCGCGGGCTTCACGGCGCTGACCAGCACCAATGCCTCGATCAATATCCGCGACAACGGGCTCACCTCACTCACTGGCTTCCCCAACCTCACGGACGTGATCGGTGATCTGAACATCAACAACAATCAGGCCCTGCTAACCGTGAGCGGCTTCCCCAAGCTCGCTCAGCTCGGTGGCACGCTGAGCGTCCGGGACAGCGACAAGTTGACCCAGTTCGACGGGTTGAAGAGTCTGGTGCGTGTCGGTCTGGATCTGATCATTGCCTCCAACCCCGTGCTGACCGGCATCACCGGCTTACGTTCAGGAACGCTCAAAGCAGGCGCCTTGGGCAACATCTTCAACATCGCGGGCAACCCCGCGCTTTCCGCGTGCGAGGTCCTCGCGCTGAAGACCACGCTCACGGTTGCCACGTACAACGACCAAAGCGGCGCGAACAACGGCTGCAGCGTCGCGTGCAACGGTTCCTCGCCGATCTGCGGCGGGACTTCGGGCGGCACTGCCAATCAGCCGGTCACATTCACCGGTGACGCCACGGTGACCAATCAAGCCGATCTCGATTGGCTGAAGAACGTGGTCAACCTGACCGGTTCACTGCACATCGATAGCACCGCGCTCCCGGCCGTTACTGGCCTCACGAACCTGAAATCAATCGGCGCAGACTTCACGCTGGTCAGCAACCCGAACATCTCGAACCTCGGCGGCTTGAGCGGGCTTCAGAGTGTGACCGGCTCGTTCAACATCCAATCCAACCCCGCATTGACCAACATCAATGGGCTATCCGCCCTCACCGGCGTCGCGGGCAACTTCCAAATCTACAGCAATGCAGGCCTGACCAATGTCGGCGGCTTGACCAGCCTGGCAACGGTGGGCGGCTTCTTCAACCTTCAGAACGACGACGCTCTGACCAACCTGGATGGCCTGCTGAACCTGACTTCCGTCGGCAACTACTTCCAGCTCTACAGCAACGCGAAGCTGGCCTCGATGCTCGGTGTGATCAAGCCTGCGGGCAAGCTGGGTACCCTCGGGGGCTACATCAGTATTCAGCAGAATCCGTTGATGAGCGTGTGCCAACCCGACGGGCTCAAGGCCGCACTGGTCGCCTCTTCCGCTTGGAACAAGGCGTACACGCAGACTGGCAACCTGGCCTGCACATCGCCAAAGACCTGCACGGCAGCGGGCATTTGCCAGTGAGTTGAGAGGAAGCCGCCCCCGTGTCGAACGCCGTCTTTTCGAGACCGGGGCGGCAATGACGGGCTTCATTTCGTCCGTTCGTCTGAGGGCGGACCAGGCTGCTTCGAAGAGCGGCTACCCCTTTTCCATCCCGGCCGTGGCCGCGCTCGGCAAAGAGCTCCCCTTGCACCCCAAAGCAACGTTCTTCGTGGGTGAAAACGGCTCTGGAAAATCGACACTGATGGAAGCGATCGCGGTCGCCTCCGGTTTTAATCCGGAAGGGGGCACGGTCAATTTCAACTTCGCTACGCGTGCTTCGCATTCGCCCATGCATGGCGCGCTGCGCTTGGTTCGCCGCGGGAAACGACCGCGAACCGGCTTTTTCCTGCGCGCAGAGAGCTTCTTCAATCTCGCGACGAACATCGAAGAGCTCGACCGCGAACCGGGGCTCGGGCCTCCCATCATCGACTCTTACGGCGGGCGATCGCTGCACGAGCAATCGCATGGCGAATCGTTCCTTGCCTTGCTGCAGCACCGATTCGGCTCGAATGGGCTGTACATCCTGGACGAACCGGAGGCGGCGCTTTCACCCAGGAGACAACTGGCGGCGCTCGCACTCATCCATCGGTTGATCGAGCGCGAGTCGCAATTCATCATCGCCACGCACTCGCCCATTCTGTTGTCGCTGCCAGGGGCATCGATTTTCGAGCTCTCGGAGCAAGGGATCCAATCCATCGCTTACGAGGACACGGATCAATTTCAGCTCACGAAGCGCTTCCTGAACGACCCAGCGACGTTCTTGGAGATGCTGCTTGGCCCTACTTCTGCTCCAACTCCCAATACCTGAGCAACGCCCCCGCCGCGTGTTGCGGGTAGTCGATGCGCACGTGCAAATCGAGCGGGCTACCCGGAAAACCGCCGGCAAGCTGGCGCGGATTGGGCATCAGGTGCGTCGGCCCGGGGCTGAACTGATACCGCAAGAGGAAAGCAAAGGCGCGTTTGACTTGGTGCTCCAGCAACGCAACCTCGGCTGCGGGGACGCCCGCGGCGCGGGCCACTTCGAGCGTGGCGACCGCGGCTTCGAGTCGACTTGCAGTGGGCGTCAAACGGGGCGCCATGAAAGGCCCACGGCTGATGCCGCCGTCGTAGTCTGCGGGGGCCGGCGGTGCCTCGAATTGCAGGTTGCGATTGACGGCCTGCCAATCGAGACAAAACCGAAGCGCAACCGGATCGGGCGCGCGCTGCCAGAGATCGGCGAGAGCTTGGCAGGTCCAGTGTTCGGCGCCCCAGAAATAGTGAGAGCCCAGGAACCAGGCCGAGCGCGTGACCAGAAACGAAAGCGCGCGGCGCGCCGCTTCTAGGTCGCGCGCATCGCCACTGACTCGGTTGGCGCGGGCCAGCGCAAATGTGGCCTCTCCGGTGTAGTACTCGACTTGGATGTCGATCGGGTGCTGCTCGCTGACCGAGTAGAAGTGCTGGAACTCGCCGTCCGCGCGCTGCTGAGAGCGCAGAAATCCCGCCAGATCGAGGGTCGGAGCTCGGAATTCTTCGTTCCCGCCGGCGAGCAGTTCGGCATACCCGAGGACGGCCAGCGCGGAAGAGCCGACGTCGACTTGGTCGCCCTCGCCGACGCAGGCGTGCGCGCCGCAGTGAAGCGTGAAGCGGTCCTTCATGAACGCGGCCCCGCGCAATGCGGCGCGCGCGAGTACCGTGTCGTGCAATTGATTGGCCGCGCGAGCGAGGAAGTAGGTGGCCCCTGCGTGGCGGGGAAAGTTGTAGTCTTCCGAATCGCCACCGGTCACCGCGTTGAGCTCGTAGCGGAACGAGCCGTCTCGACGCTGATTGCGCGCCAAGTAGCGGGCCGCGTCTTGGATTGATTTCCTCACGGCATCCACGGTGACGTCCGCCTCCCGGAACTCGCGCGGGTAACCCGAGTCGCTGGTTACCGCGAAGCGCCGAAAGCTGGCGTGGCGCAGGAGCTCAACGGGTTCGGTTCCGAGTTCACGCGAGAGGGCGGCCAGCACCTTGTTCACGTCGATGCCCATGATCAAGCTGAGCGGCCCCAAGGGCACGATGTGCTCGTAGGCTTCGAGCGCGAGCAGATCGTCGGGTGTCGCGTAGGCGGTGCGGCCTTGGTAGGTCGCGCTCAGCCCATCGCGTGCCGGCACCAAGGAATGGCCGAGCAGCAGCCAGCTGTGCAGCAAAATCGGCGCAGAATCCACGATCCGCTCGACGACGCGTTGCGTGCCACGGCGTGCCGCCTCGCCGGCCAGGGCGTGTTCCGGTTCGCTGGCCACGACGGTGCGCGCGCTGCGCTGCCCACGCTCCCAGATGCTGACCACGTAGGGGCCCGTCGGTGAACGCGTGCGGTCCATGCGGACGGCACAGAAGATCAGCATCGAGCAGACGCACAGCACGCCCAACCAAATCGCCAGCAGCCGCCGCAGCGTGCGTGGCGTCACGGACGAGACTCAGCGCTTTGTCGCTTCAGCCAGAGTAGCTCGAGGGCGGGCAGCACGACCGTGTAGGGCACGAGCAGCGCCACGATCAAGCTCGAGACGGCCAAGGCCGCGACACCGAAGTCGCCGTGGATGCCGCGCAGAAACACCATCGTGAGCAAAATCAGGGACACCACGAGCAGCCCCAGCGCGAACGACACCCAAGCTGCGACCGTGAGCGCGCGCAGCGCCCAGGGCAGCTTCGCGAGCAGGCCCACCGCGCTCACCAGCAAGACCAGAGCGATGGCCGTGAGCGGCACGTCCAACGCCCAGAACCGTGGCTGCACGACGCCGAACACTCCGACCAACAGCACGAGCGCGGAAAGCGCATTGAGAACCCCGAACGTAACTCGCATCAGCCTGATCTCCGAGCATAGTCCAGCGCGGACCGCGCTGCTTCGAACCCCGAATGAGCTGCCATCAGCGCCGTGCGCGGCCGCCCTGCGATGGCGTCGCCCGCCACGAAAATGCCGGGATTGTCCAGCGCCGAACCGTCCGCCTTCGTGGCAATGCCCACCTTGAGCAATGCGCCCAGCCCGCGCTCGACGAAATCGACGCTGGCCAAGGACGAGACGCCTTCGACCACTTCTGAGTCGAGCTCCAGCGCAACCGGCGCAGCGAACGACAGGCGAAAGCCAGTGCCCCCGCGGCGCTCGAACGAGCGCTCGAGCGCAACGCCGCCGGCCGCAACGCCGCCCGTCGCTAGCACGACGATCGAGAATGGTTCGGGTGCGCGGTCGCGCACGTGTAAACGATAGCCATTCCCTTCGCGCTCGATGCGATTGAGGTGCCCGCGAGTGACGTCCGCAATCCGCGCCAGCAAGCGATCGCGCAGGTTCTCGAAGCGCGCCCCCGCGGCGCCACCGGGCGCAGACGTGGTTTCACCAACGGGCACGCCGAGCGCCGCGCTCAGCTCCTGAGCGAGTGGCCGCTCGATGCCGAGCCAGGGGCCGAACAGCCATGCATCCGCGTGGACTCCGCTCTCAAGCAGCGCCTTTTGCAGCGCTTGTGCGCGCTCGGGGGCGTCGTGCAGGGCCGCAAAGTCATAGCCAGAAATGCGGCGTTCGAAGCCCTTTTGCAAGATCGCCGCCGAAGCTGCAAAAAACTTCGTCTGGGTGCTCACTGCCCAGGCACTGTTCGCGAAGCTCTTGGCCAAGAGCGGCGCGTCCCAGTCGTCCCGCTCGAAGTCGACGATCGCTACGCGCTTACCGGCGCAGCGATCCAGATCCAAGAGCGCGCGATCACTGCCACGCGTCGGGCGCACGTTGCCTTCCAGAGTGGCCACGCGTCTCGGCGTCACGAACAGCTCCCAAGCGCCGAGCTGCTTCGAAAAATCCCTCAGCTCTGGCGCGAGTACGTCGCTGTGCTCGGCTCGATCCCAAGGCTCGAAATCGAGCGCGCCCGAATACAAGCCACTCGAACCCGTGCGATCGTGAAAGACCGATGCGCGGCCGCCCTGACGGGCAATTTCGAAAGCGGCGGCCGCGCCCGCGATGCCCGCGCCGATGATCGCAACCTTCACTGATCGCCGCTCCCGGAGCCGATTTCCGCTTGTAGCGCGCTGAGCGACAGCGCCTCTTGACGGGCTTGAGCGGCGCCTACGGCCGCGCTCCGTCGGCGCGCGCCTTGGGTCAGGAATTCGAGCGCCAGTTGTTGGCCAGCTTCGGGCGAACGGCCCGTGGCATCCGCCACGATCCGACCACAACGAAGCGCGCAGCGCATGCCGCCGCAGGCCCCGAGCCCGAGCCGCGTGCGCCGCGCCACATCGGCCACGTCGCGCGCAAACTCTTCTTCGATCACGTAGCGGATCTCTGCTTCGGTTACTGGTTCACAGCTGCACACGACGGCCGCTTCGCGCGGCTTCTGCAACATGCGTTCGAGTACGCGCAGACTGCGCCCACCGTGGCGATACTCGAGGCGCGTCGCCGTGACGGCTTCCATGCCGCCCTGAACCACGAGTTGCATCGGATCGACTTGTTCGTCACCGCCGGGGAGGGGCGAGACGTGCGAGCGGCGCTGCGCCGTGTTGCCCAGCCGGGTTGCGATCACGTCCGTCATTTCTTCGGCAAAAAGCCGATAACTCGCCAGTTTCCCCCCGATCATCGAGTATAGGCCGTCGGCACCGTGCGGTTTGTGGTCGACGACTTGGTGCTCGCGCGAGAGCTGATCTTCATTCGGCCCCCACTCGTACAACGTAGGCCGCACACCGCCCCAGGTACCAATCGCGCGCGCGCTACGCACGGCGGGGAACACGTGCTCCACCGCCTGGAACAGGTAATTGACCTCGTCGCTCGTGGCCACGACGTGATCGAGATCACCGTAGTAGTCGTCGTCGGTCGTGCCGAGCACGCTCATGTTTTGCCAAGGCATCAAGAAGACCTGCCGACCGTCGATGGCGTGCGCGATGATCGCGTAGTTGGTCAGCCGTCGATCGAGGAAGACGTGAATGCCCTTGCCCGGGCGAATGCGCGCGGCGTCCGGCGTCAACCCGCCGAGCGAGGTGGTGATCGGTGCCCACGCGCCGGTGGCGTTGACGACCACCCGCGCCGTGCGCTGGCTGGTCTCTCCGGACAAGCGATCGCGAAAACGCACGCCGTACACGCTGCCGTCTTCACGGCGCAAGATCTCGGTCACCGTGCAATGCACGCGAATTTCAGCGCCGCGCTCGCGAGCATCCACCGCGTTGCCTATGCACAAGCGCGCGCCATCGATGCCCCACTCGTCGAAGGTGATTCCGCCGGCAGCGCCGCTGACGAGCCCGGGTTCGAGCTCGCTGATCTCGTCGCCGCTCAGGCGCACGTGGTTCTTGCCGGCCTTGAGCGGCTGATACTTGTCATACAAGTCGAAGAACGCATCGATGGCCGTGAGCGTCACCTTCGACTTCAGGGCGTTGCCGAAAATCGGCATCAAGAACGGAATGCGAAACAGCAGATGGGGCGCGATGCGCTGGATGTGCCCCGAATCCAAGCACGAGCTCTGAGTGACCGCGGGATCGTACGACAGGTAGCGCGGGCCACCGTGGATCATGCCGCTGGAGTTGCCGCTCGCCCCGAAGGCGATGTCGTTGCGCTCGAAGAGCGCGACCTTGAGGCCGCGCAGCGAGGCGTCACGCGCCACGCCCACACCGTTGACCCCGCCACCGATCACGATCACATCGCAATCGAGCGCGCGGCCGCTCGGATCGATGTCGAGGTCACGCGCCATGGCATCATCGATAGCGCTCGGAACGGGTCAGGTAAAGCGAGCTTCGGCAAAACTTGGCCCAGGCCGCGGTTCGGGGCTAACCGGATCGCGTGCCGCGCCCCCGTATTCTCTCGTTCTGCCTGCTCGCGATCAGCGCGTTGGCTTTGGGCAGCCCCCAGCGCGCGCGCGCGGAAGCCGCAGAAAGGCCGATTTCGGCGGGCAGCGGGCCGCGCGTCAAGCTCGACCGGCTCACTTTGCCGCCCGATCTGATCGGCGCCAAGGGCTTCGAGACTCATTTGCGCGGTACGCTCCGGCGCGAGGTTCGACACGCCGATTGGGGCGCTGGCGCGACGAGCAAAATCAGCTACCGCTTCGCCATCGAGGAACTCGATTTGCGCGAAGAGAACGGGGTGCTGCACGTGACTTGCACGGCGCGCGGACGGCTGCCCAAAGGCAAGTCGGCCAAGAGCCGCATCGTCTTCGGCGGCGATCCACGCGAACGCACCAAGGTCGTGCAGCACGTGCTGGACATCGTGGCTCGCGGCGTGGTCACGCGCCTGGCCGAGCTGGAACGCGCGCGTCGCACGCCCTGAGCGACTCAGCTCCGGCCGAAGCGCCAGGCCACGCCCGCGAAGGCGCGAGCTGCGTAGAGCGCATTGACCGCGACATAGGGCAGGAAATACAGCTCGAGCCGGCCGAGCAGCGCGACGTACAGTAAGTACGACGGGTAGTGGATCAAGAATTTTGCGCCGCTCTCGATTATCCCCACGATTTTCCTGAGCGGGGAGCGCGGCGCGACCGTCCCCGAGCCGCTCGTTGGCACGGGGCTCGCGACTTCCGGACGCCGTACGAACGTGGTCAGCGCGATGCCAGACGCCAGCGCCACCAAACCAAACAACCCCAGCAGCAAGAAGCGTACGTCCTTCTGTTCCAAGAACAGGCGCACCGCGACGGCCGCGAGCAGGCAGAACGCCTTCAGCTCATCCATCAAGAAATCCAGTAAATGGCCGACGGGCGAGGCGGTGCCGCGCCAACGCGCGAGCATCCCGTCCGCGCAATCGAGCACGTAAGACAGTTCGAAAACCAGCACCGCAGCGATCAACCCCAGGTGTCCCGGCCAAACCAAGAGCAACGCGACCGAAGCGAGCGCTACGAACACGGCCGACAGTGTGATCTGATTGGGCGTGATCCGCGTACCCTCGATCGCACTCACCAAGACCGCGGCAATCGGACGACAAACGTAAGCGTTCCAAAACAAATCCGGAACTTTGCGCGTCTTTCGGTAAACTTCTGAGGCACTCATCGAATCTCGCCGCAGGCTACCGTGATCCCCCCCCAAACTCGACTCACCTCGCTGCTCGCGCTCCTGACCGCCCTCGCCGCCTGCAACGCCCCCGAACGCCCCTCTGCCCCCCCTCCCGCATCCGGCCCCGCAAAATCTCCCGCGTCTGCGTCTGCGTCCGCGTCCGCGCTCTCTCCCGCGCCAGCGCCCGTAAACGTACCCGTGCCCGCTCTCCCTCCCGCGTCAGCGCCCCCGTCTCCCCTCTCTCCCCCCCAACGCTATCTCCTCGCCGCGATCGGCGACTCGCTCACCGATCCGCGCTCCCATGGCGGTGGCTACCTCGAGTACCTCAAGACCCGCTGCCCCACGCTCGAGATCGACAACTTTGGCAAGGGCGCGACGATGGTCAACCAGATGCGACGCAGCTTCGACGAGCAGGTCGCGGCATCGCCCAAACGCTACACGCACCTCGTCATCTTCGGCGGCGTGAATGATTTATACAGCGATCTAACGGCGTTCCGGACCCCCGCGAAGATCGAAGCCGACCTCGGCTACATGTACGCTTGGGGCAAAGCGCACGACGTGCGAGTGATCGCGCTCACGGTGGCGCCCTGGGGCGGCTTCAAACGCTATTTCAATGCCTCGCGCGCCGAGGCCACGCGCAGCGTGAACGCCTGGATCCGCGAGCGTCCCGGGAAAGGCGAGGTAGACCGCGTAGTGGACGCCTACGCGCTGTTGTCCTGTGGCGACCCGGAGAGCCTCTGCGAGCGCTTCACCAAGCCGTACAAGGACGGCATTCATTTCGGCCCGGAGGGTCAAGAGCTGCTCGGCCAAGCCCTTTTTCGAGAGGCTTTTTCCGACTGCGAATAAGCCCTTTAGCGCTTTTTTCGCCCTGCTTTGCCGAACTCTGCCGCAGCACTTGGGAGCGTCGCCAAATTGCGCTATTGAAGCGCGCGATGGCGACGACCGATTCGAACAAACCCGAAGTCAAGCGCGCGGCAAGCGAGCCCGCCCCCGCTGCCCCCGCGAAAAAGGTCACGCGCCGGCCAGTGGCGGAAGACGAACCGACGCCAGTGATCGGTGGTCGCTTTCTGGTCGCCGCCTTGATCATCGGCGCGCTGACCGTGATCCCGATGTCCGCCCTCGGCAACTTGTTCGAGCCCGCTGAGCCCCCCCCCACGGACACCTCTGCCTGGCAACCCGGCAGCAAGGGCATCATCCGCCTGACCGTGGTAACGGCCGACGCTGCTTCGCTGACCTGCGCGTCCACGCAAGAGTTCGAAGGCAGGCACTGCGCGATGAAGAGCGAGACCGAAGTCTGGCCGCGCGATCCGGCAGCCCCGTTGGACGACAACAAAGCCAGCATCATCCAGCCGTACCGCACCTGGCTCGACAACAAGTTGATCATGGTGTCAGGCGTTTGGTCGCACCCCGCGGTGGCGTACCGTCTGCACCAAGAGCCGCCGGGCAATCTGCCCGCCGACAAGCTCGCGCGCTTCGTCGTCGAGTGCCAAGCGCACTTCGCCGGCAGCATGGAAAAGCCCGTCTTGCGCTGGCAACCGGGACAATCCTGGGGCACCGAGGTCGCGACACCAGTCGCCATCACCGACAGCTGCAAACCGATCGACGAACCGTCGGCGGATTGCCCGTCGGGCCCGGTCTGCGCGCTGTTCAACGCATTCCACACCCCCAGATGACCGAAGGGGCAGCGCCGCTGCGACCCAAAGCGTCACTTGCGGTGCGCGCTCTGTCCACTTGGTTCGGCTGCGGCGTATCCAAGCTGGCACCGGGGACAATGGGCTCGTTTGGAGCAATCCCGGTACATCTCGGTCTGCGCCTGCTGCCGCTGCCCGTGCATTTGGCCGCGGTCGTCGGCCTCACCGCAGTGGGCGTTTGGTCCTCGAACGAAATGTCCAAAGCCATGGGTGTCGAAGATCCGCAATGCGTCGTGATCGACGAAGTCGCCGGCACGCTGATCGCGATGGGCATGGTCCGAAACAGCTCCATCGGGATTCAACTACTCGCCCTCGGCCTGTTCCGCCTGTTCGACATCTGGAAGCCGAGCGTGATCGATACCGTCCAACACGCAAAACCGGAAGGCGTCGGGATCATGGCCGACGACGTTTTGGCCGGCGTCCTCGCCGGCGCAATTAGCTTCGCCATCGCGCGCGTCTAGCGCGGGTCGCTTGTTTTTTTGATGGTCGCGCGCAGCGTCGCGACCGACCCAGCCTTCGGCGGCGCATCCCGCGACTGACTCCTTCGTCGCGCACGCCTCCCCGCCGATGGCGACCTACATCCAATGTCCGCCCGAACAGGTCCACGTGAAGTGGTTGAGCGAGGCCCCGAACGACTACCGCGTGTACAAGTCTCGGCTTGCGGAACGATTGCCACCTACGCCAGCAACGCCGACAAAGAATCGTGCCTCAAAGAGAGCGACGATCGTCGCAAGTAGGCGCGCGGGCTACGGTTCGCCCGGCGCGCCGGCGGCGTTCATCGCTTCCTCGCCGGAGGCGCCGGCCGCACCCTGCCCGTTGGAGTACACGGGTAGCGAAGCCTCCACCCAGGCCCAATACTCGCTGCAGGTGTCGTTCTTGATCGCGATCTGCGTGTCGTCCTTGTGTTGCCAGATGCTCAAATTGCCCGCTGAAGGTGCGAGCGTGCCTTCAGGTTGGAAGGCGAGCCAAACGTTGATTTGATACGGAATACCGGGCAAATGATGCTCGAAAATCAGCGTGCGCGCAGGCGGAAAATACGCCCAGGGCCCGCGGTTCTTCGAGTCATTGGGGGCTGAGATGTAGGTGTTTCCGAACACCTGCCAGCCCTCGGTGACCTCGGCAGTATCTGCGTCCCGCGAACAGCTGCTGGTGGAAGAGCAACCCGCATTGGCGAGCGCCGCGACGACCAGCCCGAGCGCGAGCGCCCATGAATTCCGAATGGCACGCATGGCTTACCTGTAATCCTTGGCTTCGGGCCCGAGCAACGTGCCGCACATGGTTTTGCAGAGGGTGTCTTTTGCGCTGCAGGCGCATTTGCCTTGCTCCTTGAGCTTCAGCTTCTCCACCATCTGCGCCTTGGTGAAACCGGCAATGCGTTCGACGCGCTCGAAGCCCCAGTTGCCTTTGATTTGTTTGGGCGTGCGCGGATCGGTCGGTTTCTGATCGGGCTCGGCACAGCAGCGGAAGCCGAGGAAGTAATAATAAAAGCCTTCGTCGTGGGTGTAGATCTTGGGGCGGCACTGGTTGCGCACGCCTTTGTACCAAGGGCCACCGGAGTGAACACTGTCGAATTTCCCGCGAAAATCGCTGGTATACGTCTCGCTGGAGACGACCTCGTCGGTGTTGCCGGGCAAATCCGCGATACCGTAGGCGCTGATGCATTCAGGCTGGCTGCCATTGCGCACGCCCTTCCAGAGGCGCGCCAACTCCTCTGGATCGCGCTGCGCGACCTTCTTCATGTTCGGACCGTCCCACTCCACGTCACCCAAGCACTTGTTCGTGTCGCGCACGTAGCCGTAGGGAAAGGGCAACATCTTCGGCCCTTCGCAGGCGAGCGTCCATTCGGTCTCGGTGCACATGCGTTTGCCGACCGCCGCGCACTTGACCTCGGCCTGGTGAAAGCGATTCATCACTTCTGGGCGCGCGCCCTTTTCGTTCGGCCAAGTATAGGTATCCATACAGTAGCGCTTGTGCACCTTCTCGCCTTTGCAGATCGACTTGGGCTCGAACTCTTCGCACACGGTCTTCTTGTTGGACTTGTCGTACCAGCTCTTTTTGCACTCGTAGTCGACGTCAGTGCAGTAGTCGCCGTCGACGAGCTTCATGCCCGCGGGGCACGAGGCATCGGCCGTCTCTTTCGCGGGCTCCGGCTTCGCGTCGGTGACCGAATCTTTCGGCGCGTCTTTCGCGGAGTCTTTCGAGGCGCGCTTGCTGTCCGAATGCGCATCGGATGTCGGCGTGGTTTCGCGCTTCGGTGCGGTTTCCGCCTTGTGTGTCGCATCGGCCGGCAATGCTTCGGTCGTTCGCGGCGCGGGCTCGCGATCGATTGGCGGAGCAGGCCTCGAGCCCGCACAGCCGACTAACAAACCTACCCAAATCACGGACAATCGCATCGACCGGGAAGGTAGTGCTAGTGCCCACACAGCGCAATCGGAGTCGCTGTGACCCTTTGCGACATCGCGAGCTCGCGGGCCAAGCAAGCTCGGCAGAGTGTCTGTCGATCGGTGGACCAGCAGACAAGACGCGAAGGCAACCTTCGGCTACACTTTTCGCGACATGCTCAGGCGCGCGGGAATCATCGGCGACATCCATTGTGAGGTCGTACGCCTCAAGCGCGTCATCGAGCACTTCCGCAGTGTCGGGGTCGACGCAGTGCTCGCAGTGGGTGACATCGCGGACGGCCCCGGTGACCTGACGGAAGCCTGCGCGGTCTTGCAGGGGGCGGACGCATTGGTGGTCGCTGGCAATCACGACCGTTGGTTGCTTGCCGGTGAAATGCGTGATTTGCCGGACGCCACCCGACTCGAAACGGTGACGCCCGAGGCGCGCCGCTACTTGTCTGCACTGCCCAAGACGCGCCTCCTAGAGAGCGGCCGCGGCAGCGTCTTGCTCTGTCACGGCCTGGGTGAAGACGACATGGCCAGCGTTCGACCCGACGATGATTGCGAGGCGCTGCTCGCCAATGCCGCCTTCGTCAAGCTGCACCGAGCACGCAGCGCTCGCTACGTGGTCAACGGCCACTCGCATCGTCCGATGCTCCGCACCATCGACGGCCTGACGATCTTGAACGCCGGCACTTTGCACCCCAAACACCGCCCTATCTGCTCGGTGGCCGACTTCGACCAAGGCGAGGTGCAGGTCTACGACTTGCGCGGCAACGACGTCACTCCCGCCGAGAGCTGGTCGTTCGAGCGCGGTTCGCGGCCCATTCAGTCCCTCCCCGAGTAGGCGCGGACTGCGCCACTCGGAGAGGCCTCGCGTCGCTCACTCTGCGTCGGAAGCAGCCAAGGACGACGCTTTTCGTTCCAGCGGGTAGCGCGCGCGCTGCTCGGTGGCGATCTTGATGATGCCCACCGCGTCGAGGGCCACGATCACGTAGTACGTCGGATCGATCTCGAACCAGCGCGCCGCAAAGCGCGGGCTCATCGAGAACTCGTGGTGGTTGTTTTGGAACAGCTCACCCAAAGTCACGAAATCCCAAGGCAGCGTGTTGCGTGAGACATCCGCGCTCTTGAAGTTGCGATAGCCGTACTTGTGCCCAGCCCAATTGACGATCGCACCGTGGATGGGGCCCATGATGAAGTGCGCGGGCAGGAGCAGGTACCACCAGAGCGAGGGCGCGAACGCGACGTACACCGAGGTGTACGCGGCGCCCCACACCACACGCATGATCCAAGATTGCCCGAGGCGATCGAGCGCCGGCCAATCGGGCAAGCCGCCATCGAAACGCGGCTCCGGATCTTCGCGCCGGTAGGCGAAGGCGTCGTAGCGGTGCTTGGTCGCCAGCATCATCGTAAAGACGTTGCTGTAGAACAGCGGCGAATGCGGGTCCTTCTCCGTATCGCTGTAGGCGTGGTGCATCCGGTGCAAAATCCCGTAGCCACGCGGGGACAGGAAGCTCGAACCTTGCGTCAGGTAGGTGAGCAAGTGGAAGAAGCGCTCCCAACCCTTGGACATCGTGAATTGCCGGTGGGCGCCGAAACGATGCAGAAAGAACGTCTGGCAAAAGACAGACAGCTGCCAATGCAGGACGAAGAAGGCGATCAGGATGTACATGGCGAGTGTCTGCAAGGTAGCTCGAGAAGAGCGCTCCAGGGGGTCATTCTTCCGTCATTTGGCGCAGGCATTTAGCTGAATTTTCGGTCATTTGGCAGGACAAGCCTGCAACGCAACGCGGCACCCGCGGGGTTTGCTCGTCGCTACGCTTGCTGTGCCGCCTCGAAATGACTAGGGTTCCGCTCCCGTTTTGGCAGATTCAAAGCAAAATCCCGATCGCGCCCTCGGACAATCCCCCCTGGTCGGACTCATCATGGGCTCGCAGAGCGACTGGGAAACCTTGTCCCACGCAGCGCAGACCTTGACCGAACTCGGCGTTCCGTTCGAAGCGCGCGTGGTATCGGCGCACCGCACGCCCGACTTGATGTTCGAGTACGCGGGCAGCGCGGAGAGCCGCGGGCTGGAATTGATCATCGCCGGCGCCGGCGGAGCCGCCCATTTGCCGGGCATGGTCGCGTCGAAGACAGTGCTCCCGGTGCTCGGCGTGCCGGTTCAGAGCAAAGCGCTCAACGGCTTGGATTCGTTGCTGTCGATCGTCCAAATGCCGGCCGGTATCCCGGTCGCCACGCTCGCCATCGGTAAAGCCGGCGCGATCAACGCTGCGATCCTGGCCGCGTCGATCCTCGGTACCCATCATCCGGCGATCCGCGACGCCGTGAAGCGCTTCCGCGCCGCGCACACGCAAAGTGTCCTCGACAACCCCGATCCCCGACCCTGAAACAGACGCGAGCCTGCGGATCGGCGTGCTGGGCGCCGGCCAGCTGGGCCGAATGCTCGCACTCGCCGGGATCCCCCTCGGCTACCGCTTCGTCTTCGTCGACCCCACCCCCAACTCGCCGGCGGCTGCCGTCGGCGAACAGGTGGTGTGCGGCTACGACGACCCGCGCGGACACGACGCGCTCGCCGACTGCCAAGTGGTCACCTACGAATTCGAGAGCGTACCGGTGGAGGCCGCGGAAGCCCTTGCCGCGCGGGTGCCGGTTTTCCCCCCACCCTTTGCGCTGCGCGTGGCGCAGGATCGCTTGGCGGAAAAGACCTGCTTTCGCTCGCTGGGCATCGGCACCGCCCCGTTCGAAGCGGTCGACAGCCTGGAAGATTTGACGCGCGCGGTGGCCAACCTCGGCCTACCCGCGGTGCTCAAGACGCGACGACTCGGCTACGACGGCAAGGGCCAATTCGTACTGAAGCGCGCAGAAGACGTCGCGGATGCATGGGCGGCAGTCGGACAAGCCGAGTCGATCTTGGAAGGCTTCGTGCGTTTCCAGCGAGAGCTGAGCCTGATCGCCGTGCGCGGTCGCGACGGCGAAGTCGAGTTTTACCCGCTGGTCGAGAACCATCATCAGCAAGGCATCCTCAGGAAAACCATCGCCCCTGCCCCGGAGTTGAGCGTCGACCTTCAGTTCGCCGCAGAGGCCTACGCGACGCGCATCCTCGAACACCTCGAGTACGTCGGAGTGATCGCGATCGAGCTATTTCAAGTCGGCGAGTCGCTGCTCGTCAACGAGATAGCGCCCCGAGTCCACAACTCCGGGCACTATTCGATCGAGGGTTCACGCACGAGCCAATTCGAAAACCACTTGCGCGCGATCCTCGGCCTGCCCCTGGGCGACACCTCTGCGCTGTCGCCCAGCTGCATGCTCAACCTGGTCGGCGCGCTGCCGACTCGCGAAGCGGTGCTCGCGGTCCCCGACGCGCACCTGCATTTGTACGGCAAACTAGCGCGCCCCGGTCGCAAAGTGGGTCACCTGACCGTGCGCGCAAAAAACGAAGCCGAGCTCGCGGCGCGCGTAGCCGCTCTGCAAGCCATCCCGGGCGTGAGCAGCGGCGAGTGATGCTGCGGTAAGTCAGCGGCGCGCGTTCAAAGTCGCGCCGCGTCTTCCAAGAGCCGCGTCATGTCCGCGTCATCATCCGTGCGGTAGTAGCCGCGAATCGCCAGCGTGCGGTCGACGAGCACCAAGTGCGCGCCGTGGATGATGCCGCCGTTCTCCGCGGCAGGGTCTGCCTTGCCGTCCAGCGCGAGCTTGAAGCCGTCGACGACGGTGCGCTTCACGACCTCTAAATCGCCGGTCAAGAACGCCCAATGCTTCAGATCGGCGTCGAAGCGCTGAGCGTACGCAAGCAGCACGGCTGGCGTGTCATTCTCCGGGTCGACACTGAAGCTGACCAACTCGAGCGCAGGCGCTTTCTGCGCCGCCGCAACTTGCAGCGCCCGCATGCGACGGGTGATGCGCGGGCAAATCGACGGGCAGCGAGTGAAGAAAAAGGCCGCCGCCCAGACCTTGCCGCGCAGCGTCTCGGCGCTCACGCTGCCCGAGTTCTGATCCAGCAGCGAGAACGCGCCGACTTGGCCGAGCTTCGGCAAAGGTTCAGGCGCTCTTTTACAGCCCGCCCATGCCGCGCTCAGCGCGAGCAGCAAGACGCACAAGCCGCGGGCCGCGGTCGAATGGGCGCGGCTCGAAATCACTGCTCCAGAAGCCATCGCGGCCTTCTTAAAGCCGTACGCGGCCACAATCGAGTAGCCAGGCAAAGTTTCTCGAATTTGCCCTTTCGAGTGTAATTCTAACCGGTTGCCTCCGATCGGAGGCATTTTCGGCACACCCGGGAAGCTTGCACACGAAACCCGAACGGGTGTAGGGAGTCGCCTCACACGGGCTCTTGCAGCCCAGAAAGAGGACCCCATGCGCTGGTTCCGAAAAATGTTGAACCGCCTCCGCTTCCCCGTGCCCACCGCCAGCTTCGGCTGATGGTCGCGTCCCGCCCGCTGCGGGACGAAAATCAGGGGTCGAGACTTCCGCGCTCGCCGCGTCGAGATCGCCCCCTTCATTCGTGTTACCGCGAGCCGCAAAGCTCGCGGTTTGCTTCCATCTGCCAGGGCAGTGCTAGCTTAGTCACGTGTCGCGCCGCGTCTCGCTACCAGTGAACGATCCGTCAGCGCGCCCGAGGTCCACGATCGAAGCCGTGCGGGCGCGCTTGGGCGGGCGCGCGCGCACCGACTCGCAGGCAGGTCGCGTGGTCTGCTTTCTGGACACCGGCGCGACCGGCGTCGTTCTGTACGGCCAGGGGGAAGAGGTGCACGTCTTCTCCAACGCCGGCTGGGTTCGCCGCACCACGACGGATGCGCTCATCCACGTGGATGAACCGACGCCCGATCTGTACACGGTCGCCAATGACGTGCGCGTCTTCGCCGCCCTCGAGGAAGGGCACCGCGTGCGCTTCCAAGATTTGTCGGGCGTCGCTCAGGGCACGCTGATCGAAAAGTGCCGTTACGGGGCGGTCGTGCGTCGCGACGACGAGACCGTCATGGGCGTCGGCTTCCGTCGCATCTGGCCGCTGCCCAAGCCGACCGACACGCCGAGCTGAGTCACCACCGTGGTCGATTCCGAGCGGGAGCGCCTCGCCCGAGTCGGGCTATGCACCGCGTGCCAGCACGCCCGCGCGATTCGCTCCGCGAAAGGCAGCGAATTCTGGCTCTGCGAACGCAGCAAGAGCGACGCGCGCTACACGAAATATCCACGGCTGCCCGTGCGCGCTTGCCCCGGCTTCGAGCGCAGCGGAAACTCCGCGCCCTGAGCGGGCGCGCTTCGAAACTCCGCTCGCCGAAAGCGGAAAACCTCGACGGCTTCGAGCTGCGATGCGGGATCGCGAGCGCCTTATGATTCTACACAACTCGCGAGCGCGAAGCTTTGCGATGCAATGGGAGAGCTGCAGGCGGGCCCGCACTGCGCCCGTGCCGCCACCCGAGCTGCAGAAGTGGTCGACGCGCGTTGGCACAG
>Ga0247777_1000063_pt1 | contig 40018 bp, 26 predicted proteins | sample UWRJL154409C5_FD_179937 | JGI IMG/M metagenome (GOLD analysis project Ga0247777, IMG submission 179937) | Plant litter microbial communities from Arlington Agricultural Research Station in Wisconsin, United States - UWRJ-L154-409C-5 | ecosystem: Environmental > Terrestrial > Plant litter >...
CGAACGCGCTTCCGCACGGACACCGCTTGCAAAAGCCGCGCCGCCCGGCATTCCAGCGCGTCGAGGGACGCGCCGGAACTCTCGGTATCAAGAGGGCTCACGCTCTCTTCTGATCGGTGTAATAATTCTGGAAGCCATCGCCCTTGTAGTGCTCGATGCTCCGCAGCGCAGTGGGGTCCACCTTGTTCAGGACCACGCAATGGACCCGATCCAGCAGCACCGAGGCGTCAGAAAGACATTCGCGGACCAGACGTTGACTTGTTTTTCCCCATTCGACGACAAAGACGAAGCCGCTACAATGCCGCGCGATCATCTTGTAATCGACCACGGCCGCCATCGGAGGCGCCTCGATGATCACGAGGTCGTAGGTTTCGCGTGCAACGTCGATGAGCTGTTCCATCTCCTTGGTGCCAAGCAACTCCGCCGCATTGGCTAGCCGCTCGGAAGCGGGGCAGGGAAGAACGTCCATATTCAGGCGCTCCTTCCTGACGACAAATTTGGCGAGATTGGCTGGCTCCTCCAGAGCTTCTCTGAACCCTATGGTTGCTTCAGGAGCCACTCTGCTCGTCAGCGACTGGCGATGGAAATCGGCGTCGATGACAAGGACGCGCGTGTTCGAATGCAGGCCGAAATGGGCCGCGAGATTGATGGCCACGGTTGTCTTGCCTTCTCCAGGACTTGAGGAGACGACGCAAACGACCTTCGAACCGGATTCCCGCTGCGCGATATTGATCGTGGCCCAAATGCTGCGCAGGGTCTGTGAAAATCGCGAATAGGGCCAGTTCAGCGCGTACTCCCCGGTCTTCAAGGAGGCCAGTTCGTCGGCACCTGAGAGTTCCGGGAGGACCGCGCAGGGCAGTCCGGTCGCGTGAGTCACCTGTTGGGAGGTTCGAAAAACGCCAAACGGAAAGTTCCTGGCCAATACAAAAGCGGCTCCCAACAGCAATCCGATCGCCGACCCGCCGGCCAAGATCAACCATCGCTTCTTCGAGGACTCGGTCTGCGTGGGGGGGCTTGCGCGCATGAGAACACGAAAGTCTGGCGTGAACGTGGGCTGCGCATCAACCCGGTTCATCTGGCTGAACTGCTGCAGCGCCTGATTGTACAGGGTCCGAAGCGTCTCAGCCGCGCTCTCCAGTTCTCGCATCCGAGCCTTGGCATCGCTGTTGGCGCCCTCTTCGCCCATCGCTCGCGACATCGCAGCGGAAAGCTCGTCATATTGGGCGCGCGCGAGTTCGTAGTTCTTGCCGAAAGACCCTGCAACGCGCTTTTGTTCAGCGGCAATCGCTTCGCGAACCTCATCCATCCGGTTGCGGACTTTGACCGCAGCCAAGTGGCCCTTTCCGACACGGCCCTCGATATCGTTCGCACGGACTGAAAGATCCAACAGCTCCGAACGCAGCCTTGAGATGAGCTCGTTGTCTGGCGCGAACAGGGCGCTTGCATCGGGATCCTTGGCGATCCGCTCCATGCGGGCCCTTGCTTCAGCCATCGCGACACGGGCGTTCGTCATATGGGTCTGCAGTGTGGCGAGCTGTTCTCCCGAAAGCGTGGTCGTGCCGCTGCCGACGAGATTGTTGGCCATCTTGTATTCCAGGACGGCACGCTCCGCATCCTTGGCCTGCTGCTTCAGCTCTTCGACGCGCTCCTGCACAACCTTGCCCGCGACGTTGGTAGATTTCATCTTGCCGGCAATCGTGTCAGCAACGTAAGCGTCGACAATTGCGTTAACGATAGCAGCGGCCTTTGCAGGGTCGCTCGACGAAAAACCTATCGTCATGACGCTCGCGACGTCCTCGCGGTTTACTGTCAAATTACGTGCGACGTTGCCGACGGCAATTTTCTCCGGATCTGTCGGCTGATCTTCAGCTGCTTCCTTTGAATAACCCAAGGTCTCGGCGACGTTTCGAAGCACGCCACGAACGCGCGAGCCAAGGTTTCGGCTGTCCGGCTTTCCTACGAAATCAGGGTCGCTCGCCAGCGACAAGGACCTGATGGCCTGCAAAATGATGTTCTCGGACGAGATCACGTAGGTCTGGCCCAGCGTGTCATAGTCGTCGATGATAGGCTCGTTGGAGACTTTGTTCGTTTGCATGTATCGCGGCAGCGTTCTCTCGAACGCGATGCGGGAGCTCGCCTTGTAAACCTGAGGCATGGTGGACAGTATCACCAATGCGCAGACGAGCCCGAATATCGTGCCGGCAACTATGAAGAGCCAGCCCCGGCGGGCAATTCCTACAAGATCTGAAACTTCAGGCTGCACCGGACCGATCGAAGGGTGAGCGGCATCGTCCGTTACCTGATTATAATCAATGGAGGCCATGGAACTCACTTAAGTTTGCTTTATGAACAAAACGCTCCCCTCGCGTCGGTGCGCAATTTAGCAGTTCGGTCGGGGTTTGGTAGCCCGTCGATCCGGTTTTCGCACCGGAGTCCTCCAGAGTTCTAGTTAATTATGAACGTCCTGAAAGCTGTTAATCATGTCGACGACACGCCCGCCGCGTTTTCGGTTAACCCAGGATTGCAAATGGCCCCGATGGGAGTGATGCAGACCCGGCAGGGACTAGCGCACCAGTCTCCAAAACGTTATCTTTGGCCCCGTGCCCATGCCGGGATTTCGGCGAATTTTCGCTATACTGAACCGCCAGCTATTGTTTAGAAGTTGGATATTAAAAGGGGGCTGTCGATGACGAAGCTCAGCAATCAAATGCAGGACTTAAGTTCGGCTTTTGCACGCGATGGTTATGTGACGCTGCCGAACGTGGTCTCGAAGCCGCGGCTCTCGGCACTTACGGAGCAGTTGCGCGGGGAATACATCCGCGCTCGTGAGGCTGGCGAATTATTCTCGGGCGGCGGCACGATCAGCGGTCATCTCAACTGTTTCCCCGGCGCACAGTCGCGGTTTGTGTACGACGAGCTCGAGCAGTACGGTGTCTTCGATTTCGTAAGGAAGCTTTCGCCGTCCGCAACGCGCATGCCCAATGTCGGCTGCAATCTCAACTTGCCGAACAGCAGCGCTCAGAACCCGCACGCCGATGGTAATGTCGCAACGCCCTTCATCATCGTGAACGTGGCGCCCGTCGATACGGATATCGAAAATGGCGCGATGGAGGTTGTCCCCAGTACGCACTTGCGCGAGTACAAATATTGGCAGTACGCGCTCTCCGGAAAACCCGCGCTTCGCGCCCGCATGAGCGCCGGAGACGTAGTCATCCGGTTGTCTTCGGTTTGGCACCGCGGGATGCCGAACAAGAGCAAGGCAATTCGTCCGATGCTCGCTTTTACTTGGGAAGATGGCGGCAGCGATCTTGCCGACCCCTATACGGCGCATGGCGGCAAGATCACGCTGCTCACCAACCGCTACGCTCAGAACCTCACTGGGCGGCTTCAAGAACGAGCTTTTGCTTCGCTGCCTGCGCTGGGAAAGAGTTATTTGTTCATTCGTTCAGTGGTGCGGTAGGCGGCATAGGCTCCGCATCGTACCTCGCAGCTGATCGCTTTACGCCAGCATGCGAGAATAAAGCGCTGCAAAGTCTGAAGCCATGCGCTGCGGCGTAAAGTACTGCTCAACCCGCGAGCGGCCATACGCTCCAAATTGAGTGCGTAGCGCTGGGTCGTTCAGCAGCGTGAGGAGATTGGCCGCCAGTGCATCGATGTCTCCAGGGGGAGAGAGCAGGCCGCACTTGCCATGCTCGACGACTTCCGGAGTGCCTCCGTTGGTCAGAGCCACCACAGGGCGCTTCATCGCCATCGCTTCCGCGAACACGAGCCCGAATGGCTCTTCGAAGCTGGGGAGCGAGAAGACGTCGCATGCCGCCATCAGCGCCGCGATATCCGAGCGCTGGCCGGTGAATATGACGTTTTCTCCAATACCGATCGCGCTCGCGTGCTCCTTCAACATCCGGGTCGTGCCGCTGTCAGCCGGGTAGTCCGAGCCGACAATCACAAGCCGCACGTTCGGATGCTTGGGCTTGATCAGCGCGAGTGCGCTCACCAGTTCGAAGTGTCCCTTCCCGCGAAAAAGCCGCGCTACGCTCAAGATCAGCGGTGCGCCATCCGGCACCCCGAGCGACGCGCGTCCCGGGGCAGGATCCAACGACGGGTCCCAGCGTGCGGGGTCGATCGCATTGAGGACCGCATGTACGCGGTCCGGTCGGTAACCTGCCTCCACGAAGGTGCTCGCCGTGTGTTTCGATACGCCAACGATCGCATCTGCCCGGCCGAATGCCCAATTGACCCCGCGGCCCATCCACTCCCCATAGTTGACGTGCACATGGATGAGGGCCTTGGCCCCCGTGAGTGCCGCAAGGACCACGCACGCTATGGCATCGCGTGGCCGGTCAGTGGAATGCAGGATCTCGATCCGGTGGTGCCTGATGTACGCGGCGAGCCCCAACATGCTTGCCGCGGCGGCCGGCAAACCGCCGGCAAGGCCCGCAAGCTTTTGAAGCTTGGATCGCTCCCACAGCGATGGCCCAAAGTTGGTGGGACGCAGTACGATACCGGGAATCGCGCGCAACTCGTCGAACGCCGGTGCCGGCGATCCCGGTTGCCCCGCCGCATGAAGTTCGAATTTGTCCTGGGAGAGATTGCGCAGAAGCAGGAAATGAATCCACGTGTCCGCGCCGGCGAAAAGCGCCGAGTTGATGAAGAGAACCCGCGTTCGCTTATCCGGAGGAGCGTGCATGAAATCCGGTGCGCATTGCTCGAAGCCCTTGGCAAAAGACCGAGCGGTGAGTAGATTGCGCGGGGCGCAAGCGTTGAAGTCTAAAAGATTTATATGTGTGCATTGTGAATAGCCAAAAAGCAAGGCGGACGGTGGGGATGGTACGCATATTCTCCAGTTGCACAGCGTTAAACAAAGCTTCCCGCTACGCCAATGCGCCGGCGCCGATCGATCCACGCGGTAGTCCTCGCCAATCGAGCGACCTGCTGCGCTCGATTAGCCGGTGCAGGTCGGCGCAAGTAGACGCACCCGCATTTAAAGCTTAGCTGAAGATATCGGTGGGCAGCCAGTTGGGACAAGTTGACCTGCCCCTGATATCGGCGCTCGTCTGCACATGTGGTCGCGGTGGCTTGGTGGTCGACACTGTGTTGTCCATCTTGGCAAACACGCATTCCAATTTTGAGCTGGTCGTTGTTGATCAGAGCAAGGACAATGAAACGCTTGAGGCGCTAAAGCCATTCCGCACCGATCCCCGCTTGAGGTACGTGAAAATCGGGACCATTGGGAAAGGAAACGCGCTCAATGCGGGCCTGACTGAAACTAGGGGTTCGGTTATCGCAATCACAGATGACGATTGCACGGTCCCGCCAAAATGGCTCGAGGAATTTGCCTCAATCTTCTCCACACATCTGAAGGTCGCAGTTGCTTTTTGTGTTGTCGAGGCCGGCGAGCACGATCCAACCGCGGGCTTTATCCCAGACTATGTTTTCACTGGCGAAAGGATGTTGACTACAGTGCATGATGCGCGACACGTGCGCGGTCTCGGAGCCGGCATTGCGGTGCGGCGCAACGTGGTCGAGGAAATCGGGCGCTTCGATCCCATGCTCGGCCCCGGATCCCGATTTCCATCCTGTGATGACCGTGACATTGCCATGCGCGCGCTCCTTGCGGGTTACCACGTTTACGAGACGTCGAAGATTGCCGTGAAGCATTTCGGCTTTCGGAACTGGCAACAAGGCCGCCAGCTCGCGCACAGAGATTTTCTCGCCATAGGCGCGGCGTATTCAAAGTTCCTCAAGTTCGGCCGCGTCGACCTGATGTATATCCCCGCACATGAGTTCATCAAGTACGCGCTCTGGCCGGTGGTCCGGGACTTGCTCCATCTTCGCCGGCCACGCGGGATTGTACGCATCACGGCATTCGCCGAGGGCTTCCTGGGCGGACTTCACACGCCGGTCGATCGGGAGACCATGCTGTTTGTAGAGCAGCAAAAGTGAGACAGGTGTCCGCGAGGCTTCGAGTGCTGTCGCCATCTTGCTGCGGCAGTTTGCGGCGCTTATTGTAGTCAAGGTGGGCGCATGCGGTGAGCAGGGGATAATTGAAATTTCACAGACATCCACAAAGCGAGCGCGAGCGTAAGAAGTAAGTAGTAGCCATCGTCGTTGTCGCGACTGCAAGCCATCCGTATGAGTACGGAAAGATCGCGCGTGGGTTCGTCGAGCACGGTTTCACCAAATTGACCCGCAGAGCGGCATCGCTTTATCCGGAGTCTATTGCCGTTGTATATCGGCTTGGTGGCAGATTACGCGATGATCCTGCTGCGGCGTGGCTGCGCTTGGCGTCGATACTCCTGAACCGACTAAAATCTGGCTTCACCCGGTCCTGACTGATCTCCGGGACTGCCGGGATCGCCAGGCGGTAAGGTTAATCCGGCGCAGCAAATCGCGCCCGATATCTGCCTTTATCCATCGTCTCGCCGTCGCATCTCGGCGGACGCCTGATCTCGAAGGCGTGATAGCACGCGTTATTCCGAATTAACCCTTGGCGCATGAATGGGCTGTCCTACTACGCACCATTCAGCTAGTTTTCCCTCAATTCGCGAAACGAGCTGATTAGCTTTTAAAATGATTACGACCGATTGATGCCGGGGCAGGCGGCAGCAAAATGTGAGTTCGTTGTCATGAACATTTGGATGATCCATGGATAAGTCGATCGGTGATCTTCAGAAAATGCAGGGAAGCGTCGCAGCTTATATAGCCATTGCCCGGCTGGACCACAGCACGAAGCATATCTTCATCGTCCCCGGGATGATACTCGCCTATCTGCTGCGGGGAGTTCACGCACCCTCGTTGGTCAGTTCGATAACACTTGGCTTGTTGGCCGCGATCTGCATTGCGTCATCGAACTATGTGATAAACGAGTGGTTCGATCGCGAATTCGATAAGTTTCACCCGACCAAGTCTGAGAGGGCGGCAGTCAAGACGCAGCTCAGCGGAACCATCATTTTCCTGGAGTGGGCCGGACTCGTCGCGGTCGGACTGGCGTGCGCCTTCGCTGCCAGCAAGCTGACGCTGCTGGTCGCTAGCGTCTTCGCCTTGCAAGGCATCATCTACAACGTGCCGCCCATCCGTTCCAAGGACAAAGCCTATCTCGATGTTATTTCGGAGGCGATCAATAATCCCCTACGCTTGATCATCGGATGGGCAATGATAGATCCGACAACTCTGCCGCCCGGCTCGATCATGCTCACCTATTGGGCCGGCGGCGCTTTCCTCATGGCGGCAAAGCGCCTTTCGGAATTCAGAGAAATTGTCGCATCTCACGGGCGCGAATTACTCGAGAGATACAGGGCGAGCTTCGCGAATTATTCCGAGATATCGCTTACAGTGTCGTGCTTTGTCTACGCCCTGGCCACCAGCTTCTTCCTTGCGATCTTTTTGATCAAATATCGTGTCGAATATCTGCTCGTGGTGCCCGTACTCATTGCGTTGTTCGGACACTATCTCGCACTGTCCATGGAGCCGGCTTCGACAGCTCAAAGGCCCGAAAAACTGTTCGAGGAGCGCGCTTTGATTGCTCTCGTAGCTTTGCTGGCTGCCACCTTCCTGTTTGCGACCTACGTGAATATACCCGCCCTCGATGGCTTGGCTGGTCAGCGATATATCAGCCTGCAATGATGTCCATGTTTACACAGGCGGATTGGCGTGACATCCGTCTCGTCGCATTTGATGTGGACGGTACGCTCTATAGCCAGCGTCCGTTGCGCCTAAGGATGGCGCGTGACATGATACTTCATTCCGTAACGAAGCTGGATCTCACTCCTGTTAGGGTCGTCAGCACCTATCGGCGGATGAGAGAGCGGCTGGGTGACGAAGAGGTCCTCGACTTCGACCGCGTTCTGATCGCCGAGACGGCAAAGGCCCTGTCCATGTCGCCCGAAAGTGTTCAGACGATCGTGTTCGAATGGATTGAAACACGGCCGCTCCGATACTTGAGAGGCTGCCTCTTTTCGGGAGTTTCGCAACTATTTGCGGGATTGAAGCGCAGCGGCAGGAAGATCGGCATTTATTCGGACTATCCAGCGGTAGAGAAGCTGGCAGCGATGGGATTGGAAGCGGATCACGTGGTTTCCGCCTGCGATGTCGGGCTGCTTAAGCCTCACCCCGTCGGCCTTCGGTCGCTCATGGCCTCCGCCGGTGCAACGGCTGGCGATACGCTGTTCATCGGCGACCGTGCAGATCGCGACGGTATTGCGGGCCAAAGGGCCGGAGTCAGAACGCTAATAAAATCTTCGAAGCCTTTCGAGGGCCTCCAAACCTTCGAGACATTCCACGATACATTGTTCGATCCCTTCACACGATAGGATCGCTGGTGCGCGACCTTGTATCGAAATTCTTGCGATATGGTGTGACTGGCGGGATCGCGGCCATCGTCGACGCAGGCGGCTTTGCGCTGCTGGTAAATGCCAAGCTGAGCATCCTTGCGGCGGGCTGTCTTAGCTTCTGCATCGCAGCGCTTGTCAACTACCGCTTGACCAGTCGGTTCGTGTTCAATCGTGAGGCAACGCTTCGCGGCCTGGCGGCGTTCACGGCTGCTGCACTTGTTGGTCTTATGGTGAACGTTGGTGTCACGCTTCTAGGGGTGTTCACCATGGGGTTGCCTCCGCTTGCGGCCAAGCTCATGGGAATCGGAACCGCGTTTGTCGTAAATTTCTTTATCAACTTGCGTTTCGTCTTTCATAGGGAGGCATAGAGCGCTGGAGGCTTGCAGTTCCTCGAAGGATAGATAACTGCCACGCCGTTGCGTCCGGCCAATTTGCCTTGGACCCGCCAACCGGTTCTCGATATACCGTCTCGCTTAGTCGCGCTGAAGTTTTTTCCCTTACCCGGAGCCATCCGTGAGATCAAATACCACCAGGCTTCTGGTTCGCAATGTTTCTCACCTTGGATTGGGACAGGTAGCATCAACAGCGCTCGGGATCCTTCAGACCGCGGTCATTGGACGCGCGCTGGAGCCTGCGCAGCTTGGTATCCTCTATACTGTGGTGGCCATCAGCGCATTTGCCTTTGTCATCGTTGAGTGGGGCCAGGGCACATATCTTGTCAGAGAACTGGCGAGAGGGCGTATTGACGAGTCCGAGTTGATTGGAAGCGCACTCGTCGTGCGGCTGGTGACAATCGTCTTCTCCTCCGCCATTGCAGTCGCAATCGCGCTCGCGCTGGGCTACGGCGCCCAGATCGTTGTGTTGACGGTGTTGGCCCTGATAACCGCAGTTCCGAGCACGCTGTTGGGACCGGTCGCCTGTTCCTTTCGCGCCAGGAACCGAATGGATATCGATGCATCAGCAAACATTGTCGGCAAGGCGCTGACGCTGATTGCGACCTTTATTGCCTTGCGCCTGGGCGGAGGGCTGACGGAACTGGTCTTGATGGGAGGCATCGGCAGCATTTCGATGCTGATCTTCGGGGTAATCGCCGCGCGGCGGTTGGACATCAAGGTCAAAGCGCCCACCATGACGTCGGTTCGAGAACTTGTTCGACATGGAGCGCCAATCGCAGCCTTTTCGCTGGTGATAGCGTCGCAACCTTTTGTCGAGGTAATGCTGCTTTCCGCGCTCACCAATCCGGCGGTTGTAGGATGGTTCGGCGCGTTCCGTAGCACATTTGGCATTGTTGTTTCTCCGGCGATCATTCTGGTCGCCGCGTCGTTTCCGGAGCTTTCGCGCGCATCGCTCTCGTTGCCGGATTTTCGGCGCATGCTCGATGCAACCGGGCGGGTTCTGTTCATTGCGGCCGCATTAACATCATCGGGGCTCTACCTGTTCGCAGGGGATATAGTTGCGATCATCTACGGGCATGGCCGTTTCGAACAAACCGCGGCGATTTTGCGGGTCGGGGCATTCTTCATACCCTTGCTGTTTATCGGCTATGTTTTGGCGGCCGCCGTTAACGCAGTCGGCCGAAACAATGCGCTGGCGGTCATAAGTATCGTCAGGATTGCACTCTTTGTGGTCTTGGGTTGGCTTCTAATCGATTATTGGCAGCAGCGGTTTGGAAACGGAGGAATCGCGCTCGTGATCATTGCCGGCGTGGCGGAGCTACCTACGATGATCGCGTGCTGGGCTTTGCTTCCAAAAGGCGCAGTTGGATCAAGCATGGCGGTGAACATGGTCCGAGCTTGCATCACCTCGCTCTGTACCGTCGTGCCGCTGGCGATGCTGCAACCGCTTGGGCTATTGTATCTCATTCCGCTTTTTTGTCTCTTGTTCGCGGCGATAGCCATGGTCACCCGGCTCGTCCTACCGAGCGATCTACGGCTCGCAATAGAAGTCGTGCGCAGCAGAGTTCTTCCGACCCCGGCGCCATCCGCGAAGGATGATTAGTCGACGGAGGTCATAACCGCGTTACATGTGAGATCGCCCCAAACCGGATGAGCTATTCACTCGCGGCGCCATCCATCGGGGATATCGAGAGTTCGGATTGGGCGCGCCGGTACGCCCGCCACAAGCGTCCTGGCAGGAACGTCGCCCGTCACAATCGATCCAGCTGCGATGACAGCATGGTCACCTATGGTAACGCCGGGAAGGATCGTTGCAGACCGACCGACCCAGACGTTGTTACCAAGACGAACTGGCGCCATCCGGATTGGACGCGACGGCTCAAGGGAATGGTGATCAGAGTCGAAGATGGCCACCAGGTCCCCGATGCGGCAATCGTCACCGATGATGATGCTATGATTAGCCACGACTGTGGAACCGGTGTTGATGAAGACGCGCTCGCCGATCACAAGGGCTCCATTGCTGCCGGCGCCCACTTCGATTGGTATCGTCTTACAGCGCAGGAACAAGCGTCCGCACTTGATCGATCCGAAGGTGACAAGCACCGGATGCAGCCCATCCACAGTGACGACGGCCGATCGCGCACCCGCCAACCGGAATACGGCGGTCGTCCATAGACTGGACGGCACGTCACGAAGCTTGATCACTGATGGCATCCTCCCAGGAGTGCGAAATCGATGGGAATTTCCGCCGAACGGGCGTGGTCGCGACGGGCGTAGAGACGATCATCGAAATCGTCAAGAGTGATGCCGGCGACCCTGCAGGGCGAAAGGAAACCAGTGCAGCCTCCAGATAAGCGCGCAGGGGGGCGACGGGGACCTCAGGCAGCATCACCATCAATGGGACAATCCACCTTATTGCGCAGTGCTGAACGATTAATCTCAAATGTAGGTTAATCCCCCGATGTTGACACTCTGCTCGCGAATCCCGCAAAATAAGCGTTAGATACTAAAAATTTGAGGACTTCGCATACCGAGAATTGACGAACGGTGAGCGAAGAATTGGGCCGGGACCGATCTTCACAGTCGCCGTGTCGCCGATACGACGCTGCAATTCACAACCGAAAGCATGGCTGCCAGATGTCGAAGGTCGTTTACCGTGCGGAAAAGTCCAAGCTTCCCAGCATGGGTTTTCCGGGCGCCACCTTTCTGGCCATTTTGCCGGTGCTTGTAATTTTTTATCTCGCGGTAGCCCTTCCCCTTTGGCCGGGTGAGGGGAAAGTACGACTTGTGAACGTCCTGATTTGGCCGGTCGTTGCGCTGGTAACTCTGATTTTCGTTTTCAAGAATTGGGCGTTGATAGACCGGAGGTTCTTCCGCTCCCTGCCAATAAAGAGTCTGTTCGCATACCTTATTTTCGCGACCGCGAGCGTGACATGGGCTTACAGCCCGGATTTCGCCTTCAGTCGGCTTGTCGTACAGCTGCTGGTAGTGATCATTATCGTTGTGCCATTCGCGCTGCCCATATCTGTGAAATCCACAATACCGGGAATACATTTCTGCTACGCCGTCGCGTTTTTTATCAGCGCTCTTTATGTTTTGAATACGCCGCCATCGCCTGTCGGTCATCCCGGATATTTTACGCACAAGCAAGATCTGGGTCTCTTGGCCGCGGTCGGCATCACGGTGGCGAGCCATGAGCTTCTGTTTTCTGGCTGGCGGCGTGTGGTTGCATTGTGCACCATAAGCTTGGGATTCTGGCTCATATTCGAGAGCGAGTCGAAGAGTGCGTTGGCGTTCGCGCTCGTCGCGTTGGTTTGTTCGTGGCTGATATTGCAGGTTTGCAAATGGACCCGGCTGACGCCGGCGATAATTGTCGCTGCGATCGTGTTCGCGTCGATGTTTGTGGCTAACCCGATTGAGCGGTTGGGATACAGGCTGTACGGGGACGCTACCCTCACCGGACGCACCGGCATATGGACCTTTATCGACTATCAGATATCGCACCGGCCCTGGTTCGGCTGGGGATTCCATTCATATTACTTTGTTCCGAATTCGCCTCACAACGAGGCGCCGGGATATGTCAAGGACATGCCGTCGAGCCATAGCGGGTTTCTCGAATTGAAGCTCGAGACCGGCAGGTTCGGCTATTGGATATTCCTGGTGTTTATCTATTCCTCCTTGCATTTGCTGGAGCGCGTGAGGCGCATTGACCCGGTACGAGCGTGGTATTTCCTGTCGATCGAATTGTTTGCGGTGCTGATCAACCTTCTTGACTCCAACTGGCTTGTCCTCACGCATTTCTGGCCGCTCTATCTTATTGTGGTCGCCGAGTCGGTTCGATTTTCGTTGGTAAACACGGAGCGTTCGCCGGTGCCAGCCGGAGCCGTTCAGGCAACTCGGCTTGGACCGCGCAGAGTCATCGGCCGGCAAATTGCCCCGCAGTGACGCGAGGGTCGGCATCGAACGCAACGCAAGGGGGCGCGGTGCGCTCACAAACGAGTATCGAACACCGGCGGGCGCTTACTCGACGAAGCGCCAGATCCCGCCGCGCCAATTGGCCGTAAGGATAACGTAGTTGGTGCCGTCGAAGACGGTCGCAGCCTGCGCTGCGCCAATCGCCATCTCAGGCGGAGTCGACATGCGTGCCCATCCGGAGATCCCGGGTTGTGGCGCAGACTGAAGCGCCGGATCAAGTTTGCAGCCGCCACATGCCCACGCGTACATCGCGTAAACGCGTTTCGGGGTGCCGAAGACAGTGGCTTGATTCATTTCGACGCCGACCCTGGTCCAGGTTTTACCATAGTCTGTGCTTCTCAGAACGCCGGTGCCCAGGTTTGAATATAGCGCCGGCATGAAGACAACGCCGCCGTTGTCGGGTTGATAGATCTGCATCTGCCCGTGCGCGTGCTCGTTGCTATCGACCTGTGTCCAGGTGCGCCCTTGATCGCTCGTTCGCCAGGTTCCGATTTTTCCTCCGGTGGCCTCTGCAGTCCAGATCCACGTATCTCTCGTTGTGTCAGCACGACCGGTATCAATAAAAAAGATTGAACCCGTGCCGCCCCCTTGTTTCATTCCGTCAGCCATTTCGATCGAGGACCAGTTCCGTCCTCCATCTATGCTTTGAACAATCAAGCTCATGTGGTGTCCGGCCATGAGCAAATGATTTGCATCGTAGGGATTGACGACAGGGGGATAAAAATCTTGCCGATCTCTGGCAGGCGACACGCGATAGTTCGTCCAGCTTACGCCGCCGTCGGAGGATTTCCAGAAGCCAAGACCGGTGCCGCGTATGCCAGCCGAATATAGGATTGGGGGCTGTCCATCCGGACCTCGCGCAATGGCGAGCCCTCCCGCTCCGCTGGCCCCGGCTCCGCCGCGACCGGTATTGATAGGGCCGGACCATGTCAGGCCATAATCGACCGACTTCCAGACGCCCTGGCAGTTGAACTGCGTAAAAAGATCAGATGGACGTGCAGGATCGGCGACCATGGTGATCGACCCGTAGTTATCGCAGGAAAGCGGATTCACCAAATCGACCCCGCTAGGCGTGACGTCAGTCCACGTCCCTTTGCCAGAGGCGGGCGCGGACTGGGCTATCGCAGTAGCAGACGGGAGGCTGGGCAGGACGCTAAAGGCAATTGCCAGAGTACCGATAATTTTGCGCATCATTAACCTTACCTCAATGGCGGGACTGCGGCCAAAAATCAATCGATGATATCAAGCGGACTTGCGTCCACCTCAACATGGTTGTTAGGCGGATCCGGTCTCGAGTCCCGGGCTCAGCGCAAGAAGCTTGGTGCCGTAGCATGGCCCTGCGCTATTTTCTATTAGCTTGGCGCGCGGCACGGTACTGATCTGAGGACGATGAAATAGGAATATTCGCCAATTGATTTGCAAGGTGCGATGGCCACGTCACTCCGGGCCATCTCATTCGACTACACAATTTACCTGGTAACGGACGGGGCTAACTGGGATGACCACGCGCGTAATATTGACGGTGTCGGGTGTTATCGCTCCTGACATCGGCGAACAGATTGCAAACGGCAGGCGCCCCAGGGCCGACTATTTGGAGCTAGCGCGAAGCCTCCATGCCGACCTTCTCGACTATGCCGCGGCGCGGACAATCGCCGGCCGAACGGGCAGGGTGCTTGAAAAACTCGCAGGTCCCAATCTGGTTCTCGCCTACGCCTGCTGGAAGATCCGCAAGAGCTGTCAGGCCATTGTCACAGATGGCGAGCAGGTTGGGCTGCCATTGGCCGCGCTTCTCAAGTTCACACCAGGCACGCGGCCGCGCCATTTGATGATCGTGCATGTCCTTTCCGAGCCGAAGAAGACCGCCTTCCTGGACTGGCTGGGCGTACAGAGCGCTATCGACCGCTTTATCGCCTACAGTCGCTGGCAACAGCGGTTCATAGCGGAACGCTGGAAACTTGGTCCCGACCGCGTCCTGTGGACGCCCTTCATGGTCGACGAAGAATTCTTCTCCCCTGGACAGGTCACACCACAGTCCAGTGCCCGTCCTCAGGTCTGTGCCGTCGGGCTGGAGCGCCGCGACTACGAAACCCTATTGCGCGCAGTGGAGGATCTCGACGTCCACGTCGTGATCGCTGCCGCGTCGCCCTGGGCCAAGCGGGCAGAGGGCGTCGCAACCCCGAACATTCCAGACAACGTCACAGTGCGCAAATTCACTCAGTATGAGTTGCGCCAGCTCTATGCCGACAGTCGCTTCCTGGTCATGCCGCTGGAGAACGTGAAGTTCCAGGCCGGCGTCACCGCCATCCTGGAAGGAATGGCGATGGGCAAGGCGGTCATTTGTTCCCGTGTTCCTGGCCAAACCGATGTCGTGGTCGAAGGCGCCAATGGGCGATATGTGCCGCCGGGAGATCCCGCGACCCTGCGTACCGAGATCCGCCGGTTACTGGCCGATCCGGCGGAAGCGGCCAGGCTGGGCGCCAACGGGCGCAAGCTGATCGAATGCGAGATGAACCTGGATCGGTATGCGCACCGGCTGGCCGGCTATTTAAACGATGCGGTTAACCCCGAGAAGCGACACTAAGACGCAAGCGGATCGAGCGCTGCTTCGGCTTGGGCCATTGACCCCATAGTGCACTTGTGTGCCAAAAATGCCGACATAAAACGTTAGTCTGAGGGCTGAATTCAATAGGCCGCTCAAATGGTGTAAGATCAGTTTGTTTGTGATAGCAGAAGCTTGCGTTACGTTAGCGAAATAATTGCAGAAGAATGACATAAGGAGTTTGGGCTCCGCTCCTATGCTCGAGCGATCGAGTCCGTGCCAGCAGAGTCAGGGCCTAAAATTGTACCGCCCCTTCTTCAGTTTTGTCGTACCGACATACAATCGTTTGGGCAGACTGCGACATGTCATCGCGGCGCTGGAACGACAGGCATACCCATCGGACGCTTTTGAAGTCATCGTAATCTCAGACGGCTCGACGGATGGCACCGACGCCTATTTGGAAGCGCTCCGCTCCAGCATGCGGCTGCGGTGGTTGAGCCAGGCCAATCAAGGGCCCGCGGCCGCCCGCAATGCGGGCGTCCAGACCGCGGTCGGTGAGTTCATTATCTTTATTGATGACGATGTGGTTCCGGAGCCTCAACTCCTCGAAGAACACGCTCGGTCGCACCACGAAGCTGGCCGGGATGTTGTAGTGCTAGGGCCCCTGCTCACGCCGGAGGGCTTCGAGATGGCTCCCTGGGTCCGCTGGGAGCAAGAGATGCTGATGAAGCAATACAGGGCACTGCTGAGGGGAGATTGGCCGGCGACGGCGCGGCAGTTTTACACTGGCAACGCCTCGCTTCGACGGAACCACATTCTTTCCGCCGGCGGTTTCGACGAACGTTTCCGCCGCGCCGAGGATGTGGAACTCGCATATCGGCTTGCCAACAACGGCCTCGAGTTTGTTTTTAATATCCAGGCTGCAGGCATGCATTATGCCGATCGCAGCTATCGAGCGTGGCTTGATGCAGCGTATACCTATGGACGCAACGATGTAATTTTTGCGCGAGATCGGAATCAGAAATGGTTGCTTCCGACGATCCGCCAGGAATTCCTGGATCGTCATTTCCTAATCCGGTCGCTTGTGCGGGTCTGCAGCGGACGGCCCAGGCTAACCCGGCTTGCGAGTTCGGCACTCAAACTGGCTGCTGATGGTGCCACTCTCGTTCGGGCGAGCGCGATAGAGGGAAAGGCATATAGCGGCCTGTTTAACCTCCAATATTACAATGGATTCTTCAACGAATTGGACGACGTCCACTTCCTGTTCAAGGATCTTGAGAACAATCCTGCCTAGTGGGTAACCGGATGGGATTGGCCTCCGTTGGCGTCTGTCAAACGAAGGCAAGCCGGCCTTGGTAGCTGCGGGCTTTGCCAGCTTCCATATAGCCATTCTCTTCCGCGCGAAGCGGCCCAAGATGCGATTTTACGACGTCCGTGTGTATCCAAATTCATATCTTGCGACCGCGAGGAAGTGGGTGCGGTAGCCATCTGAGGATGTTTATGAAAGTATGATTGTAGATTCATAACTTGAGGCAACATATCCAGGATTTAGGTAATAGGCTACAGTCTCTAGAATTCCCTCGCTGCCTTTCTCGTCGCCTTGTGCCCTGAGTCAGGAGGTGCGACTATATGGCTTTACAGGTCTTGGTGTTCGGTTTGCTCCGCGCGGGCCACGAACCATGTGTGCTAAATCTAGTCCGAGCCAGAGGCGCAAGAAGAGAGCTTCTCTCTACGATTGCGCGCAGTAACCGTAGGCAATTGCATGGCGTCTGTTGATTACACTGTAGCTGACGAGCTTAACCAAAAGCCGCCGGGGCGCGTGCAGCCCGACATCGCGGACCTCGTGGGAATTGCGCGCCGCGGCTGGTTCTTCATCATCGCAGGCGGAATCATCGGGCTTCTAGGCGCCTATGCGGTATTATCTAACCTTTCACCGGTTTACAAAGCAAGTTCTCGGATCGCGTTCGAACGGACGCTTTCCAGATACCTGCAATCAAACAAGATCACCAATGAGCCGCTGATCGAGGATGCGGATACTCTGGGGCAGATCTACGTGATTTCCTCAGAAAGCATCGTGCTGCCGGTCGTGAAGGCGCTGTCGTTGACGAGCGACCCGGAGTTCGTTGGCGAGCAGGGTACCGAGAACCTCGGCTCGCGCATTCGCGGCCTTTTTCGTGCCGCCTCGCATGCCCTGGGCTTGCGGGAGGAGACACCACGGGAAGCACCCTCCAAGGAAACGCTTGAGAAGATCGCGGTAGACGGGGTGCTGCGCAATTTGTCGGTCACTCGAGAAGACGTTGCGAGCGTCATCAACGTTGCATTTGCGTCGAAGGACCCGGTGAAGGCGTCGACGATTGCCAACGCGGTGGTCGAAACTTATCTGGACGCGGGCGTCGCGGGCAAAGTCAAATCGACGAAGATGGCCGGCAAGGTCGTGCAGGAGCGCGTTGACGAACTGAAGCGGCTGGCTAGCGACGCGGAGCGTGCGGTCCTTGACTACAAAATCGCGAACAACCTTACCGGCAATTCCAGAAGCGGGGCTGCCGGGGAACAAATCGCCACGCTTCAGTCACATCTCACCAGTGCGCGGGTCGCCATGGCCGAGGCCAAGGCCAGAATGGAGCGTCTCGCAAGTGCCGGTTCTGAGAACTCCTTTGTCGTAGACGATGGTCTGATCACGCGGCTTCGTTCTCAGCTCTCGGATCTGTCCGTGCGTGCGAATGATTTCGAGAACCGAGTAGGAAAAGATCACATTGCAACGGTCAAGGTGCGCAACCAGATGAAGGAGTTGCGCGAAGCAATTGCCAATGAGCAGGGGCGTATCTCGGGTTCTTTCAGCAAGGATTACGAGCTTGCGCGCGCGCGCTATGATGAGATTTCCGCAACCATGACCCGTCTCATGGGTGAGGAGGGCGCCAACGGCGATACCCAGGCCAAGATACGGGAGCTCGAGAGCGCGGCAGAAACCCTTCGCACCCAGTACAACAGGGCAGTTCAGCAGCTCGGCGAGATGAGCAAGGTCGAGGGGCAGCCTTCCGTCGCGCCGGATGCCATTGTTCTGATGCGCGCGGCGCCGCCGACACAAACGGAAGCATCAAAGAAGAGGCTGCTGATCCTGGCTGGCGGATCAATCATGGGTTTGCTGCTGGGAGGTTGCTTTGTCCTGCTAAGGGATTTCCCGTTCGGTGTGTTCCGAACGGCGCAGCAGGTGACTGGCGTCACAGGCCTGTTTTGCGCCGTCCTGCCGGCGATCGAGAGCGCGGAGGAGCAGGCAGCCGTGAGAACCGGCGAGTATGCCGTGATTGCTCCCTATTCACGATTTGTCGAGACGCTGCGCAGTATCTGGGCCTTGATCAACATTGCTCAACAGAAGTCGGCAGCGAAGATAATTTGTGTCATCTCTTCCGTTCCTGGCGAAGGCAAGACGACCGTTGCGACCAATCTCGCGGCACATTTCGCCCGAAATTCGACGACGCGCGTGCTCCTCGTCGACGCTGACTTCCATCACCCGTCGCTTTCCGAGAGAGTTGCACCTGACGTGAAGGTTGGCCTCAAGGAAGCATTGGCGGAGCCAACTGCTCTCTCCAAATATGTGGTCAGGAAGGAGCAATTGAATCTCGACGTGCTCCCCTGTCGTGTTGCGGATCGGGTCCCGAACGCGGCCGAATTGCTCGGAACTGCCGCGATGGGGCAACTGCTCGATAGCGCGCGAGAGGCCTATGATCTTGTGATCATCGAGGTGCCTCCCATGGCTGCGGTCGTCGATTACAAGATGATCGCACGGCACTGCGACCGTTTCGTCTTCGTCGTCGAGTGGGGCAAGACCAGCCAGCGCATGGTCCTTGAGTGTCTCAATGACGCTTCGACATTCCTTGACCGGATTGTATGCATTGTTCTCAACAAGGTGGACCCATCTTCTCTGCGGAGCATTGAACGATACAAGGGCGAACGGTTCCACGATTACTACAGCGACGAGAAGAGTCAGAAGCCGCGCGCGCCGCAGGGGTAATTCCACTCACGGCGCAGAAGAGGTCATAAGACGTGCGTTGCAGTGCCTGGCGCCTCGCAGTTTTACTGCTGATCAGTGTTTCCACGAGTCAGGCTGAAATCGGCAGGGCCAACGCGCAAAACATCCCAGCGCAGCCGAACCTTGCAGCCGCCGACTGGAAGAAAAATCTCACGGTGGGCCCCAACGGCCCGATTCCGGCGATTGTCGTCGATCAGTTCGGATACCTGCCCAAATCAAGGAAGGTTGCCGTCATCCGTACGCCCGAGGTCGGCTATGACAATTCCGCCAGATTTGCGCCCGGCCAATCCTATGCGTTGATCGAACTTCCGACCGGCAAGGTCGTCAAGGCGGGGCCGCCGACCGTGTGGAACTACGGCGCCACGGACCAAGTTTCCGGCGACAAGGCTTGGTGGTTCGACTTTTCCGAGGTCGAGGCGCCGGGCAAGTATGCGGTTGTCGACATCGAGAAGGGCGTTCGATCGGTGGACTTCGTCATTGGCGAGCATGTCTACAAAGATGTCATGAAGCACGCGGTCCGAGCCTATTTTTACCAGCGGGCGGGGTTCGAGAAGAAGCCGGAATTTGCGGGCAAGGTCTGGGCGGATAAGGCGAGCCACCTTGGCCCCGGCCAGGATTCCGAGACGCGCCCGTGGCACGATGGCCGGCCGTCAGATCCCGTTGCGAAATCGCTGATCAGGGATCTTCGCGGCGGCTGGTATGACGCCGGCGACTTCAACAAATACACGTCATGGGCGGCGCGCTACATCGTCACTTTGCTGCAGGCCTACGAGGAGCACCCGCAAGCCTTCAGCGATGACTACGGCATTCCGGAATCGGGCAACGGCATTCCTGATATTCTCGACGAGGTTAAATGGGGGATGGACTGGCTCGTCCGGATGCAGAACCCAGACGGCTCTCTCCTGTGTGTTCAGGGCCTGGCCAGCGCAAGCCCGCCGTCGAGCGCCAGAGGGAGTAGCTACTATGGACCTCCGACCACGTCGGCGACGCTGATGGGGGCGGCTGCTTTTGCATATGCTTCCAAGTTCTTCGCGTCCCGGCCGGAGCCGAACCTGAAGGACTACGGAGACGATCTCAAGAAGCGGGCGACGACAGCGTGGACCTGGGCGACTGCAAATCCCAACGTGCTCTATTACAACAACGACAATTCAAAGCAGCCGGGTTCGATGGGGCTTGCGGCCGGGCAGCAGGAAATGAGCGAAGCGGATCGACTGCGCGCGCGTTTCGAAGCGGCGACCTATTTGTTCGAGATGACGGGCGAGGTGAAGTTCAAGCAGTTTGCTGATGCGAATTTTGGCGCGCTTGTGCCGCAGTGGGGGCCGTCGATGTGGGAGGTCGACGCGCTGGATACCCTGCTCTACTACGCGCGGCTGCCCGATGCCACGCCTGAGGTGGCAAAGGCTATTCGGGAGCGCCTGCTGATAAGCATGTCGCGGGCCTCACAGGCGTTCCAGATATCTCTTTTGCGAGCCGATCCCTATCGTGCACCGATGAAGGACTTCACGTGGGGCAGCAACAAGGGAAAGGCCATGCAGGCAAGGCTGTATCAGTTGGCGGCACTGCACAACATGGATTCAAGGCTGTCCGAAACTTCGCTCGCCGCGGCATTGGAATACGCTCACTATTTGCATGGCGTGAATCCGCTTGGCCTGGTTTATTTGACGAACATGACCCAGGCCGGCGCCAGCCATTCCGCAGCGACGATGTTTCATGCCTGGTTTGCCTACGGCACGCGCTGGCAACGGGTGACCGACCAGCTCCCAGGGCCGCCGCCGGGCTTTCTGGTAGGAGGGCCAAATCCACAATTCTCGATCGACGCGTGCTGCATCGCGCCCGCCGGGTCACCCGCATACCGCTGCTACGGCGCATCGACGTTCGCTTTGTGCCAGCGAAATGCAACTCCGCCGCTGGGGCAACCGCCAGCCAAGTCTTATCTTCAGTACAATGACCCGTGGCCGGCGAACTCGTGGGCGATCACGGAGCCTTCGTTGTATTACCAATCCTATTATGTCCGCCTGCTTGCCGCTTTTACCCGGTGAGATGGCTGCTCGCCTGGGGTGTTCGTCCGGACAGGGTTAACGTACCCCTGATTTCCTTTTTGGTGCCGGCGCTAAGGCCCAATTCGGATTGTAGCGTCTGCATCGGGATTAGCGTTAATGCACGCCTTGAGTTTTCTAGTGTCGACGGCGATGATATTCTGCGGGCTTTCGTAAGAGGGCTCTGGACGCACCCTGGTGTCCCTCTGTCAACGACGTCGTTCAGGTGAGATGTGCGGCCGGGGCTGAGCTTGAAATGTCGAGTTCGAACTTGATGCTGGCGAATTTCAGGTCCGCTGCCGCGTCAGCAACACACTTCGCGGCAATAGATGGCGATCATAATGACAAGCTAACGGCCTGGTCGGCAGCCCGCACGACGTTTCGGGACGAACGGCTGCCTCGCCGGTTCAAGAGCTTGAGGAGCGCGCGATGAAAGTGGTGATACTCGCGGGCGGTCGCGGCACTCGAATTAGCGAAGAATCCCACATGCGCCCGAAGCCGATGGTGGAGATCGGAGGCAAGCCGATTCTCTGGCATATCATGAAGTACTATTCGTCTTTCGGACACAACGATTTCATCGTGTGCCTTGGGTACAAGGGATACATGATCAAGGAATATTTTGCCAATTATTTTCTCCATACGTCGGACGTCACGATTCATGTGAAGGATAACCGCATGGACGTGCATGCAGGTTTTGCCGAGCCCTGGAGCGTCACGTTGGTAGACACGGGCCTGGATACCATGACAGGAGGGAGAATTAAGCGCATCGCTCGCTTCGTCGATGATGGTAGTCCGTTTCACATGACGTATGGTGACGGGTTATCAGATGTCGACCTGAATGCGCTGAGTGAATATCACGACAAGCATCGCAGAGCCGCCACGGTGACGGCGATATTGCCTCAAGGCCGCTTCGGCGCCGTCGAGATCAATGACCGCGACGGTCGTGTCGATGGTTTCCACGAGAAGCCGGACGGCGACGGGCGCTGGGTCAATGGCGGCTTCTTTGTTCTGACAAGCGCGGTCTTTGACGTGATTACAGGTGACGATTGCATATGGGAGCGTGAGCCCCTTGAGAAGCTCTCGCAGAACCAGCAGCTTGGAGCGTTCAAGCACCGAGGTTATTGGCAGGCGATGGACACGCTCCGCGAGAAAGAGGTTCTGGAGGATCTCTGGCGCGGCGGAAGCGCCCCATGGAAGAACTGGTAGTTTGGAAGGCCAGAACAGATGACGTCTAAATGCCGGCACTGTAGGAACGCCCTCAATGCAAGTTTTTGCAATCTGGGAACGTCGCCATTCGCCAACTCTCTGATCGAGCCGCAGGAAACCGGCGCAGCAGAAAAGCACTATCCTCTGGAGCTCTTTTTCTGTTCCAATTGCTTGCTCGTGCAGCTGGACGCATTCGAAACTCCGGATGCGATATTCGGCAACTACAGCTATTTCTCATCCTACTCCGACACTTGGGTGGAGCACGCGAAGAGATACGTTGAGAAGATCTGCGGCGCGTACAAGTTCGATCAAAATAGCCAGGTCGTCGAAATTGCCAGCAACGACGGTTACCTTCTGAAGGAGTTCGTAGCCAGAAAAATTCCGGCCCTTGGCATCGAACCCGCGGTGAATGTTGCGCAGGTGGCGCAGGCAGCTGGTATCCCCACGATCAACCGATTTTTCGGAAGCTCTCTAGCCCAGGAATTGGTGGGGCAGGGGCTTGGCGCAGATTTGATCATTGCAAACAATGTCCTCGCGCACGTGCCCGAGCTGAACGACTTTGTCGGCGGCTTCAAGATACTGCTGAAGCCGAAGGGCGTGCTCACGATTGAATTTCCGCACCTTCTGCGCCTGATGGAGGGTGTGCAATTTGACACCGTCTATCACGAGCATTTTTCGTATTTTTCCTTCCTCGCCGCAGAAAAGCTGATGGCCAGCCACGGTCTGCAAATCTTCGATGTCGAGAGGCTCGAAACCCATGGTGGATCGCTGCGTCTGTACGTGACCCATCAGGATAATGATGTGGGCCATGGCTCCGGCATCAGTTCACTACGGGAGGAGGAGCTTGACGCTGGGCTACTGAGTATCGACGGGTACAGGAAGTTTCCCGACATGGTCAGGAAGGTTCGGCGTAAACTTCTCAGGTTCCTCCTTGATGCGGAGGAAAGCGGGAAAGTGGTGGTTGGCTATGGCGCGCCGGCAAAGGCCGTGACGCTGCTGAGCTATTGCGCCGTTGGGGCAGATCTGTTGCAGTTCACGGTAGACCGAAGTCCCCACAAGCAAGGCCGGCTGTTGCCGGGCTCCCGTCTGCCTATTTGCGAGCCTGATCGAATAAAAGATGTAAAGCCGGATTACATCCTCATATTTCCCTGGAACATAAAAGATGAGATCATCGGCCAGCTGTCCTATGCCCGCTCGTGGGGTGCCAAGTTCGTGGTGCCGATACCGGAGGTAACGATCATCCCCTAGCGGACGGGACCCCGGGCCGAATCTCGGAACGGGTTGCTCAACCAGGCATCGTCAGCAAGCAGCAGTGCTGCTGGTGCCGGTCTCAGGGACGAACTGGTCGGCGCCTTTTATGGGGCGTGACGTGATAAAAGGAGGTGCCGGCCCGGCCACGTTAGTGACCGAACCGGATGGCTGAACGAGGAAGCATTGAAGAGGCTGTGGCCGCCCGATTGAACGAAGGCGTTTTGAAACAGGAATTGTTGGCGAATATTGTGATTTTGAGCGGTCGCTCCGCCGCAGCAGCGACTGCACTACGACAGGTCGTAGACAATGAACAGCTTGACTCTGACTGATCTGAACGTCCGATCAGCGACAAGAAAGATTGTACCGTTCCGATCCGCCCGGCGTTTCGATAGGCGGCCCGCCTGCACAAAGCGCTTACTACCGGCGCTACATCCAGTCCATGCCAAGGGTCGTAGCGTTTCCCCGGCCGGGCCCATGCGTGCTCGAATTCGGAACGACGACCTCCGGATTAATAGGGGGGCGGCATGGCGAGGTTGAGGCAGGCTTTGAAGAAGGTCGTACGCCCCGCTGTCGTGACTTGCGGTCGCCCGATTGCTGCGGTGTTGGCCGGCAAGCCCCCCAACAAGACGCTGTCGGCGATGGTGCGGGTCAAGAACGAAGAAGAGTACCTTGACCGCGCCGTTTCCTCCATCGTCGATCTGGTTGAGGAGGTGGTCGTCATCGACAACCAAAGCGACGACTCGACACCCCAAGTGATCGATGCGTTGCGCTTGAAGTATCCAGCCAAGATTAGGGCGTTCTCCTACCCACATCGCGTCGCGCGCTACGGAGATGAACACACCGAACTGGGGAAGACGCGGGCGGGACGGCGGTCGCCGAACTATCTGCCGAATTTTTACAGCTGGTGCCGCCTGCGCTGCACCAATCCCTACATCCTGAAGTGGGACGGCGATACGGTGGCTACCGAGGCTCTGGCGCCGGCATTGCGGGCCTTCCGACAGTCCCAGTCGCAGATCCTATTCCACACGGGAATCAACCTGCACGAGTCGAGGGAGCATTTTATCACCGGGCGTCCTTTCGAGGACATCGAGCCGCGGCTGTACTACAAGCCTTTCTCCCGCTACGGCGATTACCTCGGCTATGCGGAGAAGCTTGTGTCCCCCTACGTGACGCTCTTCAATGAATATTCCGAATACATTCACGAGCCGCTCTACATTCATCTGAAGTTCTGCAAGCAGCAGCGATTCACCAACATGTCAGCCAACCTCCAGGAGCAAGAGCAACGTTTCTCGTCCCGCGGTCAGGCGCTGCCCCCGGATATTCGCCGTCAGGTCGTAGCGCTGGGCCTTTGACTCGGCACGCTGAATTCTGACTGAGGAATGTCGGTGGACCATCCCGTCGACTTCCCTGTTAACATGGCTGTAGGCACGCCTCCGGCGTCAGGCCAAACTTCGAAGCCGTGCATACGCCCGAACAGCAGCGGAATACAGCAAATGCGAATGGCTGATATGTAAAGTAGGGTGAGGTCAAGCGTTAATTCTAAATACGAGAATCTTTCCGACGATATGGTGCGCATTGTATGCTGAGAGCCATACGGCAAGGAGAATATGATGACGTCTGCCAGCTACTCACATGCTGTCGAACGAGGTGAGGCCCGGCCGAGCCCGCTCGGAGTTTTCGATGACCCGCGCTACGCGCAGATCGCCGTCGAGCGTGCGAGCGAATATCAAGGCGCCGCACCTTTTCCGAACATCTGCATCGACGATTTCCTTCCGGAAGAAACGGCGCACGCGCTCTCGGCTGCTTTCCCCCGTCACGATGACATCGGCTGGATCGAGCGCGACAACAAGAACAATCGCCGCCGCTACCAGCATGATGAGACCAAGCTTCCGCACCTCCTTCGAGAGATGCTGCGAGAGTTCAACTCGCGTCAATTCACGCTTTTTCTCGAAACGCTGACGGGTATCGATTGCTTGCTTCCTGACCCCTATTTCATCGGTGGCGGGGCGCACATGAGCACGACTGGCGACTTCCTGAACATTCATGCCGATTTCAATTGGCATCACAAGCTGCAGGCCTATCGTCGCGTGAACGCTCTGCTCTATCTTCCCGAGCGTTGGGAGCCGGAATGGCACGGCGCCCTGGAATTCTGGGACAGGAAATTGACCGCGCCTGTCGTTTCCAATCTTCCCAAGTTCAATCGCCTGGTCATTTTCTCGACGGGTGAGCACTCGAACCACGGGCAGCGGATACCGAACGCATGCCCGCCAGATGTGCAAAGAAAAGTGCTCAATCTCTACTATTACACGACGCAACGCGAGGACGGCGACGTCGATAGTCCGCACTTCACGCTCTACAAGAACGCCGAAGCGGCCGGTGAGACCGCCCACGGCGAAGCGGCGCCCGCGATATCGCGCAAGCCCGAGGCTTCAGCTTTTGCGATGGGTCTCGGCCGTGAGTACCGCAAATCGGGCGGCTCGAAAGAAGACTGAAGAACTCTCGTGCAGGAGGCTGCCTGCGGTCGGCCGAAGGGATTGGAATATGTTGGATACAAAGCCGATATCGAATGATGCGGCGTTTTCGAAGATTTATTATTCGAAACCGTCGATAACCGCACTCGAGGTGGAGTATGCAACCGATGCCGCCGCTAACGGTTGGGCGGACCACTGCTTCGATTACTTGAACCGCTTTGAGAAGGAATTTGGCGAGTGGCTGGGGGTCAAGCACACCGTCGCGACGACAGGCGCGACCGGTGCTTTGCATATGGGTCTGGTGGCGCTGGGAATCGGGCCGGGCGACGAAGTCATACTCGGCGACATCAACTGGATCGCATCGGCATCGCCCATTGCGTATCTCGGTGCGAAGCCGGTCTTAGTCGATGTGCTGGAAGACACCTGGTGCCTTGATCCTGAGAAGGTGGAGGCGGCGATCACGCCGAGAACCAAGGCGATCATGGCCGTGCATCTTTATGGCTCGATCGCCGATATGGATGCGCTCCTCGACATCGGCCGCCGCCACGGCTTGCCGGTGATCGAAGACGCGGCCGAATCGATGGGGTCGCGGTGGAAGAACGGCAAGCGCACGGGCACGATGGGTGCTTTTTCAGCATTCTCGTTCCACGGCTCCAAGACCATGACGACAGGCGAGGGCGGCATGTTTGCCACCGATGACGACCGCCTTGCGCATACCGTCAAGGCGTTGAACGCGCATGGCCGCGTTCCAGGCCAGACCAAGCAGTTCTGGGCCGACATGATTGGCTACAAATACAAGATGTCAAACATACAGGCTGCGCTTGGCTGCGCGCAGCTGAGCCGCGTGGAGGAACTGATCGAGCGGCGGCGAGCGATCATGCACGCCTATCAGGCGCGCTTGGGCAATCTTCCTCTGGCGCTCAATATCGAACCGGAGGGCACGCTGAACGGCTACTGGATGCCGACCATCGTCGTCAACCGGGACATATCCTTCGACCGCGATGCGTTGCTCGACGATATGCGCGCGTATAATATCGACGCTCGCGTCTTTTTCTGGCCGCTCAGCATGCTTCCGATGTTTGAGGACAAGCCGGTAAACGAGGTGAGCTATTCGCTTTACAAGCGCGCGATCAACCTTCCGAGCTATCACGATCTTCGCGACGATGAGATCGACAGAGTGTGCGAGATTATCCGGCGACACGTTTGACAGGTCGCCCGTGAAGACATTGGCGGCCGTTGAACTTGCTTCCCCCCGACGATGTTGGCTGTCTTCGATAGGCAAGAGGGATTGATGCGATTCAGCACGACGCGTCTGAACGGCGTGAGACTGATCGAGATGGATCCCATCAGCGACCAGCGTGGCTTCTTTGCGCGGACCTTCTGCGTGCGTGAATTTTCCGAAGCGGGGCTGGCGACCGAGTATGTCCAGCACAGCTCCTCTCACACGCTTCTCGCCGGCACCGTGCGCGGTATGCATTTCCAGCAAGCTCCGCACGAGGAGGTGAAGGTCGTGCGATGCCTGACCGGGGCTATCCACGACGTACTCATTGATCTGAGACCGTCTTCGAGCACCTTCATGCAATGGGAGGCTTTTGAACTCACGGCGCGTAATGGCCGCCAGCTATATATTCCGCCCGGTGTTGCCCATGGGTTCCAGACGCTCGAACCGGTGACCACCGTAGGCTACATGATGACGGTCTTCCACGCACCGGCTGCGGCTTCCGGCGTCCGGCATAACGATCCGGCGTTTGGTTTACACTGGCCGCTCCCCATCACGGTTATTTCCGACCGCGACCAAACCTGGCCCGATTTTAACCCCGAGCAATGAGTCTTGAAACCTGCTGGGTCTGTTCGCCGCGGCGTGCGGTGTTGGACTGAACCCCAGGGGGCGGCGACCCAGTGCCGACACCGTCGTAGCCGGCAAAACTTGAAAGAAGATGGTTAGCCGGCTCGATAATCGAGGTATCCACGCAAAGGCAGCGAGCAGCACGGAAACCATGTTTGAGCTTTGGCCGCAGGCTGCCCCGTCCTATGCTATGCTACTGTTGCAAAAGACAGAATGGGAATAGGCGAATGAGAGTTCTGATCACCGGGCACCTTGGTTTCATCGGCGCGGTAATGGTGCCCTTGGTACAGAAGGCGGGCCACGAGGTTACCGGGCTCGATATTGGTCTCTATGACGGGTGCGATTTCGGTCCCCCGGCGGCGCCGATCCGAGAGATCCGTGCTGATTTGCGCGACGTGGATGGCAGCCTGCTGAAGGGATTTGACGCCGTCATCCACCTTGCGGCTTTGTCCAATGATCCCTTGGGCGATCTCGACGCCCAGCTCACCTACGACATCAATCATCTGGCTACGGTTCGTCTCGCGAGCCTCGCGCGTGAGGCTGGTGTCGGCCGGTTCCTGTTCTCGTCTTCGTGCAGCAACTACGGCGCCGCCGGCGACACTGTGCTCGACGAAAAATCGCCGTTCAATCCAGTCACGCCGTATGGTGTCTCGAAGGTTCGCGCCGAAGGCGATTTGCTGAAACTCGCATCCGAGGGTTTCTCGCCGGTGCTGCTCCGCAGCGCCACGGCTTACGGCGCCTCGCCGCGCCTTCGTTGCGATATCGTGCTCAACAATCTCACGGCTCACGCCGTCGCGACGGGGAAGGTGCTGATCAAAAGCGATGGTACGCCCTGGCGGCCGATCGTTCATGTCGAAGACATCAGCCGCGCCTTCGTCGCCGCGCTTGAAGCGCCGCGCGATGCGATTCATGCAGAAGCCTTCAACGTCGGAAGGCCTGAGGAAAACTATCGCGTGCGTGAGCTGGCGGAGATCGTGCGCGATACGGTGCCGGGTTGCGAGCTGGAGTTCGCAGGAGATGCGTCGCCCGATACGCGGAACTACCGGGTCGACTGCTCGAAGATCGCGCGAGCGCTGCCGAATTTTGCTCCGCAGTGGACGGCACGCAAGGGGGCTGCCCAGCTTTACAAGGCGTATAGCGATCACGGCATTTCCCTGGAGGAGATCGAAGGTTACCGCTACCGCCGTCTCGGCCAGATCAAGCGTCGTCTCTCGGCAGGCGACCTGGATGGCAGCCTGCGCCGCAAGGCCGCGTAGGCGTCGGCAGGGGACACGCCGCACCATGATCGGTGCGGCCGCAAATCTGGGAACAATCCTCCTCGTGACGAAACAAGGCTGACGCTTGAGCACGGGACACCCTTCTGGCAGCGCCGTCATCCCGTCACTGGACGGACTGCGCGCCATCTCGATCTTGATCGTGCTGGTTTCGCATACGGGGTATGGAGGGGTCGTTCCGGGCGGGCTTGGCGTTACGATCTTCTTCTTCCTGAGCGGCTACCTGATCACGACACTTCTCATGGAAGAGAGCGAACAATCCGGTCGGATCGATATCGGAAAGTTTTATCTGCGCCGTGCGTTCCGGTTGTTTCCGCCGCTCGTGGTGACTTTGGTCATCGCATATTCGCTGGTGAGGCTCGGCCTTTTGGACGGGGGTATTTCGTGGGCGGGCGTTCTCGCGCAGCTCCTGTACTTCGCGAACTACTACGGTCTGTTCTACGATCCCGGAAACACCACGGCGGCCGGCACGGGCATTCTGTGGTCTCTTGCTGTCGAGGAACATTTTTACATGATCTACCCCGCCGTAATGGTGGCCCTGCTCGCACTTGGGCTGTCGAGGCAGCGGATTGTCGTGGTTCTGGCAATGACGTGCCTCGCCGTCCTGGCGTGGCGGATGTATCTCGCCGGTCTTCCAGGCTTCCAGCCTGACAGGACCTACTACAGCTCAGACACCCGGGTCGATTCCATCGTGTTCGGATGCCTTCTCGCGCTTGCCGCCAACCCGAGATATGAGAAACCCGGAACGTCGAACCCGTTCCTGCAGCCGATGCCTGCGGCAGTTCTGGCAGCCGCCGCAATTGTCATGATGATCACGATTGTCTGGCGTGACGCTTATTTCAGGGAGACGTTCCGCTACAGCCTTCAGGGGCTCGCGCTCATGCCCGTCTTTTACTTCGCGATAAAGTATGCCGCGCACTTTCCCTTCACGCTGCTGAACCATCCGTGGGTCGCCAGGATTGGCGTCTATTCCTACGCCATCTATCTCATCCACTACGTTGTCGTTAATGTCATAGAGAAGAATCTCCCGTGGCTGGCCACAGTCAAGCCGCTGCTGGTGCTGGTGACGTTCGTGATCGCAACGCTATACGCGGCAATTCTTGACCGCTTCGTGGACAGCTATTTCCGTCGGTTGCGCAAGAAATTCCACTGAACTCCGCGTTCAGTCAAACCGTCCTCGAGCCACTGTTCAGCCCGCGCAAGCATTTCTGCCGCAACTCGTCCTGGCGATGCGGATTCTTTCGCAGAGGGGAGGTCTCGGCGTTACTGCTCCGGCATCAAGGCACGCTCTCGGAGCGTCTTGCTATTGTCTTCCCAAGGTTGCTCGCGGGCACGGCGCTCTCGAATGAGCCGCCGGACCGGCTCGCCCGGCATGGTGACCTCTCGGGCCAGCGCCTGCCCGACACCGATTGCCAGCCGCTTCGGCTCGATTTTCATGCCGATGCCGGCGAGCCGCTTCTGATGGTATTCCCAGAACTCGGGCTTGCTTTTGCCGACACGGTCCAGGAGCCACTGGCGACCGAGTCCCCTGTAATAAGCGCGCCACGCGTGTGACATGGCGCGATTGAACTCTTCCGGCGTCAGGTAGAACTGCCCGTATTGGTGGAGGGACAGTACGCGATCAATGTTCCGCGAGAGAAAGTGGCGCTCGTTGTATGTAATGGACGCCGGTTGATAGCGGGTGAAGGTGAGTACCTGGTGGACAAAGCCGAAGTCGTGATCGACCAGGATCTGGAAAGCCGCGTCGGTATCGTGATAGAAGCGATCCTCCGGGTAGAAGTGTGGCGCTCGCGCCCGAACAACGGTGGATGAATACATCACCGTGGACGGTGTACCGAACAACCACACACCACCCAGCATATGAAGACGTCCCGCCGTGCGCCCGCTTATCACCTTCTTGTCTACGGGAAGACCGAAACAATCACCCTCCGCTTCAATCAAGCGATAAGAACTGACGATACCAATGTTGGGATTCGTCTCCGCGCGCGCAACCATCTCCTGCAAGCAGTTCGGAAACAGCCAGTCGTCCGCCAGGATCATTTTCGTATAGCGGCTCTCGGGTGAGATTTGCTGGAGTGCGAAGTTGAAGTTCTTTGCTTGCGGCAGGAATTGCGGGGGCTGCACCACCCGGATGCGCGGGTCGAGCGCTGCATAGCGGGCCGCGATTTCGCCCGAGTTGTCGGTGCTGTGGTTGTTGCAGATGATATACTCGAAGTTCTGGTATGTCTGCTCGAGGACGCTGCGGATCGCCTGCTCGATGAACTCCCCCGTGTTGTAGACGGGCGTCACCACGCTTACGAACGGTTCGGACATCACTTCTCTCCCTGAACCCATGCGCGCCGAACCTCATGGGTTGGCATAGTTTCCACGTCCGCTAGCGGGCCGCTCGGAGTGATGAGACTTTGGATTCGCGCCGCCGGGCGGACGTGCCGCGGAGATCCGAAGGGGCGCTTGATCGCCATTGCTTTTACCCAAACGTTAACGAATTGACGAGCAACTCAATTCAGGCTCGACGGGCCGCTGCCTTGAAATAGCCCGACCGGTCGCCTGCCTAGCTGAAGAGGCATATACCAAAATACGGGAGCTGCGGCGGGCGAAGCTAGTCTAAATCTTATCATTATTGTCTTAACGGCCATCCGAAAATTGGGGTGTCGCTAGCCCACTTTGGGATAGGCCGGGCAGCCCCTCTCAGCTGCCCATGGTCATGTTGCCGGGCGGGGCGGCGGGTGATCCGAAAGGGAAATGCTGCGCCGCGACAAGGTTTATGACCCTGGCGGGCGGCTACCGCGTACCACGCGTCGTCGCTGCATCATTTCCCTGCGAAGCTGGCCACGGTTTTGCTCCGGCGGGACCGCAGCAGCACCGGAATCAGTTTCGGAGCCCGCAATCGCGGCGGCCAAGGTGCTCAACGTTGGAAACTGGAAGACACGAACAAGGGATATCTTTATTCCGAGATCCGTGCGGATCTTCTCAACGACCCGGACCATCATCAAGGAATTGGCACCCAGATCGAAGAAGTTGTCGTCGACCCCTATTTCGTTCATTCCCAGCAATTCGCGGAAGATCGCAGCAAGCTTGCGCTCCACCTCCGTGGCCGGCGGAACGAACGGCGTGGCGGTCTCTTGGCGTGCCCCGTCCGGCGAAGGCAGCGCCTGGCGATCGAGCTTGCCGTTGGGGGTCAGCGGCAGCGCCTCCAGCGGCACGAATGCCGAGGGAATCATGTACTCCGGCAGAGTGCTGCGCAAATGCTGCCGCAATTCAGGCACGAGGTTCGCACCCGTCATCGCCCGGAACGCGGGACGATTTGCGTAGGTGGACAGGTCGGCCGAGGCGAGAGCAAGGCTTGGCGCTCTTTCCGTCGCTGCCCTTTCGGTCGGATCCCCAACCGCTTCTGCCGCTGTGCGTAGTCGGAAGACCGCATCGAAATATCCCGGTCCTGCGGCCGACCACTCGATGACCACATCATAATTGCCGGCGAGTGCGCGCACGTCTTCGGGATCGATTCCTGCAGGCCCCACGGCTAACTCACCGAGCGGGTCAGCGGGAGAGCGGGCGTGAAGGGCTCGCAGAGCGGCCAGCGGCGCAGATACCCGAGCATTGGGGATTCCGGTAATACGCAGCGAGGTCAGCCCGGACCGAACGATCGCCTTGAGAGCCTCGAGCGTGCAGGGCTCGGGGGCTTTCCTGACGTCTGCCACCGTTGGCAAGCTCGGTGTCCCGCCGCGCTTGCGGATCACCACATCGTAACGGAAGCGGGTCATCTCGCTCGGCTGGCGGCCGAGCTTGAGTTCTACCTGCACGTCCTCGACTTCGGGAAGCCGCTGCCGGAGCGACTGGAACAGGTCAGGGTCGAGCACCAGCTCTGACTCTTCATCCAGCCGTTTCTTCAACCGGGCCTGAAGCTCGCCGGCGGGAGCGTCGGACGAGGCCTTCTGCAATTCGATCTCGCTGAGCATCGCCTCCAGCAGCGCCCGGCTGCGGACGTCACCCACAAAGATCGCGCCACCCGGGGCGAGCCGCTCGAAGGCCGCCGCCAGCACGTCGAGGAGATATTCCACGCCAGGGAAGTACTGGACGACCGAGTTGATAACAATGGTGTCGAAAGGCCCGCCCTCGAGCGTGGCGAGCGTGTCGGCGGCCCTTTGCTCCAGGACCACGCTGGAAAGACCTCGTCGATCAGCCTCAGTCCGCACCCGCGCCAGAGCGGCCGCAGACAAATCGATGCCGTGGTACAGCTCGCAGCCAGGCGCGATGCGGAAGAGCACCATACCCGTCCCGAAGCCTACCTCGAGCACGCGCCGGGGGCGCAGCCGCTGAATCCGCTCGGCCGTGCACTCGATCCATTCGCGCATTTGCGCTTCGGGAATAGGATCGCCCGTATAGCTGCTCCTCCAGCCTGCGGTCTCCGAGGCGCCGTCATGCCGGTAAGTCTCGTCCCAGATCGTTTCCCAGTGAGCCGTTGTCGGAGCGCTGCCCTGGGTGGGCGCGACGATGTAAGCGATGAGCCGCTGTGCGCCGGCCGCATCCGGTCCAGCCACGACCGCGCTCTGTCGTACCGAGGGATGTCGGTTCAGTGCAGCTTCGATCTCGCCCGGCTCGATCCGGTGACCGCGGATCTTCACCTGGTGGTCGAGACGTCCCAGATACGCAAGGGTGCCATCGGGCAGCCACTGGCCGAGATCGCCGGTCCGGTAGAGGCGAGATCCAGGACCGCCAAAGGGATCGGGCACAAAGCGTTCCAGCGTCAGCTCAAGCCGCTCCAGGTAGCCCCGGGCCACCCCGGCGCCCCCAATCAAGATTTCCCCGGGTACGCCTACCGGCAGCGGCCGCAGGGATCGATCGACAACATAGACCGTGGTGTTTGCAACCGGCTTTCCGATCGTGATCGGATCGTCGGCGCCACCCACCGGACTGGTGGTTGACCATATGCATGTCTCCGTGGGGCCGTACATGTTGTGGATTTCGCCCCGGTAGCTCGTCCGCAACCGCTCGACCAGCGTGCGCGGCAGTGGTTCGCCGCCAAGAAGCAGTTTGCGGAGCGAGCCCAACCCATCGAGCGAGGCCTCGTCCGCAACCAGCATGCTTGCCAGGGACGGGGTGGCCTGAAGGTGGGTCACGCCGTGGCTACGAATCTGCGAGGGAATATCCAGAACGGGCCCGTTCGAAATCGGGGCGACGGACGGATTGGACATACGACGCAATTCGTCCAGATAGGGAAGGCTGGCCAGCACGTCATCGGCCGCGACCCCGAAATCGATCAGGCAGGCGATCTCATCGACGCCAAATTGCTTCAGTTTTTCGATCGTAGCCATGCAGGAGGTCGGTGATCCGAACAGGCCAGCCGTCTTGAAATAGCGATCGAACGCATGCTCCATGATGACGTCGAGCTCTTCCGGCTCCAGGTCGGCCAGGCTCATGTTCGGCGCCGCGTGTTCTTTTCGGTCATCGCCCTTGGCGAAGGCGGTCAACTCCCATCGCATCTTAGATATGAGATCGGTCGAGGTCTTCAAGTAATCAAGGAACGGACCTCGCACCTTGCTGCGCACGGCGTCCACGTCCGGGCCGACGAAGGTGTGCAGCATCAGGGTCACGATGCCCGCTCCGTCGTGGCCGGCGTCGGTCCAGGCCTTGCGATAGATGGCAACGTTCTCAATAAGTTGCTCGGCCTTCATCACCAAAAGGTTTGTCAGCACGTTGGCGCCCAGCCGTCCGGCCAGCGAGAAGGTTTCCGGCGCAGAGCTTGCGGTCACCCACATCTTGGGTTCGCGTTGCACTGGAGGTGGAAAAGTTTTCACTTCAACGGGCTGACCGTCACCGCCAACCGCCTTGACCGCCTCGCCGCGCCAGAGCGCCTTCACGGTTTCGATGCCGGTGGCCATCAGCTCACGGCGGTTCTTGTAGTTCTCCGGCTGCAGCACGAAGTCGCGGGCGTGCCATCCGGAGGCGAAGCTCAATCCCACCCGGCCGTTGGACAAGTTGTCCACGACCGACCATTCCTCCGCCACACGGATGGGATTGTGCAGCGGGAGGACCACGCTCCCGGCCCGGATGCCGATGCGCCGGGTAACGGCCGCGACGGCGGCGCCGGTCAGGGCCGCGTTAGGGTACAGCCCGCCGAACGGGTGGAAATGACGCTCCGGCGTCCACACGGCCGAAAAGCCGTGTTCGTCGGCATACTTTGCTCCCTCGAGCAGCAAGCGGTACTTGCCGCCGGCGGCCTCGGCCGCATCGGCGGCAAAATAGAAAAGACTGAAATCGATCGGCCTCGTGTCCAATCCCGTCGCCATCGCTGCGCGCGCCAACCGCTCCGGCTCTTGCTGGATGACGACCGTGAATCCGCGAGCCAGCGTCCAAAACAGCTCCAGAACCGAAATGTCGAAGGAGATGCTGGTAGTGGCGAGCCATACACCGGGCTTCGTCCCCAACACCTGGTCCATGGCGGTGAAGAAATTGGCGACGTTGCGGTGCTCGAGCATCACCCCTTTAGGACGGCCCGTGGAGCCCGACGTAAAGATGACATAGGCAAGATTTTGGCCAGTCATGGCCACGCGCGGTCGAGACGCTTCTCCGGCATCCGCGGCCGCGTCTACGCAAAGCGCATGGATGTGCGGCGGGAGTGAGCCTGCCAGGTTCGTCGTCGTCACCACGACGCGGGCTCGCGAGTCCTCAAGCATCAGTGCGATCCGCTCGCTGGGATACGAGGGATCCATCGGCACGTATGCGGCGCCGGCCTTGAGGATGCCAAGCAGACCGACCATCATTTCGATCGACCGCTCGACGTAGATGCCGATCATCTGGTCGGGTTGCGCGCCTTCGGCGATCAGCGCCTTGGCGAGGTGGTTGGCGCGCCTATCCAGGTCCCTGTAGGTGAGAGAGCGGGCGCCGTCGATAAGCGCCACCGCATCGGGCGTTCGATCGGCCTGCGCTTCAAAGGCCTCGTGCACACAGTGCGGTCCCGGCAGCGGTTTGGCGGTATCGTTCCAGATCTGCAGCGACGATCGGGCATCTTCCGATGGCAGCCGCGGCAAGTCGCTGAGTCTGGTTTCGGGGTGGTCGGCAATGGCGACAAGAATGCGCTGCAGCAGGTCGGCGATTCGCTCGACGGCGGCCGGCGCAAAACAACTCGTGTCGTAGGATAGCTTGAAGGTCAGTTGGGGGCCGTCATAGGCCATCACGTTTAATGGAAAATTGGTCTGGTCGTGTAGCTTGAAGTCACGACGCTGCCATTCCTGACCGAGCGATTTCAGGCGTGCATCGTCAGTTTGCGAATTGAAGACGATGATAGAGTCAAAGAGCGACTCTCCGCGGCTAATCTCGCTGACGCGAAGGATATCGACGAGTGGGGTGTGTTCGAACCGGCGCAGTTCGATCTGCCGCTCGCGCAACTGGCGGCAAAGTTCCAGCACGGGAAGCTCGGAAGGAAGCTCGACCCGCATCGGAACCGTGTTGATAAACAGCCCGAGTACACGATCAGCGCCTTGGATCGACGACCGGCGGCAGGCCCTGGTGATACCATATACGACGTCGTCCTGCGCCGAGAACGCCGAGAGGACGAGCGCCCAGGCGGCTTCGACAAAGACGGGTGTTCGCAGCGATGCCCGGTCGCGGAGATCATGCAGCTTGGCTGTGTGGGCTGGCGAGAGCGCAAATTCCAAGGTGGCGTGGCCTGACGCGGATTGCGCAGGCGAGGTAGCAATGCGCAAAGTCTCGAGATTGGTCGGCGTCCTGAAGCCTGCCAGCGAATTGCGCCAGTAAGTTTCGGCATCTACGGCGTTGGTTGTGAGATGCTTTTGAAGCCAGTCAATGTGTTCCCAGTAGGCCGGGCGCTGTTCGAATAAAGGCTGCTCGCCGCGTCCTATCGCAGCATAGGTGTCGAACACCTCCTTCATAACGAATACGTAACAGGAATCGAGGATGGCGTGCGAATACGTGAAGACGATCCGATGGCGGTCGGCGCCAAGGTGCAGCACAGTCACCCGCCACAGCGGTTCAACGTCGAGAGCGAAGGCGCGCGACCGATCTTGGGCAAGGAAACGGCTCAGCGCCTCGGCCTGCGCCTGGGCCGTCATATCGGACAGGTCGCGCACCTCGAATGGAACAACGATGTCTTGCAAGACCTCCTGGACCGGCGTTTGCAATCCTTGCCAACGGAATCGGGTGCGCAGGATCGGGTTTTGCTTCGCAACCCTGGCCCAGGCCTCAGCGAGGCGGTTGGTGTCGATCGGCTCATTGAGCCGCACCTCGAGCTGCTCGACGTCCACTCCCTGGGCTCGCGCCTCGAGGTGGTGAAACAGCATGCCTTGCTGAAGCGGCGAAAGAGGGTAACTGTCCTGGACCATGGTACTCCCGAAGGTCACCGCGAGCGATGCTCGGATCGGTAAGCCAAGCCGATCTGGACCCGTCGGCAACTGTTATAATAATTGGCAAAATCATACTATAAATCAGGCACAATATAGCTAATATAACTGGACGCAATTCAGGAAGCGAGGCTCGTTCGCGCGCTCGGTCCTCAAGCCTGGGCCCGCAAGCCATCGCCTGAAGATTAACCTTACTGTCGATGTGCTGTCTTCAATCAAATCTTTTTTATCACGTCCCATTGAACGAGGGTGACAGATGCATGGCGATTGCGCGCAGAGTGGTTAGCGGCCGCCTGGCCAGGCTTTCCACCGTCGACCGACCCGGCAACGTGGCGTGGGCGACGGGCGCAAACGCAGTCTATTAACCCACCTTCACCTTTCAGCTTGAATCATCAGTGCTTTGCCGCTGATTTGCAGCCTTCGGAGCGTGCCCAGTGCAGGATCTAGCAATGCAAAACGGAGGCACGACAGGCAGCGAAGCATCGTCCATCGCGATCGTCGGCATGTCGGGACGTTTCCCCGGCGCACCCAACGTGGCGACGTACTGGGAGAACGTTCGCGAAGGTCGTGAAACCATTCGTGTCTTCACCGAGCAGGAGTTGCTTGCCGCCGGCGAGCGGCCCGAGCTTCTGCGCGACGCTGCCTACGTCAAGGCGTGCGGCTACCTGGATGACATCGACAAATTCGATGCCGCATTTTTTGGCATCTCCCCGCGCGACGCGGCAGTCTTCGACCCGCAACACCGCCTGTTTCTCGAATGCGCATCGGAGGCGTTTGAGGACGCAGGCTATGTAGGCGCGAAGATCGGGGGGCCGGTCGCCGTCTTTGCCGCGTCAGGCGCGAGCGAATACTTCACCTACAACCTCGTGACCAACGAAGAGGTCCTGCGCTCGATTGGCGCGTGGCTGCTCCGTCACACCGGTAACGACCCCAACTTCCTCGCAACGCGCGTATCCTACGAACTCGACCTTGTTGGCCCGAGCATGAACGTGCAGACGGCTTGCTCTTCGTCGCTCGTTGCGGTCCATCTCGCTTGCCAGAGCCTCCTCAACGGAGAGTGCGATGTGGCGCTTGCCGGCGCTTCCACCGTCTATCCGGAGCAGCTAGGTTACTTGTACAGGCCAGGGGAGATCCTTTCTCCGGACGGTCACTGTCGTGCATTCGACGCCCAGGCCGGAGGTACGGTGATGGCATCGGCCGTCGGTTGCGTCGTTCTCAAGCGGCTCTCAGACGCCGTGCGCGACGGCGACAGTATTCGCGCCGTCATCCGCGGCTCGGCGCTCAACAACGATGGCTCTGACAAGGTGGGGTATCTCGCCCCGAGCGTCGGCGGGCAGGCTCGGGTGATTTCCGAGGCTCTGGACCTCGCCGGTGTCGCCCCCGAGGACGTGTCGTACATCGAGGCACACGGCACCGGGACGCTTATCGGCGACCCGATCGAGATCGCCGCCCTGGTTCAGGCTTTCGGGCCTGAAGTCGAGATGCAATCCTGCGCCATCGGCTCGGTCAAATCCAACATCGGCCACGCGGGCGAGGCCGCGGGCATGTGCAGCCTGATCAAGACGGTCTGTGCCCTCGAGAACCGTGAATTGCCGCCCTCTCTTCACTATCAGACACCAAATCCACAGGCTGACCTTTCCAACTCGCCATTCTTCGTCAACGACAGGCTGCAGCCGTGGTCGGTAGCGCCGGGCAGGAAGCGGATCGCTGGCGTGACGAGCCTCGGCGCCGGAGGTACCAACGCCCACGTCATACTCGAGGAGGGGCCACCTCGATCTTTACACACGCGTGATGATGCAGGACCGCAACTGCTCTTGCTCTCGTCACGCAGCAGCGCGGCGCTCGACGTAGCCACCGGGAATCTCGCCAGCTATCTGCGAGCGCATCCCGAGCAGCCGCTGGATGAGGTTGCATTCACGTTGATGGCCGGGCGCGAGGCTTTCGAGGTTCGCCGGTCGCTGGTGGCGTCAGATGCAGCCGCTGCGGCGGCTCTTCTGGAAACCGCAGATCCGCAGCGCGTATTCACGGGCAAGGCCGTGCGCGAGCCTACCTCTATGGCATTCCTCTTCCCTGGCGGTGGAGCGCAATACGCCGGCATGGGTGCGGAGCTCTACGAAAAGGAGCCGGTCTACCGCGACGCCGTAGACGCTTGCCTTTCTGTGGTTCAGCCCCGGCTCAAGGTCGATCTTCGCAAATTGATGTTCCCACTGCCGGATGAAGTGGCCAAGGCGGACAAGCAGTTGGAAGCTCCTTCCCTGGCGCTTCCTGCACTCTTCGCAGTCGAGTACGCCCTTGCGATGCTGCTGCAATC